>ERZ1292629.493-Hain-H43-01um-R1-493-length-42993-cov-18_pt1 | contig 42993 bp, 68 predicted proteins | sample MGYA00564399_ERZ1292629 | MGnify/ENA primary metagenome ERZ1292629 (study PRJEB36523, sample SAMEA6512636) | groundwater metagenome | collected 2019-01-08 | study: AquaDiva: Metagenomics assemblies of 32 groundwater samples
CCCGCCGGTCAGTTCTACCGTGCGGACCACCGGGCCGCTCCCCCGGGGTCGTCCGAACGTTAGAACTCAACGATCCTGTACTCGACGGGGACCGGCTGGATCGGATTGCCGTAGCGGTCCTCGTCGGTGTACTGCCACTCGCGGCCGAGCCGGCGCAGGCCGGCGATCCCCTGCCGCGCGTCCCTCAGCGAGCGAAAATGGTTGCAGGTGCCGATCTCATCCGTTCCGTTGACGCACAGGTAGTAGCGCATCGGCTCGTGGCACGTGGGGCATTTCTCCGTTGCCATTTCTGTTCTCTCCGGTGCGGCTCCCCATATCTGGGAGTCCACAACTGAGATACTGCGCCCCCCTCGGAATAGATGTCAACCCCCACCTGAATAAATCCTGAAAAGTCTGCGCAAACCCGCCCCCTTGCGCGCGCGATCTCAAATCGTGTACGCTCTCAGGCGGCGGGTGGGGCGGAGGTGCGACATACCGACAGCCTCCCAAACATCAGGCAGGGACAAGGATCTTCTAGGTGACACACCAGCAACCCGACCCCCAACTCGTAGCCCGGATCCTCTCGGAACTCGCAATCCAACTCCGTGACGACATTCGCCTCTCGTTCTCACCGGCCCTGGCCAAAACGAGAGACGCAGACATCGACGCCCTCGCCGCTCGACTCGCCGAGGATGCAGTGAGTGATCTCCCGTGACTCTCAATCTCCGGCAAAAACGATTCGTCGCCGAGTACCTCATTGATGGCAACGGAACACGCGCCGCCATCGTCGCCGGCTACTCGAAACGCACGGCAGGGGAGATGGCGTACGAGAACCTCAGCAAACCTGAAATCGCCTCCGCTATCGCCCGTGGAGAGGAGAAAACACAGACTCGGCTGGGCATCACAGCTGCCGACATCTCGCGTGAGGCGTGGAACATCGCCACTGACCCCGAAATGCCAGCGGCTGCCCGCGTTTCGGCTCTGGCGTTGCTGGCCAAGCGCCATCCCGAGTTCAGCGAGAAGCTCGAGTGGCTCCATACGGCCGTGCGTGAGGCCGCGATCGAGGCGGGGCTTGACCCCGATGAGTGCGTGCGAGAGGCCGAAGACCTCGTACGGCGAGCGCCGAAGAGGTGAGTGAGCGTAGGGCCAGGTGGGAGGCGTATCAGCAGATGCTGGCTGGCGTCGATTGGGCCAGTACATCAGCGGGCGGCGTGGAATTCTTGACCAACGCCAGGCCGCCCTGGCCTATCATGATGGTGCGGCTAGATGCGGCACAATCCACGCGGATCTGGTGGAGTGATGGCTTTCAAGAGTTCCTCGACGATCTAGAACTCCGCCCCAGAGAGGGACATAACAACGCCCCAGACGTAAAGAGGCGTCATAATAGTTATAGTGCGAAGGTCGAAATACCGTAGGGGGGTAGGCTAATGACCGCAGAGCATTCCAACCTGCCGGCAGAGGAGAATACCGCCTGGGCGGGATCGCTGGCGTACAGGAACCCCCCTGGAGTGAGAGATGCTGTCTGGGCGGCGGGATCTGGCGACCCCAGAGGCCCCAGAGACCACGACTTCGAGTACGTGGCGCCGAACGAGCGCATGGTACTGAGACCGGAAGATGAGCGAGGCTGGATTTTCTGCCGGCGCTGTGGCGAGACTCGGGCCCTGGTACCCACTGGTACCCACTGGAGCCCGCGAGACGTCATGGCATTTGAGTGATGGCCTCAGTTGAGCGCACGCTGGCCCGGCAGATCGTGGCGACGATCGCCGCCCGGCGCAACCCGCCGTCCCCTCCCGACTTCTGGACGTACCTGGCCCACGTCCGCATCGAGTCAGATCCCGATATCACCATTGGGGGCGGGCCGATCGCGTTCGTCCCCTACCACTACCAGCGTGAGCGGCTCGAATGCTGGCTCGACGGCGATTCCGAATGGCTCCTGAAACCGCGTCAGATCGGTTTCTCATGGCTCGTGGCGGCATACACCTACTGGAGGGCGGCCTACCATCAGGCGAGCCATGTAGCCCTCTTCAGCAAGGGAGAGCTAGAGGTTCACCAACTACTCCGCAAGGTCAGCTACATCCACCGCCACCTGCCCGAGGCGGTGCGAGCGGGCGGCACGATCACGACCGAGGCGGCGGCGTTTCGTAACGGTTCGACGATCACGGGCTACCCGGCAACTCAGGCGGCTGGCATTGGCACGACGCTGGCGCTGGCCGTGTTCGATGAGGCTGCGTTTCACCCGCAGTTCGAGGCCAACCATGCGGCTGTAGCCCCAGCGCTCGGCGATTTCGGGCAGTGCATCGTCCTGTCGACCGCGAACCCCGAGTTGGGACCGGCTGGCGCGTTCCACGATGGCTACCAGGCTGCGAAACAAGGAGAGTCCGTGTACCGGGCCGTATTCCTGCCGGCGGACATCCGCCCGGGGCGTGATGAGGCGTGGTTTGCGCGTGAGCGGTTGAAGTTCCCTGGGGACGAAGAACGTTTTGCTGCGTACTACCCGTTCACGGACGCTGAGGCGTTCGTGGGGAAGAGCGGGCTGGTGTTCCCGCAGTTCTCGGTCCAGAAGCACGTGAGGGTGGGAAATCCGGTCGCGTGGCAGGACTGTATCGCCCGGGTGGCCTGTTACGACCTGGGCGGGGGCGATCCTACGGCCGTGGTCCCTCTGGGCCTCTACAGGCGCTCAGACGGGCTCAGGGCGATTCATCAGTTCGGCGAGATGTACAAACAGACGGGGGCGCCAACGGTGGATGAGATCGCGGGATACCTGCTCCGGCTGCACGAGCAAGCGCCGTTCGACAGCATCGAGCCGGACCCGGTAGGGGTAGCGAGCACGGTGGCGGCGAGCCTGTACGCCATGGGGCTGCCCGTGAGGGGGGAGATGGATCAGAGGGGCGGGTTCCGGCCGACGCCACTAACGCGAGATCCGGGGGAGAGGCGGAGCATTCAGGCGATGTACCTAGAGAACGGCCTGCTGACCATCAACAGCAACTGTGTGCACTCGATCCGGGAGTTTGCGGGGTACCGGTGGAAGGAGAACATTGACCCGAACAGCAAGGACCGGTACAGGATTGCGACGCCGGTGGACCATCACGGGGACGCGATGGATGCGCGCGGGGGGGCGCTGGTGGCGGTATACTACGGGGAGATGAACCGGGGGGTTGCAGGCGGGTCACGGAAGGTAAAGACTGGACGCAAGATGGCAGAAAGCGTGAGGCCATGAGGAGCAGGGACCGTGAGTGATTGGCCAGGGAAGAGTCGGGAGGAGGAGACAATCGATCTCGGGGAGTCGATCGAGCCGATGACGGGCGATGAGCCCCTGGTTGGCCAGAATTGGGACATGCTGCAAGCCGCGTTGGAGTTCTACGCTGGCTCCTGCGAGTGTTTCCTCAGTTACATCACCCGGACATCCATTCCCGCAAGCTGGTGTTGCCAATACTGCGGGAAGCGGCATTCCTACTGGCACACAAAATGCTGCAAGCCCAGCTTCTGGGCCAGGCTCAGGCAGGCCAAGGAGGCAGCGAGCCACGTGCTTCAACGTGACGGGTGACGGAAGAGACGCGCATTCCCGCCGGCATGGCCTTCAAGAAGGAAGGGCTGGACTCGTTCATCGAGCAGGCTCTGAAGCGCTACGGCCAGGGCGAGAATCCCCTCTGGAAGCGGATCGAGAAGAGGCGCAAGCACTTCTATCTCTTGGCCCCGCCCGTGTTGCCGGAAGACTTCGCACGCAGCCAGCCGGAGCAATGGAGGGGGATCAAGGACGCCTACGTCGAGGTAATGTCACGGCTCAATGAGAACCCGTGGGTAGCGCGCATTGCCCCGATCCCCGACAACGCTGATGGGCGGAAGCGAGCCGATGAGGCAGAAGCGGTTCTCAACGACGGCGTGAGGCTCTTTGAGCGGAAGACGGGCGTGAACCTGCAACGCGGGCTCACGGACGCGATGTTCAAGGACGCCTACGGGGTTCTGAAGACCACGCTGGCGAAGGAGAACTACCCGCCCCTGCCGGAGAGCGAGATCTACGACGAACTGCCGGAGGCCAAGGACAGCAAGCGCTACAAGGCAAAGTACCGGTATTCGGATGATGGGCGGCGGAAGCGGTACTACGAGGAGACGGTCGACGCGCTGAGGGAGCGTGGGCGGAACGCGAAGGCAAGGGGAGGCTGGCCCTGGTATCACGAGGTGGTGGACGCGCAGACGGTCGCCTTCGGGGAAGACCGGGGGATCGCGGAAGGGCCGGCGTGGGCGGTTGAGGTGCGGCAGGTGGGGCTCATCGATTACAACGATGAGCTGAGGAAGGCTGATGGGGTCGTGGTGGCCCTGAGCGAAGAGAACAGCAAACTCAGGATCTACGAAGAGACGAACGCCCCGGCGAGTTGGATGCCGTCACAGGGTGGGTACGAGCATGTGGTGGCGATCTGCGAAGTCTGGACGAGGGACGAGTTCTACGAGCTCGTCACGGACTACTACGTGTCCGGGGACATCCCGTACTCCATCGCCTGGGAAGTCGTGAAGGCCGCGAAGACCCCGTATAAGCGCGTGCCGTACTTCAAGGCCATCGCCATCGAGACAGGTTCAAGCGACCCGGCGCTGCGCTATCTGCCGATCGCTGACCGGCTGTACGACGCGAAGCCAGCGCTGGACCGCGTCCTTGAACTGCAGGATGTCCTTGCGGAACGAACATCGCTCAACGAGGTGTACTTCGTCAACGAAGCCGGGGCGCTGTTGAGACGGGATGACGAGTCGGGCGACCCGGTGATCCTGTCCGGCAACAGCCTGGGCAGCTTCCAGATCCCTGCCGGTTACAAGCCTGTCAGTGTCACCCGTGAGGTGAATGCCGGATTCGTGCAGATGGTCCAGGAGAAGCTACGGCAGGCGGAAGAGTCGAAGCCGAGCACCGGGCGGGCTGAAGGGACGACGGGCACCACGCCGCCCTGGACCGTAAACCAGTTGCAGGCTCAGGAGAACATCGAACCCTCCTGGTATCTCGACAACCTCGCCGCCTGCTTCCGTGAGTGTTTCGGGATGATGATCGAGGTGATGAGCGACGAGGCGGAGTTCCCGGACGGAGTGTGGACGTACGCGAGCGGCAAGTACGCGTCGACGAAGAAGGGGACGCTGATCGGGATCTCGTCCGGCGAGCCGCGGTCACTGGACGTGGACGTGGACATCTCCCCCACGACGGCAAGCCAGCGCATCACGACGACGGAGTTGCAGCGGACGCTGTTGAACGATCCGAAGTGGCCGATTACGCCGCTGGAGGCACTGGAGAAGAGTGGGGAAGACGACCCGAACAAGAAGCTGGCGGAGTGGTACGGGTATAAGGCGTTCGAGGAGCAGTTCCTGCCGGCGTTCATCAACCAGACGCTCGTGGCGTTGTTCGGGAACATGGTCTTGGCAGGGGTGAACGGGCAGCCCGTGGGGCCGGGAGGCGTACCTGTGCCGCCCGAGCAGGTGATCCAAGCGGGGCAGGCAAGGAACCCACAGCCCAACACTCCGGGCGGGCCGATCGGGACGGGACAGAGCCCTCCGGGCTGGCTGGCGCGTGAGCCCCTGATCCGGGCGATGCGGCCGACGGCGCTGATGCCGGGCTCTGGGGCGCCGCCGTCGGGTTGGGGGACATGATGGCCAACACCACGCTTGCGGAGGACATCCGCGACGAGATCCAGGCGCTCATCGAGGTCTTCCGCCCCGAGTTCGTGCGCGAGATCCAGGCTCTGGTTGGGCAAGGGCAAGTGCATGAGGCAAAGACCGACGCCGAGAAGATCGCGGCGTTCGAGTGGTTGGCGCGGGGGATGGCCCCCTGGCAGCTCGTCCAGAACCCCGCGACGGGCGAGATGATGCCGAACCCACAAGAGGGGATGTTCTGGACGCTTGCGTTGCCGTACATGGAGGGCATCGAGGGGCTGTTGGAGAGCGGTGAGGAGATATTGAGGAAGTACATGGCGGCGAAGCAGCGGCAGACTGAGAACATCGCTGAGGAGGCCGGATATGGCTAAGAGATGGGTCAACGACAACACGTACGGGACGGGCGGGTATTACGTCGATGATGAGACCGGGAACCTGTACGACTCTTCGGGAAACCAGATCAATGCGCCCGGCTACGTGTCTCCGAGTGGTGGTGCCGGCGGGCGGCCACCGGGCGGCGTGCTACAGCTTGGCGGACAGTGGTACAACTCCGATGCCGACCCGATTGATGTCAACGGCAACGTCATAGGCAAGACACCATCCGCGCCCACGACGAGGACGGTCAATGGCGTCACCTACGAGTGGGACGGGTCGGCATGGGTTCCCTCGTCATCTCTTCCCCAACAGGTCACCAACGTCAACGTCGCCGCGCCCGTGACGTGGGGGCCCAGCCAGACAGACGACGATGGCCATGTGACGGGCGTGCCGGGTGCCGTCTACCAGGTGAACTCACGCGGGGACGTGAGCATCCTCAACAAGCCGGGAAAGCCGGGTGCCAGCCTCTACAACGATGCGAACGGCGACGGCTATGACGATCAGACGGGGTTGCCGAACGGCGTCATTCGCGACTCGAACAGCCCCAGCGGGTATCTCTACCAGGGCAAGCCCGTCAATCCGGACGGTTCCTTGTACACCGGAGGTCCGAAGCTCAGCGGTGCTGGTCCGGACATGCAGACGTTCCCGGACGGATCGCTACGCCAGTGGGACCCGAAGTCTAGGACCTGGGTAATCGTCGGGACCAAGCCGCAGACGCTCCCAATACCCGGTGGCGGAGGCGGTGGTGGCTCCTATGGTGGTGGTGGTGGTGGGTTCAGTGCACCAGCGCGTGATTACGCTGGCGAGCAGGCCGCCGGCGATGCGGCAGAGTTCGAACGGTTGAAGTACGAGCTCGGCTTTACCGGCGAACAGAACGCACTGACGCGAGCACAGACAGAGGCCCGGGATGCGGCCCGCGCCACTATTGATCGGGCTCAACTCCGGTTGGAACTGGGGAAGGGGTTGCAAGGGGCAGTCAGTTCGACCGACCCGGCCGCCTATGCAGCTTTTCAGCTCGCGACGGGCGGCGGGATCTGGGGCGGCCTGAAAGGAGGGCTCTCGGCGCTGTCGCAGCGGGCCTTGCAGCCGGGCGCGGAGATGCTGGGGGCATTGAGAGATCTCGACAGCGGTCCTTCCCCGGAAGGGGCAACCGCACCGGTAAGTGCTACGCCGGGAGCTGCTACAGGTGGAGGGCTTTCGGCCGCTGCATCGACCGCTCCGCCGGTAGGGCCAGTCGTCCCGTCTCTAGATGAAGATGCAGGCCGAGAGGGTAGTCGGGGCACCGGGTCAGCAGGGCCGCAGGGCTGGGGGGCCGCCGAAGTGCCAGTGGATGTGGCGAAGCTACGCCAGGATAAGGCCAACGCCGTCCTTGCAAACCTCGTCTATGGGCTTGGCGGGAACGACGTGAACGTGGGCGAAGCTATCCAGACCATGCAGGACCCGAGCATCAACCCGGCGCTCTACGCCGAGTTGAACAGGGCGTACAGCCAGCCGGTGACGAGCCTGCCGTTCACCCCAGGGCTGCCCGCACCCCGCCCCGGCAATCCGGGACTCGCCATCACGGATCCCAACTACTACACGGGCGTCCCAACCTCGCCTGCTGCCCCCGTGATGCCGCCCCCTGGCGCACCAGCGCCGTCTCCAACAGGCATTAACCCGCAGACGGGCCTTCCATACACAACCAACCCTGTCGTTGCGCCGAAGCCCACTGGCATTAACCCGCAGACGGGATTGTCCTACATGGCACGTGGCGGGGTAACGCGTGCGCCCATGTTCCTTGGGAACGAGCGCGGCCGGGAGATGTTCATCAACCGGACAGGCGCGCCGATCGAGGTCGTTCCCCACGGCCAGACGGAGAGGATGATGGATCGCGGCGGGCTGTCGCGCATGCCGGGGTATCAGGAGGGGACGTACACCGGGAGCGACCCCTACGCTTTCATGAGCGATTACTTTTCGAACCCTCTGAACATGCTGAACCTGGCATCATCGCCCGTGCCTGTGCAGACCGCCACCGCCCCTGCCTACACGGCCCCGTATACTGCGCCTGCAACCACGACGACGGACGAAGAGATGCCCCGCATCGAGACAACGGCCACCGCGCCAACGCCCGTTTCAACCGCGACAGCGCCTTCAACGCCTCAGCAGCCAGCGTGGACGGCGCCGGAACTGGCGGCGCCGGTCCCCGCCCAGCCTGGGTATGTGCCATCAGCAGGTGCTGGTGTTCCCATAAACTATACGCTTCCGCCTACGACAGGCCGCCCACCACCTGTTGAGATCAACCCGCAGAACACCTATGCGCTGCCCGGAACGCCCGGCTACGTGCCGCCTGTTAGCACGAAGGACGAGGGTCCCCTGTTGGGGTGGAACAGCCCTGGGAATGGTATTGGCGAGATAGCCGGGACTAGTGTGTTTCCAGTAGGAGGGTCAACAGGCGGTGGCAATATCCCGATTGAACATGCTGGTTTTGACCCATTCAAGGGGTTTGTCCCTTCGGTCTCGCCGACAGGCATACCATCGTTTGGGCCACCAGCCTCCGGCGGTGGTGGTGTGGGCATCGGTGGTACGCCGATTATGGCCACCAGCCAGACAGGCGGCGGGCTGTCATCGCCAGCGCTGGCTGGCCCCACCTCAGCCGTTGGGCACGGCTTCGGTAGTCCGGACACGCTGCCGCCCCCTGCGCCCATCGAGGGGCTGTCGGGACTGGAGCAGGAAATCTACAACACCCGGACGGGCGTCAGCCTGCCGCCGCTGTCATATCTGATGGCCAACTACTTCTCCCTTGACCCCGTGCTCCGTGATTACTACGAGCGGGGCATGCAGGACAAGTACGGCATCCCGGCAGAGAGCATTCGATTTGCGGCGCGGAAGTTCGCGCCAGTGGGCCTTTCCGGGCGGCCAAGAATTCAATGGGCGGCGTAGGCATGACGCTAACGGACGCGGCTCCGCTCACATGCTCGGCAACCCCGCCCGCCGCTGGGAATCAGATAGGTGTTGAAGAGATCGTACTGATGCCCCTGGGGACACTGCGTTTTTTGTGCGTTCAGGGCAGAGTGCCCATTCCCTCGCAACACGTTGTCTCGCACCGTCACCGGCTCCAGATGCTCAGGCTTAACGCAGGCGCGGACGCGGCAGAGATGATCGAGTGTCAGGCCCGAAGGGATCGGCCCAACCAACAGCTCATAAGCGAAGCGGTGGGCCGACACCAGCTTCCCTTGAAGCCAAAAGTGCCCATATCCGTCTCTGGTGATTGTCGACAGCCAGAGCCAACAGCCGCCCTCCTGCTTCTCCACCTTGGGCCAGAAGCGTTCTTCGGGCGTGGCCCTATCCCATTTGCTAAACTTGTGGGGCATCTCGCGACCTCCATCGCAGGTGTCATGCGGCAGGCCGGTTCCACGGGCCTGCCGCTTCATTCTACCACGGGGGCGGCGTAGTGGTGCTCATTGACTCAGACGGCCTCAAATCCTTGGCAGCCTCATTAGATGAGCCGTACTGGGATTCGTCGGCTCAGGACTACCGAGACCCCGTCAGCGGCCGTCTCTGGGGGCCCGGTAAGGACTGGAGCGGCTACGGCATGGAGGGGGCCGTACAGGGGCCGTCGCAGGCCGGGTACAGCGAGCCCTACTTCCAGCCACCAGAGCCGGCCTTCGAACCGAGCCCGGTGCAGGGCCCATCTCAAGCGGGGTATCAGGAGCCATACTTCACCCCGCCCCCAGAGCCTGAACCTTTCGCACCAAGCGCAGTGCAGGGCCCTTCTCAGGCGGACTACCAGGAGCCGTACTTCACCCCGCCCCCAGAGGAGGAGCCGTTTTCGCCATGGGGGCCAGGACCTGGCGTGGCCATGAATGCAGGCCTGACGTTGCCATCGCCGTTCGAGTTTGAGGGGCCGGGCGCGGCGATGGGCGCGGGACAACGGTTTCAACGGCCGGAGCCATCCCCCACGGCGGAGGACATCGTGCGAGGCCAATGGGGGCCGTTTGGCGCGGGTGGGCACCGCTTCGGCCTGACGGACATCCTCGACCCTGCCGGCGGCTACGCAGCTCTTCAGCGCGCCTACCGGGGCGAGGCCGAGTTCGACCCGAACCCACGGAACTGGGGGGGCAACATTCGTGAGAATCGCGAACAGGCCGATTGGCGGGCTTCGACGCAATCGCTTCTGCCTCCCCAACTCCTGGAGAAGATTCCGAATGAGCCATGGCTCCCCTTGCGACCGGCAGTTGAAGGACTCACCTCGCCTCTCGGTATCGCGACAATTCCGATCGGTGGAACGTTCGCGGGGGGCGTGGCGAAGGGGTTGGGCCGCACGGGGCTGGCGGGCCTAGGAGCCGCCTACGGTGCCGAAGGTGGTGGGGCGGTGGCGGAAGAAGTTGGGCTGCCGGAATGGGTAGGACAGACGGCTGGCGGGCTCGCAGGTGGCATTGGCGGCTGGTACGGCCCGGAGATAGGGCGCGCCGGAGCAAGAGGGCTGTCGGGGGTCGCACGAAGCATCGAGTCCCCTGCCGTGAGGGCAGGGGACATCCTCGCGGGGGAGGCTGGCGGGGGCACACTGCCGGACCTTCCGAAGCCTGCCCTGAACCGCGTGACGGGCCTCTTTGCAGATGCGGCCGAGAAGGAAGGCCGACCCCGGAGCGGGGGGATCTTCGACCTTATCGCCCCGACTGAGACGACCGAAAAGGGCCTTACGCGCCTCTATGAAGGCAAGACCGGTATGGCCGGGCTTGAGGTCCAACGTGATGTGGATCTGGGGAATGCTTTGCTGCGACAGGCGGGAATCAAGGGAACCAAAGTCGGCCCTCGGCTGATCGTGCAGGATACGCCGGAGGTTCGCCAGCTCTTCGTTGCCCTGCACGGGGAAGGGCCTGTCCCTCCGCAGTTCCAGGCGGTCTACGACGATATCCAGCGCTTGGTCAAGACGGAAACGGCGGCGACGGTGGCCGCTGATCCAAACTTCATCCCTCGCGACGATTACTTCTACCGCGGCTGGCGAGCTCCGAAGGAAACTCGCCCGGGCGCTGCACGGGTGGGGGCGACGCCGGGATTCAAGAAGCCGCGCGTCGACGCCACCTTTACGGAACTGCTCGACGAGGGCTGGCAACCACTGTCCTGGAATCCTTATGAGATGCTGGCCATGCGCCGAGGGGCGGGTTTCCAGAACCGGTTGCAGGAAGACCTCGTTGCGGGCCTCAAGGAAACCGGTAAGGCGCTGCCGAAGACGGAGGCGCCGGAAGGTTGGCGCGTGCCTCACGTAGGGCCCGCCTTCGAAGGAAAGCCGTTTGCCTACACTCCCGGCAGCAAAATGGCCAGTGATCCTCTCGCGCGACTGGCAGCAAGCGAGCAGGCGGGCGCGCGCCTTGGCTTCACAGAGCAATGGGCGGTACCAAACAGCACGGCCAACCTCATCGAAGCGATCTTCGGGCGCTCGCCCGACCTTGGTGCGTGGGACAAACTGGCGAAGATCCCGCGCACGGGCAAACAGGCGAAGCTGTTCGGGTCGCTGTTTCAGCAGGTGGACTTCAGCACGAGGACGCTCGGTGCCACTACCGCTTCGGTCATCGAGGAACTTGCGGAAACGATGACGAAGGCAGTGACGCTCCATCCTGTGCAGGCGGCACAACGTCTCTATCAGGCGGGCAAGAACCTGCTCCAGGTGCCCATGGAGATTGCGAAGCTGCCCATCGCCAACCTCGCCCCCGCACGCCGGGCAGCGCTCCGCGACGAACTGCTGAGTGGCAAGGCTCTCTTCAAGGAGCGGCCGGGGATCACGCTGAAGGGTGTGGGCAACGCTGGCGCGAAGTACGGCACGGACGTGTCCCTGGTCACGCGCGATTTCATGAAGGAGATCAGCACCGGTGTCAAGGGCGCGGTGCCGCTTCGCCGTCTGGCCAATATCAACGGCGCCGTGCAGCGCGGACTCTTCGATGGCGTCTACGTTCAGGCTCAGACCACGGCTCTCAAGAAGCTCATCCTCCCGCGGCTCATGCGCCAGCATCCCGACTGGACCGACGCCCAGATCATGGCGGCCGGCGCAGATCAGGTGAACAAAATGTTCTCGACGCTCGGTGAGTATCAGACGGTCATCCAGAACCCGTTTGTGAAGAAAGTCTCACGCGACCTGATCTTCAGCACGAACGAGAGCGAAGCGCTCATCCGGGGGGCCTTCAGCACCGTCACGGGGCCAAACAAATGGCTCTGGACCGAATACTCACTCGGTGTGTACCTGTCGCTGGCGACGACGGCCAACCTCATCAACTATGCGGTCACGGGCGAATGGCTTGACCCCGAGAAGCTGAACCCGCTGGAGAAGGGGGGCTACGGCCCGTTGCCCGTGGGCTATCGCCGCGATTTCCTTGCACCCGAGTTCCCGCTGAAAGGCCGGGGCGGGACGAAGGCGACACTGGATCTTGTAGGCCAGATGGATACCGTGTTCCGGCTGCTCGACCCGAAATCGTTTGTCACGTCACGTGAGGCACTTGGGCCGCGCGCCGCCACGACTGCTTATACACAGAAGGACTTCTTTGGGCGGCCACTTTCCGGGAAGGAAACGGCTCTTCAGGTTGCTTCGGATATCTTCGAGCCGATCGGGCTTGGGCAGGTTCGTGGACTTACGGGGCTTGGCGCTGAGAATGAGGCACGGCTGGGGAAGGTGGGGCAAGCTACCCAGGCGCTTGGAGTGAACCTGCGCGCGGAGACGAATGCCCAGGTGCGCGATCGCATCGCGCGGGAGAGCGGCTTGAAGAAGGCCGACGGGACGCCAGTGACCAAGTGGAGCGATCTGGAACCCCGGCAGATCCCGGAAGTGAAGGCCATGTTCCCCGATCTGGCCGAGGAGCTTACGCGTCGCCGGGACGAGGCCGCCGGGCAGGGATCGGAGTTCGCCCAGCGCGCCATCCATGCTGAGGAGGTCACTCAAACCTTCGTCAAGGCCCAGGAGACAGATGATTCCAAGCTGGCGTCAGGAGAGTTGCCGCCTGAGAAGTGGCGAGATCAGCACGCGGAGCGGGGGTTTGGGTTGCGGCAGCGGAAGGAAGAGATTTACGCCAGCGTGTCCGATCCCAAGGCGACGGATGCGCTGGACAAGTTCTACGCCATTCTCGACCGGAACTCGACGGATGCCACGATCGTTAAGGGCACGGATTGGGATAAGGTTGATGCTGAGATCGCCCAGCTCACGCCGGAAGAGCAGGATTACATCGCCCGGAACACGGGCCTCGGCGGGACGGAGACGGAGAAGCGCTACCGGGCCGAGACGAAGGCCATCGCGGACGCTGGCTACTTCGACCTGCGGGGCATCCTCTGGGCGGATTTCCAGAAGCAGATGCCGGAGACGGCCTCGTTTGCGACCTTCGATGATTACCGCGATAGCCTCGATAGGGAGATTCGTAGCCAGCTCCCACCAGAAACGGCGAAGGTGGACGCAGACACGTTCACGGACAAGTTCCTGTCGAAGCAGCCCGTCGTCAAGATCTTCCTCAAGCTGTACAACGCCTCTCAGACGCAATGGATGGCCGACCACCCAACCGAAGCCGCGAAGGCTTACGACTGGCAGTTCATCAAGCAGCCCACGAAGCTAGAACGCCTCATCATCGCAGGAGCCGGCAAGTGACGCAGGTAACTATCAACAGTGCGGGGGTGACGGCGGAGCGGTTGCGCCTGGTGGCGGTGCGCTGCGCGTATTGCGGCCGGCGCCAATCGCTGGACATCCCGGCCGGAACTCCCTACGTTGGCGTCTGTCCGCGGTGCAGCGGGAAGATCGAGGGGAAGGCATGACGTTTACCATGAACGAGATTAGTCTGAGAGAATGTGAGAAGGCGGCATATCGGCTATTACGCAAATTCCACCGTGAGGCGGAGTGCGGTAATAAGCGTATGCACTGGGCAGAGTGTGAGGGGCTTGTTGACGCTTTTGGTTGGGTCTCCTGGGAAGCATGGGATCGGAGCGTGAGGGGGTTAAGCCCCGGCTCCGATAGCACGGGGAATACCGGACATTCAATGCTTGACAAGCAATGAAGCTGACCGCGATTATGTGACTCAGCGGGGCATCCCCGCGTAGCAACACTCGCGAGCGCCTCAAGGCAGGCCGACTCCCATAACGGGGGCCGGCCTTTTCGTTGTCCGCGAGTTGGAGGCATGGACATGGCTGAGGCTGCCACCGCAGTCGCTCCCGCACCGGGAACCGAACAGGACCCGGCCGACACCGGCATCACGCCGGAACCAGAGGCCGAAGGTTCGTCGGACACGGAAGGGCGAGAGGGAGAGGCGGAAACGGGGCAAGAGGAGCAGGTTTCCCGCTCTGAGGCCGAGCGTATCGCAGAGGAAAAGCTCGACAGCTTCAAAAAGGAGCAGGAAGCCGCTCAACGGGACGACGAGGGCCGACGCGCCTACGATGCCATCGTCCAGCGGAGCATCGCTTTCCGCGAGGGGGGGACGCTCAAGGGGCTGGACAACGTCATCGCCTGGGCGGCGAAGGAAGTCTACGAGGGCCGCGACCCCACGAAGGGCCGTAGCCTCGAAGTTCTGGGCGCCCTTCGCAACCAGCTTTCTGAGTGGGTAACTATCGGGGAGCTGCAAGCGATCGATGCGCTGATGAACGAGCGGCTGAGCAAGGCGTTTCCCGACTACAAGCCATCCAAAGAGCTTACCGAGAAGGCTCAGCGCGCATGGGCGCGCGATCCTGAAGGGCGGGTATTCCTGGCGCATCCCCGCGATGCCTGGGAATCCCGGATGCAGATCATCGAAGAGGCGGCCCGTGCCGACGAACGCGCGAAGGTTCTTGCCGAGCAGGAACAGGAAACGCGTGAGAAGGGAAAGGTCGCAAAGCAGCGTGAAGTAGAAGGACAGCGCCCCACAGGTCCGACACGGGCCGGTGGCAATGGCGTCGTAACGACCAGTTCTCGCGCTGTGCTCGACAGCGCCCCGCCGGGCTCTCCCGAATGGCGTCAAGCCTACGAGAAGGTCCACGGCATCAAGGCGCCCATCTAAGGAAGACATAAATGGCAAACACGACTACCGGGTCTCTTGCCGACAGCCAGCAACTCATCATCGACTCCAGCCGGGTAGTGCGGGAGTACGTCGGGGTGTTCACCAAGACGTGCGACGTGCAGACGCTGGAGCCGGGGACGGGTCTGACCTGGGAAGAGATCTCCCTGTCTCAGCTCAACTCTCAAACCGTGTCCGAGACAGACGACATCACCGACAACGCCCAGGAGATCACGGACGCGCTGTTTTCAGTGACGCCCGTCATTCGGGGCATCACCGTCATCGTCACCGACCGCGTCTATCAGCGGATGCCGAAGTCCGTCATCGCGAAGATGGGCCCGCTCGCCCAGAACGCGATGCAGCGCGGCAAGGATGAGGCTTACCTGGCGGTCTTCGCCGGTGCCACGAACACGCTTGGTGGCACGGGCACGTCGGGCGCGACGGGAACGATTCGCTCTGCTGCTCGCCGGATCACCAGCAACGTCACCGAAGGCGCGCTCGGCAAGATCTGCACCGTCCACCACGGCTTCGTCATCAAGGACTACGAGGACGAAATCATCGCCGGCGTGGGCACCTACCCCATCCCCGCGGGCCTGACGCAAGAGGTCTTTCGCAACGGCTTCCGGGGCACCTGCGCCGGTACTGAGGTGTACGAAGATGGCAACATCGCCATCAACGCGACTCCGGACGCTCGCGGCGCCGTTCATGCCAAGGAAGCCATCGTCATGGTCCAGGGGCACGCCATCAGGACCAAAACCGAACGCCGGGAAGGACTCGGCGGCGGTGCGGAGCAACTGTTCATCTACGATGAAGAGGCGTTCGGCGAACGCTCAGCGGGCAACTGGATGTACGGATTGCTCAACGACGCCACCGCCCCTAGCTAAGGGCACCAACTAAGGAAAAGGAGCAACGATCATGGCCAAAGGTGGAGGCCACGGGCTCGTCACCGTCTGGGAAGACTTCACGAGCGGGATTGCCCAGACACTCACAGACGCAACCGAATACCGGCACGGGCAAGTTCGCCTTGCTGCGATCAGCGGCAACGTGGCGATGGCCATCAACGTCAGCCTCGGCAACGGGGTGGCGACGTTCTCCGGCGCCGGCGGCGCGACCGACGGTATCGCCATCTACGCGATGCCGTTCCAGCCCTCAACGCAAGGCACCATCGCAATGGAGGTGCGCTGGCGAACAAGCCTGCTCACGTCATACGGGTTCTTCCTCGGCTGGCAGGAGACTGTCTCCGTGGCGGAGCCCGTCAATCCGTTTACGCTCTCAGGGACGACCCTGACGGCCAACAACGGCGGCAACGTTTGGGGCATGTACTACGACAGCGCCGCCAGCACGGCCGATGTGCGCGCGCATGCCTCCATCGACGGCACGGCGCAAACTGCCGCCTTGAACGCGGCTGGCACGGCGTTGGGCGCGCTCGGCATCCGGGCGACCACGACCCTCACGGCTGCGTCCTGGATGTACGCCCGGGTGGAACTCGACGGCAACGCAGCCGGCCGGGTGTACTACGGTGACGCGGTCCTCACGCCTGGCGATCCGGGCGGTTCCGGGCCGAAGCTCATCGCGGACATCCGGGGCAGCGTCCTGGACAACACCGCGTTCTACCATCCCATTGCCATTCTCGTGGACCCGTCGACGAACGACCCGCTGCACAGCGTGGACTTCTTCGGCGCTCACGCGGGAAGGAACTGGAACTTCTAATGTCGTCAACGTTTGAACGCATCGAAACCATCCTCCGTGGTATGCGTCGCGGGGGTACGTCTGACGGGGACGACAAGCCAATCCGCGTCAACCAGAGCGATGAGTTGCTCATCGCCCACGGCCTCCCTCGATTCGTCGAGATGGCCCGGCGGTACGAGACCCAGCAGGTACAGACAGCCACGTTGCTTGCCCCGCTGGTGGCTGTCCCGACGACCGTTGCCGCGCTGGAACTGTGGGTCAACATCAGCTCCACGGACACCATGATCGTGGAGAGCCTCTTCGCGGATCAGATCCTATCCACGGCTGCCGCTCAGGAATATGCGATCTACGCTTGCGTGTCGCTTCCGAAAGCGATCCCAACCGTGACGGGACTGGTTGTGACTAACGCCCTTGGCGACAACTCTGGCTATACGTCGGCCGCCGGCTCGCAGATCGTCTGTGGCGTGGGCACGACTGTTGTCGCCAACGGGTGGCGCCCGTATGGACCGCCTCACGGCGGCGCCCTCGCCGCTGCTACCCCAATGGGTTCATGGGAGGCGCCGATCGATGGTCGTCTCATCGTGCGCCCAGGCCGGGCCTTGCTGCTCCATATTGTCGGCTCGCTGGCTACGGCATCGTCCTTCCAGGTCGGTGCTCAGTTCTGGATGATCCCGAACGAGACGGTCAGCCGCAAGTAATCTCAGCAATCGGGGGGTTGCCAGTCAGCCCCCCTCCTATCACGTGTCCCCGTTGGGACTAGGAGGTAAGACATGGCAGCCAACATCAACAGGAAGGGCTTCGTCCTGACGAACGGCGATGCGACGGGCAAGCAGCTCGCCATCGCCCTTCCGACGGACTATCGCGTTCTTCACGTCGCGAGCGCGGCGGACGTGGAGACGGACTGGAACGTTGCGAACCCGACGCATCCCACTTTCTACATTCACTCCGAGACGACGCCGGCGACGGACTACATCTCGTTCACTCATGACGGGACCGCGGGGACGATCAGCGTCGCGGGCGGGACGCTGGCGATCAACGGCGTGACCACGCTGGGGCTTCAGGTGGGCGGGACGGAAGAGGTAACGCTGTCGGCGGCGGCGCTGTACCCGACGACGAATGACGGGAGCGCGCTGGGGATCGTGACCACGAACCAATGGGCGGACCTGTTCCTGGCGTCTGGAGGCGTCATTAACTTCAACGGCGACGTGACGCTGACGCACGCCGCAAACGAGCTTACGATTGCCGGTGGGACAGTTATCATTGGGACTTCGGCAAGCATTCAGGTCAACGATGACAGAAGCATTGATTTCGGCACTGGTCCCGACGCATTTCTCCTCTGGGAAACGGCAGACGCCAATGCCAACGCGTTGATTTTTGGCTTGCCTGGCGGAGATGCCACCAACGTGCCCGTTCTTCTGATCGGCGTGGGCCTCTCCAATGTGGACCTCGGCCTCTACGACGGCGTGGTTGACCCGCGCATCGCGATGTTCGGGGTCGGCGCCGTCACCACCGGCGTGGGCATCGACTTCCGCAAGGCGCGCGGCACAGTGGCCGCCCCCACCGTCTGCACAACCGGTGACGACGTCGGCACCATTCGCGGTTACGGTGCGGTAGCGGCTGGCGAGTACGTCCAGACGGCGGAGATCCGCATGGACATCGCGGGCACGATCGCCACCACGCGCGGCCCTGGCACCATCACTTTCCTGACGGCCACGGACGCGGCCCCCAGCGTGCTCACGCAGGCGATGATCATCAGCGCCGCCCAGGTGGTGACGCTGGCCGCTGGCGTGACAACCGGGAACCACACGTTTTCGCTCACCGTCACCGGCTCGAATGGCGTCGGGACGTCTGGCGAACAGCTCCAGTCTGCGGGCGCTGCCACGCAGGTTCTTTGGGGCTCGGCTGCCTCGATTCGCGAGGTCAAGGATCTTCTCGGCACAGTCAACGACAAGGCGCAGGAAGCGCTTAACCGCGTGCTCAAGGCGCCAGTCTACGACTTCCACTACAAGGAGGGCGTACGGCCTTCCACGGGCGACTTCGACACGACCTACCGGGGTGTCGTCGCGGACGAATACCCCGAAGTCATGCACCACGGCGGGCGCATCTTCAACCCCATTAACGCCTTTGGGGAGCTTGTGCTTGCCATCCAGGCGTTGACGAAGCGCATCGAGAGCATGGAGGCGACCCCCGCATGACCGCCACACCCGAGCCGAAGGCGCTCCACGCAGTTCCCGGCCCGAAACGTCTGTCCATGGCGGAACAGATCGCCCTCCAGTCGTTGATGGCAGAGGTAGCGCGGGCTCAACAGCGGGTCCGCGATCTCTTCGCCGAAATCGGGCTCGATCCCGCGAAGCAATACCGGCTGGAGGCGGATGGGGCGGTGGTAGAGGCCTCCTAATGACCACCTTAGCCACTCTTTTTCCAACATGCCCGGCACGTCCGGCCCCCATCGGGCCGGACGTAGGTATTGAAAAAATCGTAGGGGTGCCCTTGGGGGCAGTGCGTCACGACGGGATTGGCACACTCGGGGATGGAACAGGTAGACTTGGGGAGCATCGGGGCACTTCCGGTGTCGCGGGCCGGACGTTTGCGCGTCGCGGCCCTTTTCAGTTTACAACGGCCGGGGTGGAAGCGTGAAGCTGATTCGCCCTACAACCCAGCTCGTGCATCCGGACGAACCGGCCTGGTCACTCAGGGAGATCAATCTTGTCCGCGCGCCAACGCATCAATGGCGGCGTTACCAAATCGTGACCGTAATTCGAGACGATCGATTCACAGAATGGTGGAGCGATCTCGGCCCCAAGGAGAACCACGACGCAGCGGAGTTCGAGATTCCGAGCCTCTTTGAGCATACGGTTGCTGAGCTGTGGGAAATAGCTCTCGAAGTCCGGTGTGGCCCCAATACAGGCTTCGAACAGCGGCGGCTCGAGCTGGCGGGGGAGTCCACCCTGATCCGGGACTTCATCGACCAGTACGAAGAGAGGCGGCAGATGATCCACAATCGGAGTCAGTACGGCCCCGGCGGGCACAAGCAACGGATCGGCTACCCCCGCCGATTGGCCCTCGCTTTGGAGCATCGAAATTAGCAGATGGAGGCCATACCATGCCAGAAGTTGAAACGCTCCCCCGGCATCTCCAGGAACAGATTCTCGCGGCCGAGCTTGAACGGGACGCCGACCCGGTGATCCAGGAGTCGGATTTCTTCACGCCCGGCGACGGCGAGGTGGCCGCGCTGACGGGCGGAAAGATGAGGCGCACGGCCACACATCCGGGCGGAATGGGCTACATCACCCTCTACGACACCAGCACGGGCGAGCCCCGAAGGGTGCTCCAGTACATGGCGCCGAAGATCCTGATGAAGCAGCGAAACGGCCGCCCTGCGTTCAGCCGAACGCCGACGAAGGAATTCAAGCTGGGCGATGTGATGTGCTTCCTGCATCCCGATCACCCCGAGCGCGAGACCTTCCGGGCGATGGGCCTCGATGAGACGAAGGATTGCGGCTTCGGCAGCGACCGGCCGCCTGCGGCCCACCTCGCCAGCCCGTTTGACCGCGAGCAACACATGATGCACCGCCACTCGCGCGAGTGGCAGGTCATCCTGAACTACCGTGCCGAACAGGAACGGCTGGACGCGCGGCGGATGCAGCAGGAGCAGATTGACGCGATGCGCGAGATGGCTGCTGCGGCGATTGGCCAGCCACAGGCTGCCTTCCGAGGTGCCGGGACGCCGATGGCGGTACAGGGGCCCTCCCCCATGAAGCGCGTCGCGCCGAAGGCTAGAGGCGGGAAGGTCCAGCCCTGCCCCGACTGCGGCAAGGCCGACGTGAAGAACATGGGCTCGCACCAGCGCTACTGCTCCGGCCGGAAGGGGGACATGGCGTAGTGGAGGTAACGTTGACCATCACCTTCAATCAGGCGACGGGGCAGTTGTCGGTAAACGGGCCGATCGATCAGACGATGCTCTGCTACGCGATGCTCGGCAGGGCTCGCGACGTGGTCCAGCAACGCGCTGACCACCCGGTGACGAGCAAGATCGCCGTCCCGAAGCTGATGGTGAACGGCCGTGCCGGGTAAGCAGGTAGCGAATTGGCCGAAGTACGAGGCCCTCCGCAAGAAGGGCCACAGCAAACAGTCAGCGGCCCGCATCACCAACGCCGGGGCTCGCAAGAAGAAGGGCAGGAAATGATGACAGCGTTAGCAGAGTTCACAATGGAGCCCGAATACGACTCCGTGCTGCTGGAGTTCGAGCGAGCGGCTCTGGAGGAGTTTCTTCACCAGATCAATGAAGCCGACATGCGGAGCGGCGATCTGCGCGTTCGGTTCTCACTTTGGGAGTATGAGAAGGGCAAGGGCGCTCTGCGTTCCTTCTATACCACCGTTGAGGAGGCAGAGTAATGGCGACGCACGAGAAACACATGAAGTCCATGCCGAAGAAGATGCCGATGACGCCGCCCAAAAAGCCGATGAAGGGCATGATGCCCGACGCTGCGATGGGCAAGTCGAAGATGGGCAAGGGACTCACGAAGAGGAAGAGGTAGTCCGTGGCGACGACGCTGAAAGCCATCCGCCGCCAGATGCTCTTGATTGATTCGGCTCTCGGCCGGGCGGAGAGCGTTGCTTCACTGACAGCCACCACGGTTGTCGTGAATGCGCTGGCGACGGGCGGCAGCGACCAGCGCTTTGTGAACCACTGGATCGTTCGCGCCGATGCGGCGCCGGCAACGCCTGGAGCCGACCGCTCGCGCATCTGCACGACCTTCGCCCCAGCCACGGGCACGCTCACGCACGAGGGCATCAACTACAACGACACGACGGCTACGAGCGAGATCGTGGAGATCGTACGTTTCGAGCCCTACAAGTTCGACAACGCGATCCAGCAGACGCTCTTCAAGCTGCTCCGCCGCGACACGCTCAACATCCCTCTGCGAGCGGGGCCGAAGCGCTACTACGTCGGACTGGATCTGTCCTGGCTGCGCGACCCCAACGACATCCTCGATCTGCGCTACTCGGCCTCCCCGATCCTCATTCGCAACGACGAGTTCAACAAGTTCAACACCGTGACGACGGGGGGCGTACTCCAGCCGGACGACTGGACGCTCGCCGGAGCCGCCGGCACCATGGCGCGCTCGACGACGCAGGTGGACCCGGCGGTGGCGATGTACAGCGGCGCCTACTCGCTCGCCATCACGCGCTCAGGCACGAACCTCACGCTCACACAGACGTCAGGGCTGCTCCAGACGGGCGTGAGCAGCGATTCCCTGCGTGGTGTGGCCATCTGCGCCTTCCTGCGCTGTTGGTCCGCTGTGGCCTCACAGGTGCGCCTACGCGTCACGGACGACGGCGGGAGCACTTACACGTCATCGAGCTACCACACCGGCGGTTCAACATGGGAGGAGTTGTCGCTGACGCTGACGGTCTCTTCCACGGCCACGAACCTGGCCACCGTCATCGAAGTCAACGGGGACAACACCGTGTGCTATCTGTCCCGCTGCCGCCCGGCGCGTCTGAGCGCGGTGGACGACGGTCTGCGCCGGGCTTCGTACAGTGAAAAGAACATCCCGCGCGAGGCATACCGCTACGACCAGGGCGCCGGGACCCTCAGCATTCTCGGCCGCGGCCTGCCGTCGAGCGGGACGCTCCTTATAGAGAGCAAGCGCCCCTACCCGCAGTTCGATTCGACGCGCCTTACGGCCGGGACCGCAGACGCCGACGTTTCGGATGCGCCGGTGGACATCGTCGCGACGGGCGCGATTGCAGAACTCTACCGGGGCCAGTCGATGGATCGCGAAAACGGCGAGGACGCCCGCAAGGAGTACGCCGCTCTTCACGTGTATTGGGCGGAGAAGTTCAAGATCGCCGCGGACAAGCACCTCTACGTGGCTTCCCGTGGGCCACAGGGGCTGCCTCTCCCGGCCGCGCTTCCTCAGCGATTGTTGAGGCCATAAGGCGATGGCTGAAAAGTTCGCGGTCCTCACCTGGAAAACCGTCGGCCCGGGCTTCTTCTCCTGGGCGCCGTTCGAGCGCGGGTACGCTGGGATCGACTACCTGACAGGTGCCGATTCGCGCTGGCCGGAGAACACGGGCCTGACGCTTGGCCCGCTGATCTCGGACGTGTCGCTGGCACAGGCCACGGAGACGCCGGCGAATGCGAACTGCCTGGCGCTCTCCGGGACGATGAACGCGACGAAGTACCTCCTCTGGGGGCGCGGGACCAAGCTGAGCATCCAACAGGCGTCGGACATGACGCTGACGAGCGATGGCACGGAGACGGCGATGGCCGCCCCTACGTCGATGCTCTACACGAAGAACGCTGGGGGCACGGAGGAGATCAGCGTTGGGCAGGGAGCGGCGGCCTACCGCGTGGTTTCGAGCTTCGGGACGGGCATCGCCACCACGCACACTGCGAACAATGAGGCCGTCGCAAACATCATCATGCACCACGGCGCCGTCGAGAATGTTGTCGCGGGGCTTGGCGGGCAGGTGGTCCGGCAGAACGAGCTTGCAGGCGCGGTGACGATGGACGCGAGCGCCTGGGCGACGCGGGCGACCCTCACCGGCGAAGAGCTAACGATGACGGGCTATGCCGTCCTCAACTCCGGCGCCGAGATCATAGGCACGACCGCCACCCCCTACTACTGGGACAACCGCTTCCAGAGCTTCCGGCCGATGTTCCTGAGTCTGCCTGCCGATTCGAACAACTGCATGGGCCTGGCAGAGAGCCAGTTCCTCGACGTCATCTGCCCGCTGGCCAACTCGACGCGCTACATTTCCGACGCTGGGCTGGCGACGGGCGTCATCGGGCCGGAAGCGTTCATCTACAACACGTCGCCGCTGACGGGCCGCTGGTCGGGCTGGTGCGAGTCCGGGAGCGTCTGGGGGTACTGCGTCATCTACAACGCCGTGACCACGGTGAGCTACCTTGCCGCCTGGCGGATGTCGCGGCCCACCGATCCCTTCGCGGGCGGGGCACCTATCCAGTATTTCCCCCTGGCCCAGCTCAGCGCCGTCTCGAACGTCATGGCGCCGATCGGGACGTTCGGGGGACGGACGCTGCCCACGATCGTGTTGGGGCGGTCGAGCAACATGTCGTGGTTCTCCGAAGGGCGCACGGATGCGTTCCCGGACGATACCTCCTACACGTATGCAGCGAGCGGCACGGCCTTCTTCACGGGAGTCAAGATGCCCCCGGGGTACGAGGCAACGGTGGAGTGGGTGCGGGTGAGGGTGGCCAGCCTGACGACTTCGGAGACGGTGACGGTGGCGATTCGCCCGGACACGACGGCCGCGTACACGACGGTGGGAAACGCGCTGACGAACAACGGGACGCGCGGGCAACACGTGCTCTACGCGAACCAGCCTGGCGCCCTGGTGGGGAGCGAGATTAAGCCGCGGCTGACGCTGGCGCGCGGGGGCACCACGACGCTGACGCCGAGGGTGCTGGAACTGAGCGTCGGGGTGACGATCCGGCCGGTGACGCCGGGGGGCAGGGCCATTCCCAAACTCGATCTGTTGAAGGTGCCCTGATGGCCGATTTCCTCACAGTGGCCGACGTTGGGGGCGAGGTTGAGCAGCGGCTGGCGCGGCTGGAAGCGTTGTGGGCGACGGCGCAACAGAATGGGCTTGACCTTCTCCTGTCAGGCAAGTGGGGCCAGAGCTTTGGTGGTGGCATGGCCGTACTTACACCCTCTCAGATCACGAGCAATCAGAATGATTACAACCCGCCGGGCCTACAGGGAGTAACTGTTCTTCGCATCTCCTCCGATGCGGAACGACAGATAACCGGCTTGATTGCAGGATCTAGCGCCGGGCGGTTGTTCTATCTGCACAACATCGGCTCGAACACCCTTGTCCTGAAAGATGAGAATGGGAGTTCCAGCGCAGGCAACCGCTTCGCGCTGAGCGGAGATGTCACGCTCGCGGCAGACGATAGCGTCGCCTTGCAATATGACGCCGTGAGTTCGCGGTGGCGCGCTCTGACGGCCGGCTTGACAGCATATGCTATCGCCCGAGGGCTGGCGACAGCTAAGGGTGACATTCTGGTAGCTACGGCTGCCGCCATTTGGACAGTGCTGCCTGTGGGCACAAATGGACATGTACTCACATTGGACTCAGCGCAATCCACAGGCATAAAGTGGGCTGCGGGAGGTGGTATGAGCATAGTAGTCAAGACGGCTGATGAGACGGTGAACAACAGTGCCACATTGCAGGATGATAATGTGCTGCTCTTTGCAGTGGCAGCTAACGAGAAATGGCAGTTTGAGGGGGTGTTAATGATACAATCCAACTCAACTGCCGATTTCAAGTTAACATTTAGCGGCCCAACCGGATCAGTTGGTCAGTTTAGCAGAATCTTTAGAGAGGCTGCTACTGATAACGCGGGAAATGGGGATCTTGGAGATGTTGATAATAGCATTGCTATAGTAGGCGGTGGCAGAGTTTTCATTCTCTTTTGGGGTGCTATCGTCAATGGAGCAAATGCAGGAAACCTGACGCTACAATGGGCTCAGAACACAGCTACGGTAGTTGATACGATTGTACATGCTGGTTCCTACATCAAATATCAGCAGCAGACATGAACTCAACGACAGGCAAGTGCTATCGAAGGCCAAGGATCGCCGTTGGCCACCAGAGCGAAGCACTCTGCGGTCACGAAAACCCCATATGCGTCGGCGCCGTTCGCGGGAAGGACAGTCAACTGCGTCTGCTTGTAGTCGGGAGCGCCGGGCTCGAAGACTCGACCGACGATGACACCGGAGCCGGGAGAATGGGCCGAAGCCCCAAAAGAATTGCTGTAGGCGATCGCTCCGATGATGGCCGCTCCGGCAAGGATGGCGATAAACTTGGTTTGCATTGCGGACTCCTTTTCCGTGATGTCACGCTTCCGGGCGTTCAAGCGTCGCGGGAGCACCATCTTAGCACGGATGTGAAGCTGCCATGAACCTGAGCCTGCACGATGATTTGACGTGGTACTGGCGGGAGCGCCCGGTGAGAGCACGGCATCCCTACCCCTACCGACCGATGTCCATCCGGCGGCTGAAGCGCCTTCTGCGGGCTCTCAGGGGTAGAATGGACACGACGGTCGAAATCTGGAAGAAGCGAGAATGACGATGCCTCGTTTTCAGGCCAGTGACGCAGGCACGGCACAGCCCCTCTGGATCTACCGGGCTCCGGATGAGGTCTCAGCCGGCTGGCCTGCCTACGACGACGGATGCATCGCCATCACCCCGACCGGGGCCCTCTACGTGCGCACCAGCAGCGCATGGGTCGACCAGGGAGGCGGTGGGGCTCACCCCGACCTCGCCACACATGATGCTCTCGGGCTGGCGACGGACACCGAACTCACAACCCACGCCTCAGACGCCACCAGCGTTCACGGAGTCGCCGACACATCCGCGCTGGTGGTAACTACCGATGGCCGGCTCTCAGACGCCCGAACGCCCACCTCACACGGCGACGCGGCCCATGCGGCGCTCACCTACGAAGCGAGCGGGGCCGTTGCAACCCACGCTGGGGCGGTGGACCCTCACACGGGCTATCGGCTTGAGTCTGCCGACCATACCCACGCGACCACAGGCCTACAGGCGGGCCAGGTTGCCCACTCTGCACTTACAGGACTCACTACCGGGGATGACCATACCCAGTACCAGAAAGAGTCCGAGAAGGCAGCGGCAAGCGGCTACGCCTCATTGGGGGCGGATTCTCTCGTCCCTCAAGAACAGCTTGGCACGGGGGTACAGGACGGAACCAAGTTTCTGCGTGACGATGGCACCTGGCAAACCGCGCCAGGGGCTGCTGGTGGTGATCCCAAGCTCGACTCATGGCCGGTAGGTTCTGTGTTCATCAGCGTTGTCAGCACGTCTCCAGCCACACTCCTTGGAGGAGGCACGTGGGTAGCCTTCGGTACTGGGCGCGTCCTGGTCGGCATCGACGCGGGGCAAACCGAGTTCGACACAGTGGAGGAAACCGGCGGTGCCAAGACTCACACGCTAACAGCGGCCGAGATGCCTGCCCATGTTCACGCTGAGAACGCACCGTCGTCTGCTGCCGGCGGGACGCTGAAATTCGGCATCGACACGAACGCGAGCGGCATTCAGGCAGCGGGGCTGGATACGGCCTCTGCGGGCAGCGGCGGCGCTCACAACAACCTTCAGCCGTACGTGGTCGTGTACATGTTCAAGAGGACAGCATGACGACGCCATCACGTCCCGGTTCCGAACCTGGCGACTGGACTTGCCGGGTATGCGGGCAGTACGCCAGCCACAAGCGCGACTGCGTTCAGCCCTCGGGCCGCTGCGCCCGGTGTGGGAGACCCATCGACGAGCATGACTTTGTGGACACGCCCAAAGTGCGGTGTCCGATGATGCCGGTATGAGCGAGGACGAGGTAGCGATACTGGCGCGCGCCCTGGGCGGCCTCGAGGCGGAGATGAAGGGTTTTCGCCTCGATTGGGATAAGGAACGCCGCCAGATATGCGGGAAGTTCGACCGGATCTTCGCTACACTCACGGCGATGGAAGAGCGCCACGCCAAGGACGACAGGCGGGAGGGTGAGGACCGCGTGCGGTTGGAGTTGCTGGCCCAGCAACAGGCCCGGCGCAAGGGGCAACTCGGGGTGGCGCTGGTTGTGCTGAATCATGGGGTCGTCCGGGCTCTTCTGGCCGCTGGCGCAGCCGGTGCCGGTTTCGGGGTGATCGCGCAGGTCTTCCGATGAAGCGCAAACATAAGCCCAAGAGGTTTCATGGAGCACGTGCCCACGGCTCAATCAAGGGATGCTGGGGACGCTCCGCGCGACATTGGCGGCGCTTGCTACGGGGCCCGCGCGTGGAGGAATGGAACGAATGATCGAGATCCATCAACTCCTGGTGACTCGCACCGATAACCAGCCCAACGTCCGGTTCCCCGGAGGGACGGCGGACCGGATCACGATCCACAACACCGGCAATCGTGGGGTTGGGGCGGACGCCGCTGCGCACGCGCGGTGGATGTATACGTCGGCATCCTACTCCTGGCACGTCACGGTGGACGACCGCGAGGCGTGGCAGTCGATCCCGTGGGAGATGCAGGGCTGGCACGCAGGCGACGGTGGCGGTGCCGGAAACATCGAGTCGATCGGCATCGAGATTGCCATGCACGCCGGAATCGACCAGGAGCAGGCATATGAGAATGCGGCCTGGCTGGTAGCATGGTTGCGACAGCAAGGGCACGGCGCGCTGGGCGTCGTGCAGCACAACTACTGGACCGGAAAGGATTGCCCGGAGCTGATCCGCCACGAGGCCGGGAAGTGGGAGTGGTTTCTGGGGCGAGTCGCCTACTACGAATCGGAGGACGCCATGACGCGAGAGGAATACGAGAATCTGGTACTGGCGATCGCCAGCGGCAGTGAGGAGGTAGCCCTAAGCCGTGAGGAACGGGTGCGAAATGCGCTCTACCGCGTCGGGGAGATTGCCGCGGGCACCCGCCCCTCAGCGCTCGAGCTGATCTACGCGAAATTGGCGGAAGCGTCGCGAGACCCGGTCGCGGCGGGGACTCGATTCACCGTGGAAGTGGTGCAACCATGAATATCCGCGTGACGTTGTGGCAGGTTCTGGCGGCCATTGGGTTGGTTGTTCTCTCGGGGCCAGCGGAGCACCTGAAACTCCTGAGCACCCAGCCAGAGCAGCTGTCGTCGGTCACGTTCTGGCGCGACACGCTCGCGGCCGGACTCGGGGCCCTGGGGAACGGCTACGAGCCCATCGTCGGCGGCATCGCTGCGATCTTTGGCATACCGATGCTCTGGCGGCGAGGCGAGGGAAAGGGCGATGTTCCGCCGGCTGGATGAGTTGCCCGCCTGGCTACAAAGCCGGAAGCTCACGGCCCTCTGGACGCTGCTCATCTTTCTGTTTGGGCTCTTCGTTGCCTCGTTGATCTTCTGGGCCGTGACAGGGATCAGCCCGATGGAGCTGGCCGCCATTTTCGTCGGGGGAGGAACGGCAGGCACGGGCACGCACATCTACACGCAGGGGCAAAGCGACCGCTCGCCCAACTACGGGGGACAGTACGGCTACCCATCACCGCCGCCGCCGGCACAACCCGCTACACTCGGGCCTACGGCGAGCGGGTCGCACGTGCCGGGCGGGCCGGAGATCCCGTAAAGAACCCAGGGGGCTTGACAGGTGCACCACGAGGGCGTACTGTCCCCGATGCAATGAAAGAACGGACCACCAAAGCAAAGGGTATCCGGCTTGACAAGCCACTGTGGGCGGAGATCGAACGGGCGGCGGCGCTGCAAGGTGTGAGCGTCAACGAGTTCTGCCGATGGTGGCTCGACTTCGGTAGTTGGGAGGTTTGCCGAGAGCACGATGCCCCCAAAGCGGGCGCGTAAACACCGAGAGCCCCGTTGTCGGGGGCTCTCAACAGCGAAACATGGAGGTTCCAGGGAGATGATAGAACACAAGAGCGCAGCGGGGCAAGGGCCATGATCACGAAGGCGATGTTGAGGGGCGCGTGCCCCGAGCAACGAAAAATATTCCTCCGCGAGTGGCCCAAGGGCGCGGAGGTGACGCTGGAGAACGTCCAGCGCGCCGTGGAACTGGGGCTGGATCTGGGCTGGGGTTTGCGGTGGTTCACTCCGGCGGCGAGGGCGGAGTACGAGCGGCAGGTGGCTCTCCTGTGGGCGGAGTACAAGCGGCAGATCGCTCCCGTGCAGGCGGAGTACAAGCGGGAGGTGGCTCTCGTGCCGGCGGAGTACGAGTGGGAGGTGGCTCCCGTGCAGGCGGAGTACGAGCGGCAGGTGGCTCTCCTGTGGGCGAAGTACGAGCGGCAGATGGCTCCCGCGCAGGCGGAGTACAAGCGGCAGATGGCTCCCCTGTGGTTCGCGGCAGCCAAGGAGTCAGGGCTATGACGCGCCAGGAAGCGTACGACCTCATCCTGGCCATTCGCTCGCGGGCGGTGGCGCTGCGAAAGATCAGCGTCGCGGCCGACGAGCAGTTGGCGTCCATCGACGCGCGGATCATCGATCGATTGATCGAGGAGACTTTCGACCGCTTCGACGCTGAGGTGGAGCTGCTCAGCGTGTTGCGGGGCAAGTGGTGGGCGGCGCTGACAGGACAGACGAAGGTGGCGCCATGAAGGGCGTCAGGGCAGCTCTTGGCGGCTCGGTAGGCATACCGCAGCACGTGCTCGTGCAAGGGAAACCCAACAGGGTACTGCTATTCCAGCCCGTAGCCGCATGCGAGCTTGAGGGGTGGGTAGCATATCTGGATGAGTTCCCAAAGAGGCGCTTCGCCTTCAACGACATTCTGCCGGCCGGCAAGATTCTAGAACTTCGGCCAGAGGTGGCGCCATGACGACGCGGCCAGAGACGGAGTTGGCCATGGCCTTGGTAACGCTGCGGGATTGCCGGGCTCGGGCCCAACGGGTGGCTGACGACCTTCGTGAGAGACGGGCCGAATTCGAGGCGGAGATCGCAGAGCATATCGAATATGCGAGAGCCTCGGCCGCACAGGTCGCAGAAGTCGAGAACGAAGTGCGTCGTCTGGCCCTTGTGGCCTTCGACGGCGAGAACCGGCGGCCGGCGGCCGGCGTCGAGATCAAGAAGTTCAAGACGATCAAGTACGACGAGAAGGTAGCCCTGCGCTGGGCCGGCGTGCATGGGCTCTTCCTGAAACTCGACGTGCCGGCATTCGAGAAGTTTGTCAAGCAGGGCACCATGTCTTCCTTGGATGGCATCGTGACGCTGGGCTCCGAGGATCGGGCGCAGATCGCCACGGACCTCGACGCGGCGCTGGGGGAAAAGCCATGAACAACGGCCAGATCGACTTCCGGAGACTGCCGGAGAACCAACCGCTTTCGGCCAACGAATGGGAGACCAGGATGCTGCGCTTGCTTGAACATGCGGAGATTGCCGATCGGGAACTATCTCACATCCGGCATGAACTCGCGCTGATGCTGAAGCAATGGGAGGTGAACAAGCCATGAACCTGCGTGAACGTCTACAGGCTGACCTCGATGCGGCGCTGCTCGCGCGACAAGGAGGAGGAGATGCCTAGGGGAGTTTGGGATCGAGGACTAATTGAGGATCGCTTCTGGTCGAAGGTGAATTTCACAGACGCCTGCTGGCTCTGGACAGCGCAGACCAGCGCTGGCTATGGGGGGTTTCGGCTCGGCGCTGGGGATGATGGGAAGCGGCGCCGCGTACTGACACATCGCTGGGCGTATGAGTTCTGTGTCGGTCCGATCCCCGAGGGGCTGACCATCGACCATCTCTGCCGCGTCCGGCGTTGCGTGAACCCGGAGCATCTGGAGGCGGTCACGATGAGAGAGAACATCCTTCGCGGCGTCGGCCCTAGCGCCCAGAACGCAAGGAAGGAGGGATGCCCGGCCGGGCATCCCTACGACGAAGACAACACCAGGTGGGAACGCGAAAAGCGTCACTGCCGCGCCTGCCATCGGAGTTGGCAGCGCGGATACAAGCAGCGTAAGCGGGTGGAGGCACTTCATGCTTAGCATCGATATGATACTGACGACTGGCGCGCAGCCGGTTGGCGGGCCGGAGGGCTCTCTCCCCCTCCGGCCACTCCGCCTCACGCTGAGGTCGCTCTGCGAATGCTGGCATGAGATCATGGATCATCGGGTAGCAGAGCGTGGAGTGCGGCCAGGGTGCCAACGCTGCCCTTGCACGGAAGAATTCGAGGGGATGTGAAGATGAGTGAACAGCCAATGCTGTCGGTGGCCATATCTCTGAGCCGCAAGATTCAACCTCGCCAATATGAAACGGCAGAGGTGTTCCTTTCGGTCTCGGGTGTTACCGCCCAAACCACAAGGGAGGAGATTGAGGCGTTGTTCTCGGGTAATGGGAAGATTGCCTGGGATGCATTGAAAGCCGAAGTCATAGTGCGCGCTGCGGCGGCCAGAGCGGAGTTCTGATCATGGCAACGCTACTGAGCATCGCCGTTCAGGCCTTCATCATCGGCGGGCTCCTGGTGATGCTCTACGTCGTGGCCACGGGGCGGTGGTACGGAGGCGAACGATGAGCGAACCACGGTGGACCCTTTTCCCAGAGGTAGCCGATCCGAACCGGCGGTATGTCTATCTCCGGAGAGACGGGCGGTGGTTTATTGCATCACCCACCTGGCGCTTTCGCCTCGAAGAACTGGCAACGATGCTGAACGCCCACGAGGCGATGGTCGAGGCGCTGGAACTTGCGGTCGACATGTTCCGGACGACAAGTGCCTCTGCTGATCCAGATGAAATCGTTCAGGCTCTTGAGGCCGCCCTTCGGCTCGCGCGACAAGCCGGGAGATCTCGGGGAGATCTCGGGGAGATCTCCCGTAGATCTACGGGAGATCGTTATGTCACAAGCGAGAGGGAAATGATGGAACCGTTCGAAAGCATGATCACGCTGGCTAACGCTCCGCTGGGCCCAGATGTGTACCGACCTTCTTGGGCTCGCACGGAGATGAGCCACGCCGAAGTCGAGCTCATCTACTGTCTCGAATACAACCCCGGCCCGTTCATGTTTGGCGACACCGTGATGGTTGTAGCCACGCACACGGATGCTGAGAGACCAGATGACTTCCAGTCCCTGGGGGACCGTAAGTGGGAGTGGGATGTAACGCTCAGGGACGGCAGGCGGTTCCACGTCAAGGGGTGGCACGACTACACGGGCTGGGACTGCCAATCAGGGGCGGAGTACATCGAAGTCGTTAGCGCGGAGGGCTATGCTCGCTCCAGTGTCCCCGAAGACTACATGACTGATGGCCCCTGGCACGGAGTCCAACGATGAGCGCCACACCGAGGCCGTGGTCTACAGGCATCGCTGGGCCGTGCAATATCGTCTATTTCGATGGCGCCGACATCGTGGGCGTTGCCCACGCCAGATCGCAGGCCAACGCCGATCTCATCGTCCGAGCGGTGAACGCACACGATGCGTTGGTAGACTTGGGCGCCCGCCTTTGTGATCTCGTTCACTATCATCATATCGCCATGCTCCAGTCAGATGAGCCGGACTGCCTGGGGAGAGATGAGGGCATCTGGGAGGCCGCCCTATCACTCCACAAAGCCCTTCGGCTCGCGCGAGGTGAGACATGAAGCGCGGCACCACCTACCGCTGCTCAGCCTGCGGCCTCATCCGCCATGCGATCGTTTTTCAGGGCGACCGTGAGAAGACGCCGATGGCCTGCCCGGAGCATCCCGAGGCGCCGCTGATCGAGTGGAGCGCGACGCTGACGCACGCCTACACCGCCATCATGTGGGCCACGCTCTCCTTAGCATTCGACCCCGATGCCGACCTAGGGGATGGGGACCGCGTCGAAGAGTTTGTGAAAACGTTCGACCCAGCGTACTGGCCGGGCATCGAGACGGGGGCCATGGCGCTGGCGGCGGCCTTCTGGAAGCGGTGGGGCCGACAGGATCTCCCAGAGCGGCGATTGCCGGAACGCGGAAAGCCAGCCTCACCGGCTGGACTTTTCGGCCCGAAGGTAAGGCCGTGAAACGGAAGGTCAGAGACACATGGCGGCCTCCGCCAGAGTTGATCAACGACTGGCTACGGCAACTCGCCCAAGAGGAGAAGGAGCTGATGAGCCTGCTTCCAGATCTGAACGAGAAGAAGGCCCTCCTCAAACTCGCAACTCTCAGACGGGATGTCCTGAGGAATTGGCTCATCGAACAGGGAGTAACTATTCCTGCTTCACCATGGCGGGAGCAACACATCACGAAGGAGAAAACACCATGAGCACCCCAACTCGCGCGGTTGAGGTCATCACGCCCGGCCAGGCGGTCCTGGCCCAACCCGGAACATTCAACGAGCGACAGATGCGTGTCCTCAAGGCGGTCCTCTGCAAGGAAGCGACGGACACAGAGATCACACTCCTTGGGGAAGTGTCGCGGGCCACGAACGCCGACCCATTCCAGGGCGACGTGGTGATGGTCATCTACAACAAGGACAGGCCCGATAAACGGACCGTGAGTTTCATCTTCTCCACGAAGTGGGCGGACAAGCGCGCGACGAAGGCCGGGACACACGCCGGGATCGATATTTACTATCGCACCCGTGAGGGCCAGTGGGTTGATGTCTGGGATAATCAGGAGATGCCAACCCATGGGAAAGCGGTCGCCAAGCGGGTGATCCGCAACGGGGATGGAACCTACGCAGGCATCTCCGAGGAGACAACGATTGTCACCTACAAATCACTCTATCGGAACACGGACTTCTGGCGAGACGACCCGCTCAATCAGTTTACTGTTGGGCTAAGGCGTCGAGCACTTAAGAAGTTGGATGTCGTACCGGATCTCGGGGGGTTGTCGGCGCGCATCGGGGATGCTGGCGAGGACTACCGTATCGTCGAGGGGCAGGCCCTCGCGACGGAGCCCGCATTCCTGGGAGACAACGCACCAGAGCGGACGTTCGAATCCCTGCTCAACCTGATGGACGCCGCAAACCTGACCAATGAAGACCTCAACTGTGTTCTCACGCGGCCAGGCGAGATTCCAATCAACGCCAAGAACTTTGAGCCGCGGCTCAAGCGCTACTTCGCCGCGAATGGGGACATGGGGGTTCTGGACATCATTGCCCAGGCGACGGCCGCACGGGCTGGCGTGGACGCGGAGACGGGCGAGATCAACGAAAGTCCGATCCTGCCGGAAGCGACGAACAGCGACATCCCCCTCGGGGCGCTCCAGGAGCAGTCGACCGCAGGCCCGATCGGGATGCTGCCCGGCGACGTTGATGCCGAATGGGGCAAAATCCCCAAGCTGCTGGTGGCCGCTGGCGGATTGAAGCCCGCCGATTTGACCCCAATCCTCGGCGGGTTCACGAAGCCCCAGTTCGCAGCCTGGCTGACGGCGCAAGAGGGGCGTAGCGCCCAGGCGCTGGTGGAGGCCGTCGTGGAGCAGGGATCCGAGGCATGAGCGCTTCCTTCAAGGCGCCCCCGCTTACCGAGAAGGAATTTCAGCAGCAGGTGACGGAGCTCGCTGAAATCCTGGGCTGGGCGTGGGCGCACTTCCGCCCGGCTCAGACAGCGCACGGCTGGCGGACGCCTGTCTCAGGCTCTCTCGGGGCGGGTTTCCCGGATCTGATCCTGTGTCGGCCGGGGAAGACGCTGTTCGCTGAGCTGAAGCGCGACGGGGTCAAGGCCACCATCGCGCAAGAGATCGTCCATGCCCAGCTACGCGAGGCTGGGAACGACGTGCGTGTCTGGCGGCCGGCCGATTGGGATGCCGTCGTGGCGTGTCTCAATGGTGAAGTGAGATGAGTGAGTGGCTTAATGGCGACGGATACCCCACGGAGGAGGCCCTGATCCGCATTAGGCAAGCTGCCCCTCGTGACGTGATAGCGGCCATCCTTGACGCTTGGAATCACACCTATGGAAGCGCAAACACCAACCTGTCCGCTTCCGAAGAACGGGTCGCCGGCCGTGGCCTTTGGAAGAGTTGCGAGTTTCTTCGCCTGGCTACTGGAGGATGGTCTGGCAACGAGGATGTGATAGCGGCCTACGAAGAGAACTGGCTGGCGCGTGGCCTGACCTGGCGTCTATCGGCTGCCGGCGGGCTCCACATTCTGAGGGTCATCGACAGCGGTAGCGAGGGCGGAGCGGCGCCCGCCAGGGGTTCCAGAGGTGGATCGTGAAGATATGTGAGACGTGTTCCTGCGGTGCTTCGGTGAAGGCGGAGGATGACCCATCGATGACATCGCAGCGAGAACAGTGGGGGGGACTTCCATACGGCACAGACTATGCCGCGGACTTCGTGGAACGTTGGCGTGACCATCACGTGTGCTCGGTCGAAGAGCCGGCGAATCCCTCGGCACCATCAGATGAACGAGCGGGCAGTGAGGGCGTGGCGGCGCCCGTGACCGAACTGGAGCAGGCGTGACGCATGCAAAAACGAGAATGGCGATCCTGGTTCTGGCGGCGCTCGCCGGCTCGGTGGCGGGCAGTGGTGGGCGCGAACGGCCTGCTGAGGTTCCTGCCGCCCGGGAGGCTGCGATGACGAGTTACCTAGCGCCCACCTACGGGCTGGCCGGGTGGCTGGATGAAGCTGGCCACGGGTACCTGGGCCCCGACGGCCTCGACGAAATGGAGGTACGAGATGGACATAGTGATCCTAGTGATGGCGTTCATATCGGGGCTACTCATGGGGGCCGGAGTGATTCTGATGCTGCTGGATTCGCCCCGCCGCCTCTAGACGACGGGGGCCGGGTGTATGCGGCATCAGCCCCGCGAGAATGGGCATCCCAGCTCACAGAGGACGATGTGCTGGGCGTGCTTTTCGAAGCCGGCGTGCCTGCAGAATGGCACCAGCCTCTCTTGCGTATTGGCTGGTGCGAGTCGAAGTGGAGCCCGGGAGCGGTGGGCGATGCTGGAAACAGCCTCGGCTGGTTGCAGCTCAATTGGGAGACTTGGATGCCCTACGCGCTTGGGATCGGCCTGATCTCGCCAGCCGATGCCGATGCATGGGCCGATCCGGTAGTCAACGCGAAGGTGGGAAGCGGCGTCGTGCGCTACTCGCTCAGTCGAGGGCAGCGGCCCTACCAGCAATGGACGTGTCAGCCGTGACCCCACCTCGCAGCGACATAGCAGGGGTGCGAACAGTACTTCCGGCGCCCAGGATGCTCAGTGATGCGGAAGCCACAGTGCTGGCACTTTCGGGTCTCTTCGTTGGCAGCCAAGCGCGTTCGGAAGACCTCGCCAGGTTCCATGCCACCCTTAGGGTCTGCCGCGTCCATGGCACGGTGACAGCGGCGACACAACCAACTGATTTCGAGGGGGCGGGCGTAGTCGCAGTGCGCCGCCTCGATGAAGGCATGCCGCTCACAAGCAGAGCATGTATCCGGGCGGACGATGCTTCCCGAGCGCAGGGCCTTCTGGACTTCCCAGTAGGCACGCTTGGCTTCGAGGGTGGGCACGGTATTCCGAGAAGTGTAGCTGGGATAAGCCTTGCGCCGCTCATTCCACTCGGGGTGACGTTCTCGCCACCGCTGTCCATACTCGCGGTCCTTCGTTCGGCGGACCTCGGGGTCTTTGTAGGGCATGAGGGGATTCTACACTGTGGACGGGCAAGTTACCAGCGGACCTGCGCGGATTTGAGAGGGATCGAGTGATGCGCCGCATCGATGTGATCTACTTGTTGGTCGTCTTTTTCGGAACCGTGTTCCTGTTTCCCGATTCAGAGGGGGGCTGGGGCTTTGTGGCGGGTGTATTCCTGACAGTTCTTCTACTGCGCTTCTTCGACGCCCTGGCGTCCAGCAGGGGGGTGAAGTGATGTCAACGGACAGACTGGTTGAACTCCCGACATGAGACACCTACGACAACGCCAGGAAGGCAGCAAGCGCTGGAAACGGGAGATTATGGAGCGCTGGTCTCGCGAGATTGGGCGCGGGTTGCCCAAATCTGGGCGCAAGCGCCCCTCGAGGGGCTGGCGTGAACGAGCAGTTGAGGGGCTGTGGTGGATTGCGCGACATGAGCCCTATGAGTGGCAGCCGGAGTGGCGGCGAGGGCGGACAGGTGAGTGACGATGCCGCGCCCCATTCCCATCGCTGGCGGTACGAAGAGCCGGACGGCCCGGTCTCGGTGGGACGGTGTATCGACTGCGGCGCCGAGAGGGAGGGGGACAACGTGTTCGTTGACGACCGCGAGCCGTCTTGGGGGCAGCGCTATCGTCGTAACGCTGTCAGGGACTTGGGGAAACGCCGTGGAGGAAACATCACATGAGAGGTAGACTTGCTGGGGCTCTGCCCTGGGAACCAACCCAGACCGAGATCGCCCGCATCAAAGAGCATATAGCGACTCCATATGACGAGGCCGCTCTTTATCCCTTGCTTCTGTACCGAGGCCAGGGAGGCGTAGGTCGGGCGCGGGCGATGGTGAACTACTTTGTGGCGGGTATGGAAACCAACACGAGCACCATATCATCGCTTGCATGGCGCAGTGAGTGGCATGGTTATGTTTCGGACCACGCTCATCTCTCTGGGATTCACTATCCTATGGGCAACAACGCCCAGCCCCTCCATCACTGGGCTACGCGGCTTCTCAGACATCCGGAGGTGACCGGCGTTGTTCCTCGCCTCACCGACTATCTACAATATCTCCGTTCTGATGGTGGCCTTCATGAGGTTCGTTTGGCACCGATTGTTCGTTGGACGCCGCACCGTAGTGCCCTTAAACCTTGGCGGTTCCAGCAGGCCCCGCGGGATACGTTTGAAGTCCCGCGTATGTGGCCGTTTATTAGTACGCAAACACCAGCCGACTTGGACGGCCTGAGCCTCTTGGAGGCGATTGAGCACGTCATTCCCGAAGGGATGTACTTCTCGGTGCGCGAGGATTTGTGTCAAGATTTACTCGTAGCCGTGTTGTCCGGAGACCTGGAGCAGGCCCAATTGAGGGAGCGGCTTCCCGAGTTTATGAGGAAGGCCAAAACGTTGAGTCCTATGAAATACGGCTGGGTTAGTCTCGATGCTACGCGGGACGATAAGCGGACGCGGTACGACACTGTGCCAGGTAGGGACTCAAATGAATTTGCTTACTTACGCTGACGTGGAACGCCGCGCTGCTGTGCTCGCCACACAAGCGCGGCCGGAAAACATTCCGGATCACGAAGTGGCTTTCGGGTTTCGCAACCTATTCCTTGATAATGCTACGGCGCTACTTAGGAATATACACGGGGCCCAAGAGGATGTGGTGTACGGTATTCGGGAAGCTTTGCGCGCCGGAGTACAATTGCCGAGCCCGGTTGTAGTAGAGGCGGGCCCACACACAAAGGAGCGGCCGCACGGCTACATGCCGTGTCCCGGCAGCGGCCGCCTGGTCCCGAAACTGGACCGAGAGAAGGACAGAACAGGAGACGGGGCGGAATGTCGTGGTTGTGGCGAACAGGTGCAAACCAAGCATTCTCGCTTCTGTGAGCATTACCTGATTTTCGGCAGTACTGAGAGATGGCGGGCGCGTGCGGCTGATGCTGTCACCATCACGCTGGCCCCGCGCAGGTACGCTCCTCCCCAAGGACTGTGCCGGACGTGCGGGCACAAACGATTTATGCACCGGCTATTCCGCGATCAGATAAGAAACCAAGGCCCTTCGGTTGGATGGGTGTGGTGCATGAACAGCGAAGGGGGGCCGTGCTACTGCGCGAAATGGAAGAAGGGGGGGCAGCGCCGTGGCCGGCCGTGAGGGTGTCGCCTGGGCCGACGACATGGCAAGACACGGTAGCCATGCGCCCTACGCGGTGGTACACTGTAAGCATCCAACAGGGAGGCAGATGCATGGCTAAGGTGCTCAACATTCGGGGCATTGACGAAGAGGTGGCAAGGGCCTTTTCAGGGGGGGCCTCTATTCGGGGATGGACCCAGGCGGAATACTTGAAGCGGCTGCTTTGGCTTCATAGTCTTGTTCGCCTCGATTACAGGGGAGAGCAGTGGAACTGGAAAGCGCCGGAGGAGACCGCCGATGCCCAAGGGGATGAGGCGCTCTGGTATGTAACCAATACTCCAGCCGAGGAGTTTGTGGACGAGATCGGCAAGTTTCTGAGGGGAAATCGTCTTCTGGCGGTTACGGCATGAGTTGGATCGAATCTCACCAATCGCTATCCAGGCACAAGAAGGTAGCAGGGCTGGTGGCCCTTCTGAAGACGGATCGGCTGAAGATCATAGGCCACCTGCATGAACTCTGGTGGTGGGGGCTCGACAACGCCGACGTAGACGGGAACCTCGGGGATACCAGCAATGAAGCCCTTGCGATCGCCGCATGTTGGCCCGTGAAGGATGCCAAGCGATTTGTTGAGGCTCTTATTGTCGTGCGCTTCGTAGACCAGTCAGAGAGGGGCCTTGTGCTCCACAACTGGTACGCGTACGCCGGTAAGCTAATGGCCGCACGTGCAGCGAACAAAGAGCGCATGCAACGGGCACGTGCGTCGCACGTGCCCAACACAGAACGCGCACGTGTGGCGCTACCGTACCCAACCGTACCCAACCGTACCCAACCACTTGCTAACGCAAGTAAGGCCGCCAGGCGGCCCCGTGCCCGCTTGCCTGTCGACCCCGAGTACCTCAAGGAAATTCAACCGGCCCACCCTACGGTGAATGTCTGCGAGGTGTACGCCGATGCTTCGAACCGAAAAACGTGGGATGGGTACAAAGACAAGCGCCGCGCTCTAGGAAAATACATTGGCTGGGCAGAAGAGAAGGTGAACCCCAATGGCCGAACCAACACCCCTGCGCGAGGTTCTTCACGGAGTTCTGGAGACGAGATCAACGACTCCTGGAAACGATACGCCGCGGCTCACGCCAAGCCGGATCAGGCGGGGCATTCCGCTCGGCCGGATGGATGATTCGTTCGAGAACTGGGAGCCGTCGCCCGAGATGCAGCGCGCCTATGAACAGTGCCGGATGGTTGCGTCCGGCGAGGCGCGGTGCGCGTTGTTGGCGGGGTCGTTCGGCAACGGCAAAACCCACCTGGCGATCGCCGCTTTGCGGGAGTGGGACAACCTGAACACCGGCTGGTTCTACAAGGTCCCGGATTGGCTGTCGATGGTCAAACGGCGGGCCTTCGACGAAGGCGAGCCGCTGGACAATGTTCTCACGCCGCTGATGGAGGGGAGGTCCTTGATCGTCTTCGACGACCTGGGCGCGGAGAACTCGACAGACTGGGCTGCCGAGCAGTTGTATCGCGTCCTCGACGCTCGTTACGACGCGAAGGCGCCGACGATCATCACATCGAACCAGCCCGCCGAGAGGCTGGACCCGCGCATTCTGAGTCGCTACCGGGCCGGGCTCGTGATGTGTCTCGGGAAGGACCGACGAGATGCCTAAACGAAACGCGCGGTTCCTGGTGGAGCCGTTGACGGACTATCGGGAGACGGCCGAATGGCAGGCCCTGCAGGAACACCGGTGCGCGACGTGCAGGGACAGCGGGCGGGTTCGGCGGGTCACGGATCTGCACGATCCCGCGTTCGGGAAGACATTTCCGTGTCCGGCGGATCATCGCGTTTGCGTCGTGTTCGATGGGCATAGCTACCGTGCAGACAGGGGGCTGGCGCGATGAGCCCGCGACCGGCCCATGTCTGCGAGTACGAGGGGTGCCAGCGCCGGCATTCTGCCAAGGGCTATTGCCAGATGCATCTGGCGCGTCTTCGCCGCAACGGCGGGCCCGGGATCAAACGCAGAGCGAGGGGCGTCATGGATGCGCCGGTTGTGCCCGTGCGACTGGCTGCGACCACCAAGCCAATCCCGAAGCGGCGGCCCTTGCTATCGCCACGGGAAGCGCGGTTGGTGCTTTTGCTGGCTCGTGCGGACGGCAGGGCGGTGAGCCATGAGAGCCTGGAGAACGCATTGGGATTATCGCTCCTCGGCTTGCAGCGGATGGTGTGTCATATTCGGTCGAAGACTGGTTACCGGGCCATCGAGACCATCTACGGTGAGGGCTACGCCCTGCCCCTGGCCGTCGTCGAGGCGATGAGATGATGGCCGATCACATCCACCGCTGGCGATTCGACGAGCCCAAGGGGCCTGAGGCGTCGGGCCGCTGCGTCAGGTGTGGAGCCGTACGGCTCGCCGCTAACGCGTTCGTCGACGACCGGGATTCATCCTGGCAAAGACGTCATCAACGATCGGCCAACCGGACATCACGGAACCCCAAGGAGGAAAGGCAATGAGCACGGAAACCAGAAGCGCCCGACCAGGACGATCCGACAACGGACCGGCTCCTGGACCGCGAGAGCTCGGTGATCGTGGCGTTCGCGGGCCCGAGCTGGAGGATGAGTCGGTGACTGAGGAACAGACAGAATGGCTTGTCCCTGATAACTATCTGACCGAACGCATCTTGGTTGAGCGACATTATAGGGGCCGTCTGGGATACAGACAGTCCATGGATATCAAGATGGCTCATGACCTGGTTATGGCTAAGCAAACTATTTCGGATCAGCTACGCGAACTGGAAGACAGGAATACCGAGCTTTTCGCCGCTGAAGAGATGTTGAAGCGTGCTGCCGAGACACTGAGGGAGATCGCTGATTGTGATGAGGGCGGCCATACAGGAATGACGTGGACTCAGCATGAGGCGCGGAAAAACGAGGCGTGGCGGCTTGTGAATCACATAGAGCACGCTATCTGCCAGGCCGAAGGGAGACGATTGTGAGCGCTGCCAAGATCTCGGACGAGGAAGCCGTGCAACGATATGTCGCTGGTGAACCGGTAAGGACTCTCTATCACGCTGTGTCACCCAAGCGCTTGGCGCGCCTGCTCACAACGCGAGGGGTGCTGCGTCGCCGGGGGACGTGGTGCGAACTGCAATGCCGGATGTGCTCGGCAAGGTTTGGGCGGCGCATTTCCACGGAAAGACTGAGGATTCGGCGCGGGCAGATCGGTCCGTTTTGCTCCATATCGTGTACTCAGACGTGGAGACATAGCGAGGGGCGCTTGCACCGCGTTCAGGGAGGGCAGCAGAGGGTGGCCCCAGAGACCGTCGTCTGTGAGCGCTGTAGCGTGGTATTTCGCCCCAGACACAACGGGCAACGATTCTGCTCGATACGCCACGCTGCACAATTTCGTTGGCACGGGGCAGAGACGAGAACCCCTGTCGTGGAAGCACGGCCGCTATCGCCATTTGAAATGGCTCTGGGCGAAGCGCTGAAGGGAGACGATCGTGACTGAAGAACAGGAACTGAGCCTACGCGCCCCGAGCCTGTCGTGGTGGCCGCCCCGGAACCCTGACGCGCATCGCGTCGACGTCGGCGCCCGCGAACACCCACAAGGGTCCGATACGCCGCCCAACCCCGCGAGAGGCCGCCAGCGCTCGTACGCGGCGCGCAGAGAGGCCCAGGAGCCTCGCCACCTCCTGGGCCGTGTAGAGACGCTCTCGCCGCGTCATGGGCGTTGTGACACGCCGGTAGGGATCTCTTGCATCAGCAGATCAACCGCATCGGCGAATCCTTCGTGATACGAACAGGGCTTGGCACCCCAGCTCATGCAGCAGCCCTCTCGTGCGAGTTGCAGGAGGTTTCCCAGACTCCTGTGATCGAGGCTGGGATAGTGCACGACGTGTCGGATCAGATGGCGAGTCTTCCACTCCGGTAAACGGCAGTTCGTCTGATCCATGCCGCATCCGTTGCAGGTGGTCACGACGCTTCCCCCGTGACCTTGTCGGCACGTGCAGCGAGCTGGGCCCGAACATACGCCTCGGCTTGCTCCAGAGTCATAGGGGCAGGGTTGCAGTCAGGACAAGTCGCGCTCGACCCGTAGAGGCTGACCCTAAGTGGGCGCTCGGTGAAGAGCGGCAGGCCACAACGCGTGGCCTTGCCGTTCATGGCATAGCGGTGAATCGGGTCTCCCATGACATTCTCTCCCCGCCGGTCAGTTCTACCGTGCGGACCACCGGGCCGCTCCCCCGGGG
>ERZ1292629.495-Hain-H43-01um-R1-495-length-42983-cov-22_pt1 | contig 42983 bp, 44 predicted proteins | sample MGYA00564399_ERZ1292629 | MGnify/ENA primary metagenome ERZ1292629 (study PRJEB36523, sample SAMEA6512636) | groundwater metagenome | collected 2019-01-08 | study: AquaDiva: Metagenomics assemblies of 32 groundwater samples
TAGTGGCTGGCAACTAAAACAAGGTCGGCTAAACCATCGCCGTTTAAATCTGTGAACTGAGGAGGCACATTGGGATATTGCCAATCAGTTTCTCCGGCAGGAAGTGGAGGAAATTGCCAGGCTGTGGTTTGCGTCCAGCCGGCGCCGTTGTTGAGGTATTGAAAATCTTTGTGATAATGACCGTTGTTATAAACTATAGTCTGACCAACCATTATTAAATCTGGCAGACCGTCGCCGTTTAGGTCTGCAAACTGGGGAGGCCTGGAATATAAATTCCATTCGTAGCCTGCTGGGGGCGAGGGAATATTCCATGAAACGTCTGCAGACGTAAAACCGGTAATTTGGTTTTGATAATTAAAACTTGTTGCGGGTAAGGTTGTTGTAGTTCCACTGCTATCCTTGGCAGACACTACAACTGAATTTAAAAGCGCTTTTTTACCATTTTTTCCTGTTGTATAAGACAAAACATATTTTGAAACCCAACTGCCGTTTATTTTTGAATTAATTTCGCTGATAAGATAATTGGAATTTACGGCAAATCCCGTACTATATGAGGTATTGTTATCTGACCTTGCGCTTCTTTGAAAATCAATTTCAAAAATTCCGTCTGTACTGCCCTTGCCTGTGTATTTTATTGCCGAAGGATAAATTTGTCCCGCATCTTTAAAATATGAATAAGAAATATAATTGTCGTTGGTATCTCTCACTTCTTGCAACATCCATTTATAAACATTGTTTGCATTTGCCAAATCATCTTGCCTTGAAACAGCGTCATATCCAAATTTATATTGCGTTCCATTTTTAGCAATTAATGTCCACTGGTTATTTGAAAAATTATATTTGTTAAAACTGCCGTTTTCTGTTCTGGCAATATATTGAGTGCCATCGACCGATGCCAGCTCGCCGTCTAGCGAAGAATAAAAATAGTTTGAGCTGTATAAAGAATCTGTGCCGGCTTTATTTAACCTTTGAATATACGGAATGTTCAGCGCCCAGCCATAACCAAAAATACTGTTCTGCGCGTTTAAGTTGCTGTTATATGATAACGAAAGATCGGGCTGTAAATTATTTCTGCCAGAGGGAACAGCAATAGGATAATTATAGCTCAAAGCCCCTGTATTTTTGTCTATTTCCGGCAGTTTTTGTGTTGGCTGTTTAGCGGGATCTGGCGCTTGACCGCCCTCATTTTCACTTAAAATTTTTACATCAGAATTTTCCGCAATTTTTGGTTCGGTATCAGCGGTTTCATTTGGTAAAACTGCCTGATCTGTCATTTGGTCTATTGCCGTTGTTTCCGGTATTACTACATCTAGCGCAGGGGTTGGGTCTGGAGTTATGGCTGGAGTTTCTGGAGTTGTAACTGCGGGCTCACTTAAAACTTGAACATCGCCCAAGTCCAATTGTTGGGCAAAGATGGGAACCAGTGGCTGAAAAACAAACAAAAAAACCAACGCAAAAATGGTTAGTTTAGAGAAAAACTTTTTGGCCGGTTGACTATTTTTATTTTTCATAAAAATAAGCCGTATTAATGATGATTTTTTAGCCTACCATTTATATTAAATTTAGTCAAATTTTTGTCAACCTTTTTTTATCAATCACCCTGCGCCGCTACACCTTTCACTCACCTTCCACTATCCGCTAAAAATACGCGATAGCGTACTTTTTACTGAGAGCTACCCTGACATTAAGTTATTTTAAAAAACTGCTTGAAATAATTTTCGTTATCAATAAATTCTAAAATACCGAATCGAACATATTTATCCAATTCAAAAAACTCAATTAAAAGACCTATCTCTTTTTCACAATCATAAGGGGTAATAAAAATACTTTTTTGCAATTCGCAAAAACCTATCTTTTTTAACTTATGGCGAAGCGCATCTCTTCCTCTTTTGAATTTTTCTGGAATATCAAAAGCAACCATTCTCCATTTTTTGTCCCATTTTTCTTTTTTATTTTTAATGCCGTCTAATTGAATATTCAGTGCTTTCAATTTTCCCTTTTTTGTTAAAGTTATCCCAATTAAATCTCCTAAATCTTTATTTTTATTTATAAATTTAGAACGATGTAGGTCGCTTATTCCCTCTCTTAATTCCTTTTTATTTAATCTTTTCCACTCCATAGAAACCGTTTTTAATACTTTCCACTGCTTACCGGGCGTATAGCTGCAACCGAAAGCCAGCCCGCCCAGTAAAAGCAATAATATTTTTTCTTTTGTTGTATTCATTATTTTATTTATATATTATATTTATTACTTATTATAACACAAAAAATTACCCTTCGTAATAATCACGCGATAGCGTACTTTTTACTGAGAGCAGCTAAAAATACTTAACATAATAAATACCTAAAATTTTAACATTATCACTTGTAAAATTTATGACACAAGGTAAAATGAAACATATGAAATTTACGCATTTGCATGTTCACAGCCACTACTCCCTGCTCGACGGTTTGCCAAAAATTGACGAGCTTTTAGATTATGTAAAAGAGCTGGGCATGACTTCGGTTGCTTTAACAGACCACGGAGTTATGTATGGCGCTGTTGAGTTTTATAAAAAAGCAAAAGCAAAAGGAATAAAACCAATTATTGGATGCGAAGTTTATACCGCCTTTGAAAAACTGACTGACAAGCGCCCGAACATTGACGCCAGAAGAAATCACTTGATTTTGCTGGCAAAAAATGAGCAGGGTTATAAAAATTTGGTAAAATTAGTATCAATTGCCCACCTTGAGGGCTTTTATTATAAGCCAAGAATTGACGAAGAAACTTTAGAAAAATATTCGGAGGGCTTAATTGGCTTGTCTGCATGCATACAAGGAAAAATTCCAAGATTGCTTTTAGCCAATAAAAATGATGAGGCAGAAGGAACTGCTAAAAAATATGAAAAGTTTTTTGGAAAAGGAAATTTTTATTTAGAACTGCAGCATCACGCAAATATTCCTGAACAAATTTCTGCCAACAAAAAATTGATTGAACTTTCAAAAAAAACCTGCATTCCTCTGGTTGCCACAAACGACATTCATTATTTAAGAAAAGAAGATGCAGAAGCCCAAGATCTTTTAATGTTAATAAACACAGGAGCCGATGCAAACGATCCAGAAAGATTATCTATGGCTCAAGATAATTTTTCAATTATTTCTCCAGAAGAAATGGCAGAATATTTTAAAGAAATTCCCGAAGCAATAGAAAATACCCAGAAAATTGCTGAGGCCTGTGATTTTAAAATGGAACTTGGTAGAACAAAATTACCGGTGTTTCCCCTGCCTGAAGGAAAAACAGCAGAAGAATATTTAGAAGAACTGTGCTGGAACGGGATAGAAGCAAGGTACGGCCTGCCTGCGCAGGCAGGAAAAAATTATGATCAAAAAGTGACTGACAGATTAAAGTACGAACTTTCGGTTGTTGCAAAAACCGGATTTGCCGGATATTTTTTGATTGTGCAAGAATTTGTAAAATGGGCAAAAGATAACAGAATTGTTGTAGGGCCAGGCAGAGGATCGGCCGGAGGGTCTATTATTGCTTATTTATCTGGAATTACAAATGTTGATCCTCTAAAACACAATTTGCTTTTTGAAAGATTTTTAAATCCTGAGAGAATTTCTATGCCAGATATTGATATGGATTTTGCCGACAGGCGAAGAGACGAAGTCATAAAACATGTTGCAGAAAAATACGGCCAAGACCATGTTGCCCAAATTATTACTTTTGGAACAATGGCAGCCAGAGCTGTTGTGCGCGATGTTGGCAGAGCTCTTCAATATACATATTCTTACTGCGACCAAATGGCAAAAATGATTCCAATGGGAATGGATTTAAATGAAACCTTAGAAAAGGTTTCAGAATTTTCAGATTTATATAATTCAGACGATCAAGCAAAAAAATTAATTGATTTGGGCAAAAAACTTGAGGGCGTTGCCCGCCATGCTTCAACCCATGCCTGCGGAGTTGTGATTTCGGCTGAACCATTAACAAATTCTGTGCCCCTGCAAAGATCAACCAGAGAAGGAGAAGAAGGAATTATTACGCAATATGAAATGCACGGCATTGAAGATTTGGGGCTTTTAAAAATTGATTTTTTGGGTTTAAAAAACCTGACTATAATAGAAGACACGCTCTCGCGCATTTATGTTTTGTACAACCAATTAAAAATTGATTTAGATAAAATTCCAGAAAATGACCCAAAAACTTTTGAGTTATTGCAGAACGCTTTAACCACTTCGGTGTTTCAGCTTGAATCTGACGGCATGAAAAGATATTTAAAAGAATTAGTTCCTACAAATTTCGAAGATATTACCGCCATGGTGGCTTTATACCGACCGGGTCCGATGCAATTTATTCCCGATTACATTGCAAGAAAGCACGGCAACCAGACAATAAATTATTTACATCCAAAACTTGAACCAATTTTAAAAGACACCTATGGAATTTGCATTTACCAGGAGCAGCTTATGAAAATTGCGCAGGAGGTCTGCGGATTTACTTTGGGGGAGGCCGATGTTTTGAGAAAAGCAATTGGTAAAAAAATTCCAGAGCTTTTGGCAGCCCAAGAAACAAAATTTATTGAAGGCGCTGTCAAAAATCTGCCTGCGCAGGCAGGCGGGGCTTCAAAAAAGGTTGGTGAGGAATTATGGCAATGGATTTTGCCTTTTGCGGCTTACGGATTTAATAAATCGCATTCTGCAGCTTATGCCACAATTGCCTACCAGACAGCATATTTAAAATCGCACTACCCCGTTGAGTTTATGGCTTCGGTTTTAACTTCAGAAAAAGCCGACGTTGAAAGAATTGCCTTTTTGATTGATGAATGCAAAAAAATGAATGTTGAAGTTTTGCCTCCAAATATAAATGAAAGTTTGAAAAACTTTACAGTGGTGCCGGAGAAAAACCAAATTAGGTTTGGATTACTAGCGGTTAAAAATGTCGGGGTAAATATTATTGACGCAGTTGTTGAGGAAAGAAAAACAAACGGCCCATTTAAATCTATTGGAGATTTTGTAACAAGAATTCATTCAAAAGATATGAATAAAAAATCAATGGAAGCATTGATAAAATCCGGAGCTTTTGACAGCTTGGGAGAACGGGGCCAGCTTTTAGCTAATTTAGAAAAACTGCTGGAAATTGCCAGAGAAAATAATAAAAATGGAAACTCAAAACAAATTGGGCTTTTTGCTTCGGTTCCGGCTGTTAGCGCAATAAATATAAAACTAGACGTGGCGAATCCCGCCACTAATTTTGAAAAATTGGGCTGGGAAAAAGAATTGCTTGGACTTTATGTGAGCTCGCACCCATTAAACGATTTTAAAAAACTTTTTGAAACAAAAACAACTCCTTTAATAAAAATTGATTCTGCAATGGTAGATAAAAAATTAGTTTTTGGCGGATTAATTTCTTCTGTTAAAAAAATCATTACAAAAAACGGAAAACCAATGCTGTTTATAAAACTTGAAGACTTAACCGGCAAAGCCGAAGTTGTTATTTTTCCGAACTTATTAGAAAGAAATCCGGCGGCGCTTCAGGAAAACAAAATCGTTTTTGTTGCCGGTCGTGTTGACGACCGCAACAGCGAAATCAAAATTGTTGCCGACGATGTCCAAGAAATTCTCGTCCCTCGAGAATCCTAATTTTTACAAAAGAAAACCGCACTATTTGATGCGGAAGCAGAAAACCTGCCCATTATTACAATTTACTTTTTTGAGGGCGTTAAAGTTGCCCAATAAAACCCGCTATGTAATAGTTAGGGTAGCAACCTCTTGCGACAACTTTTTGACGATCGTCAATTTTGTGTCTTAAGACTAAAGTGCTTTTTTAACTTTTGATTAATCTCCTCCCCCACTATTTCTAAAATACCATAATGAACATAAGGCTTTAAATTAAAATGGTTTACAATCAAATCTATTTCTCTTTTGCATTCGTAAGGAATTATAAAAACGCTTTTTTGAAGCTCACAAAAACCCAGTTTTTTAATTTTCCACCTCAACGCATTTCTTCCATTGCGTAACCGCTCGGGCACATCAAAAATTAACATTCTCCATTTTCCATCCCATTTTTTATTTTTAATTTTTAGCCTTTTAAGAAGATTATATTCCACTGCTTTCAGCTTTCCTTTTTCGGTGAGTTCTATTTGATATCCGCCATCCTTAGTTTTAATTATTTTTTTTATTAAATCCGACCTTTTTAGATTTCTAACTTCATTTGAAACTTTTTTTGCAGAACTTCTCCATATTTTTGCAAAAGATTTTAAAACCTTGTTTTGCTGATTCGGAGTAACCGCGCATCCGAATGCAACGCCGGCCAAAAGCGACAATAAAATTTTTTCTTTTAGATCAGAATCTAGTTTCATTTTTCATATTTATTTAATTATTTAATTTTAGTATTTATAATCATTTATTTAATTATACATCTTTTTTTGCCTTACGACAATTTTTTGACGATCGTCAAAAATTGGACTGTAGACTATAATTTCAGAAAAAATTTTGCAAAAATTTTTGCAAAAAAACCGCGAGATTTCCCGCGGAAGCAACCTTAGCCGTTGCTCAAAGCCTTATCGATGCAAGTACTAACCGGCCATGGGTTCGCTCTTCCGAACCACCCGCCCCTTTCGTCCGTGCTCCGATTCAGATAGGACGGAGTAAGTCAACAATTTGACTCCTTTCTCGCGAACCCCAGTCTTATTCTCAGCGACCAGAGCCAGTTCATGTTTCCAACCAATGAAGATCCTCTCAAATCTGTCTCGAACTTCCTCATCAGGCATGAGGGCGATGTCTTCAAAAGTCAGAAACGTCTTCTCATCCATGAGAATCATCAAAGCAATAAGCTTCGTGCGGTCAGTGATACAATGCGACGTAAAAACTGAAAAATTCCGGATTCTTGAAATTTTACAGTCCTTGCATTCACAACTCCAAGGCTCGCCCCTTAGAAAGGCCGTGACAAAATGTATCACAGCTATGTGAACTCCTTCCACCCGAAAAACCTCCAATTTACGCGGCGCCATAAACATCTCCTTTCAGATTTTGTCTGCCTTGCGAAATGTTCGGCAGGGTTTGTGCTACATAATTTTACCTTAACATATTTATATACTCATGTCAAGGCTTTTCTGCTATGTTTAAAGGTGGTAAGATTATAAAACATATAAAAATTAAACATTAAAACAATGGAAAATATAGAACAAATACGTCATTCCCTATCGCATATAATGGCACTGGCGGTTTTGGAGTTTTGGCCTAAAACAAAATTAGGAATGGGCCCGGCAATTGAAAATGGTTTTTATTACGACTTTCAGTTCACAAAACCATTAGAGCCAACTGATTTAAAAAAAATCGAAGCAAAAATGCAGGAGCTCATTTTGCAAGACCAAAAATTTGTTAAAAAAAATATTACAAAACTGGCTGCAAAAAAAAAATTCAAAGACCAACCGTATAAACTTGAACTAATAAAAGAGCTTCCCGGAAAAACCGTAAGCATATACACTAATGGTAGTTTTACAGATTTGTGCAAAGGGCCTCACGTGAAATTCACAAAAGAAATAAACCCAAAAGCTTTCGAGCTGACAAAAATTGCGGGAGCCTACTGGAAAGGAAATGAAAAAAATAAAATGCTAACCCGCATTTACGGTTTTGCATTTGCAACAGAAAAAGAACTGCAAGATTATGTAAAAATGCAAGAAGAGGCAGAAAAACGCGACCACAGAAAGTTAAACGAAAAATTAAATCTTTATCAAATATCAGAAGAAATAGGACTGGGATTAGTTACGCTTTTACCCAACGGAGCGATAATTGCCGATGAGTTAGAAAATTGGGCAAAAGAAACAGAAGAAAAACAAGGCTATGTTAGGGTTTACACTCCGCACATCGCATCTGAAAAAGCTTTCAAAATTTCTGGCCATGTTCCCTACTACGCAGAAAGCATGTATCCTCCAATGAGAATGGCGGAGAAAAAAGTGGGTGAAAATGATGTTTATTACATAAAACCAATGAATTGCGCCGGACATCACATGGTTTATAAATCGAAACCAAGGAGTTATAAAGAGTTGCCGTTGAGAATTGCCGAATACGGGGCGGTTTATCGTTTTGAGCAGTCCGGTGAATTATACGGAATGATGAGGGTGAGAGGCCCGATCCATCAAAATGACGCTCATATTTTTTGCACGGAAGAACAGGCGGAGGAGGAGTTCCAAAAAGTAATGGATTTACATAAATACTATTACGAGACACTGGGATTAAACGAAAAAAATTATTTTCTGTCTTTTGCAATACGGGATCCAAAAAGTAAAAAATACGTTGGGGATAAAAAAATGTGGGACAAAGCAGAAAAAATTGCTTTAAAATTTATTAAAAAAACCAATATCCCCTATAAAGTCGAAGCTGGCAGCGCGGCTTTTTACGGGCCAAAAATTGATTTCAATATAAAAACTGTAACAGGAAAAGTTTTTTCTGCGTCGACCAATCAATTGGATTTCCAACTGCCAAAAGCTTTTGGATTAAAATATATAGACAAAGACGGAAAAGAAAAAATTCCGGTTTGCATTCACAGAGCTCCACTTGGCGCCCATGTGAGATTTATTGCTTTTTTGACAGAGCATTATGCAGGAAATTTTCCTGTGTGGTTAGCTCCTGTGCAGGTCGCGGTAATTCCAATATCTGAAAAACATGACCAGTATGCTAGTGAAATTACAAAACAGTTAAAAGAATATAATGTGCGAGTTGAACTAAAAAATGAAAATGAAACCTTAGGTAAAAAAATACGCGAGGCTGAAATGCAAAAAATTCCCTACCTTTTAATTGTTGGCGATAAAGAAGTTGAGGCAAAAACCGTATCTGTAAGAGAAAGAGGCAAAGGAGATATTGGAGCACGGCCAATAAACAGTTTCTTAGACAAAATAAAGCAAGAAATTATTTCTAAAAAATGATACAGGAATTATCGAACGAAACAAAAAAATTAATAAGAAAATATAAATTTTGGCAGCAATCGGAGCTTCCGAAACAAGGTGTATCAACAATACATGTTGACGAGGTTGCCCTAAGGGTTGCTGCTTTTTATGAACAGATAAGAACTATCGTTGACTGGAAAGAAGAGCATCTAATGCGCAGGGCGGCTGTTATTAGAAAACTAAAAAGAAGGTTTTTAGACTTAGAACTGAATAATTTTTCAGAAATTGAGGGCGTGGGAGAATCTTTGGTTTTAGAATTAATACGCGGAGGCCATTTTCCAAACGATAAAATTGAAGAATCAAAAATTGTTGATGTCCAAAAAATAATAAACAAATATATTTTTATATTAAAAAACAGCCCGGAAAATAAAAAGGGTAAAGCGGGACTGCAATTTTATAATTGGGTTTTAGAGCTTGCCTCTTGCGAAATAGAAGAAACCTTGGCTCCGGCAGTTAAAGAAATGGCGCTGATTGATTATATGTTTGAATTGATGAAAGAAAGGACAAAAGTAAATGAAAATATTTATGATTTAGGTTTATTAAAAAAAGAGGATAAAGATATTCAAATTTATATAGCAGTCCAGCAAGCGCTTTTTAAATTAGACAGGCCGATGTTAAGTTATAACCTTATAAAATACAAATATCCAGAATGGCCCAAAGCCAACGAAGACCTTTTGTTTAAAATAAGCCAAAACGCTTTTAAAATATGGAATAAAATTGAACAAGACCTCGCCTGCCCCGTTGCTAAAAAATTCTATACCATATGCGAAAAATATGATACTCCTTATTTGCTGCTGGGAGATATTTTATCGCAAAAAAATCCTCAAGAAGATGAAAAAGAGATTAAAGATCCTGCTCTATTGGAACAACTTATAAGAAACGCTTATAAAAAAAGGTTGGCAAGTTTAAAGACTAGAATTTCAAGGGCGGCTATTTACTCAACTGTTTCTATTTTTTTAACAAAAATTATTTCCTTAGTAGTTTTAGAGGTTTTTTTGTCTAAACTACTTACAGGTCACTTCAATTCTATAACTCTTGTATTTGATATTTTAATTCCTACAACTTTAATGTTTGCTCTAGTGGCAACGGTAAAAATTCCTTCAGATAAAAACTTAAATCTGGTTATAATTGAAATTATGAAAATAGTTTACAAAAAAGAAAGTGCGGACACCTATGAAATAAAAATCCACAAAAAAAGGGGCGTGGCGACCAGATCTTTAATTTCTCTAGTTTACGTTCTCTCGGCTTTTTTATCTTTTGGATTTATATATTTAGTTTTCAAATTTTTTAAATTTCCAATTACCTCAATTGTCATAAACATTATATTTATAGCTTTAATTTTATTTGCCGGAAGCGCTGTAAGAAAAAGAGCCGAAGAGCTTACAATAGAAGACGAACGCGAGGGATTTTTAAGTTTTATGTCAGATGTATTTTTTCTGCCAATTGCCGGCATGGGCAGGTGGATGTCTAATAAATGGAAAAAATACAATGCCGTTGCCGCATTTTTTAACGCTTTAATTGATATGCCGTTTTCTGTATTTGTAGAATTTTTAGAACGTTGGCGCTACTTTATCAAAGAGCGCAAAGAAGAACTGCACTAAAATTTATTTATCAAATCTCGCTATCATTATTACTTCGTCTCCCCGAAAAAAGTCTTTAACAATGCACTCTGGCTCAGCTCCCAGAGTTTTTTTTGTAAAGATTTTACGCTTTGTTTTCTGTTCCCGTGGTAGCCTCTACTGCTTTTAATTTTGACCCTCGTTTTTCCACATATTTTTTAATTTCCAGAAAAAATTTTTCTGTAAGCTGTGTTCCAATTCCCTGCCCCGTAACCTTGAAAATCTAAATTGCAATGTGTATTATTAATTTATCAATGACAAAAGAGCAAACTATTATTTTAAAACTCGGAGGGAGCGTATTAACCGAAAAAATGAGCGGCGACATGGGACTTGTCCAAAAAAATAAACCTGCTGTTATTTCGGCTGATGAATTAGCTGCTCTATTGGCTAAGGCATTTTCTAATTCTAAAATATTTTTTGCAACAGATATTGAAGGAGTTTTTGATAAATTTCCTCCTTCAATCAATGCGCAACCTCTCTCCTTTCTCCCCAAAAAAAAATTAAAACGTCTGCTTAAAAAAATGAACGAACAAAAAAATCAATACGACGTAACCGGTGGAATGGCCGGAAAACTCAAAACAATACTTGTTCTGCGCAAAAAAGAAGTAGTTATATTCAACGGCTTAAAACCCGGTAATTTAACTAAGGCGCTGACTGGCAAACCTGTCGGAACGCGCATAATCCTTTAACTAAAACGTCTGCATAAAAAAAGGCACCTTACGCGAGGCGTGCCTGTTTAGCTATTTTTTTCGGAATGCGGCAACGTTTCAAGACTTCCTAAAATACTAAAACTATTGTATTATTAGCGTTATGAAATACTACATTGTAGTATTCGGTTGCCAAATGAATTTAAGCGACTCGGAAAGACTATCCGCGGTTTTTGAGAGTTTAAAATTTGAAGAAACTAAAGACATAAACAAGGCAAACATTATTGCCGTTGTAATGTGTTCTGTAAGGCAGTCTGCTGTTGACCGGGTGCATTGGCTTGCCCACAAAATAAAAAAGCTAAAAGCTAAACACTATACGCTAAAAGCTATCCTGACGGGCTGCATTTTAAAAAAAGACAAACAAAAATTTGCAGAAAATTTTGATTATATAATTGATATTAAAGATATTCAAAAAATTCCAGAAGTTTTAGCATACACAAATTCTCACGATCGTAGAAAATCGTGTAAACTGGAAAATTATCTGGAAAATTATTTGGAGATCACGCCAAAATATTCAAATAAATTTTCGGTGAATGTGCCGATAATGACTGGCTGCAATAATTTTTGCTCATATTGCGTTGTTCCCTACACCAGAGACCGAGAAGTTTCAAGACCGGTTAACGAGATAGTTTTAGAAATAAAAAATTTAGTAAAGCCCGCTTCACCAAGCCTACGCGGGGCAAAAGAGATATGGCTTTTGGGCCAAAATGTAAATTCTTATAAAGACGGAAAAATAAATTTCCAAAAATTATTAAAATTAGTAAACAATATTCCGGGAAATTTTGAGCTTAATTTTACTTCAAGCCACCCAAAAGATTTTTCAGACGAATTGATAAAAACGATGGCAAAATGCAAAAAGCTTTCAAAAAAATTAAACTTGCCAATCCAGTCCGGAGACAATGAAATTTTAAAAAAGATGAACAGGCCCTACACTGTTGCCAGATACAAAAATTTGGTTAAAAAAATCAGGAAAGCAATTCCTGACATATCTCTTTCAACTGATGTAATTGTGGGCTTTCCCGGTGAAACAAAAAAACAATTTGAAAATACCGTAAAAACATTCAGAGAAATTGGCTTTGATATGGTGTTTATAAACAAATATTCGCCCAGAGCCGGCACTGCGGCGGCAAAATTAAAAGACAATGTTTCTTGGCAAGAAAAAAAGCGCAGAGAAAAAATCTTAATTAAATTAGTAAATGAACCCCGTTAGAAATAATGGGAATTTGGGCTATGAATGCAAAAAAGAAAAAAATTTCTAACGGGGTGAATAAATTAGTTGTAATTTTGGGGCCAACAGCTAGCGGAAAAACTGACTTGGCTATAAAACTTGCAAAAATGTATAATGGCGAGGTGATTTCGGCTGATTCAAGGCAAATTTACCGCGGAATGGATATTGGCACGGCAAAGCCGTTGGATTTGGAGGGCATTCCCCACTGGCTTCTTGATATCAAAAACCCAAACCAAAATTACACTGTCGCGCAATATAAAAAAGATGCTATTAAATCCATAAAAGATATTCAAAAACGAGGCAAGCTGCCAATTATGGCTGGCGGAACTGGGCTATATATAAAAGCTGTTGTTGAAAATTTTGACATTCCAAAAATAAAGGCCAATCCCCTCTTACGCCAAAAAATTGAAAAAGAAGCGGAAAAATACGGGCTGGATTATGTTTTTCAAAAATTAATAAAATTAGATCCGGAGGCAGCTTACATTGTAGATTCAAAAAATCCAAGAAGAGTTATAAGGGCTTTAGAAATTACAGTTCTTACGAAAAAACCATTTTCTCAGCAAAGAAAGTCGGGCAAGCCCTTATTTGATGTTTTAGAAATTGGAATGTCTATTGAAAAAGAAAAATTAAAAGAAAGAATAAACTTGAGAGTTGATGAAATGATAAAAAAAGGGCTAGTAAAAGAAGTTGAAAATTTAATAAAAAAATATGGGCTAAAACCGCAGGCCTTTGACGCAATTGGATACAGAGAAATAATTGAATATTTAGGCAATAAAAAAACCTTAGAACAGGCCGTCGAAGAAATGAAAATTAATACATGGCATTATGCCAAACGGCAGATGACATGGTTTAATGCAAGCAAAAAAATAAGCTGGATTAAAACCTGCAAAGAAGCTGAACCCATTATTGACCAATTCTTAAATAAATTATAAACTTATTTTAGAACCTTGAACTATCCACGAGCGTAAGGAGAATGCCGATGTTTTATGCCACGAGAGAAACACGAAGTGAATTGATGTCAAAAATTGTCCAAATGATTACAAGTGCTGGTGTCCGAAACATTGCAGTCAAAGTTGATCTTAAACCTAATGGTTCGGTTTCAATTATTTTGACGGGCAGGACGCATACATACCATTTTAAACAACGGGCGCAAGAAGTGGTACTTTCGTTGCCAGACTTAGAGGGCGTCAATTTTAAACTGGAAAACGACATAAAAGTCGTCTAAACTGGCAAATTCTGGCAACCGCTCAACAAAAAAGCCATGGAAAGATCCACGGCTATTTTTTTATAATTTTATAATAATCTTTTCAGTAATTCTTGAACCTTGTCTGGCTTAGCTGTGCCACGGGTTTTTGCCATTACTTGACCGGCTAAAAATTGCAGAGCATTTTGTTTGCCAGCCTTATAATCTTCTGCTGGTTTTGGATTGTTTTTAATAACTTCTTTTATAATTTTTTCCAGCTCGCTGTCATCAGACATTAGCCTCCAATTATTTTCATCAACAATGTTTGAAGGATCTCCGCCCGTATTAAACATTTCAAGCAAAACCATTTTGGCAACTTTGCTTGAAATTTCATTTTTATAAATCATTTTAATAAACTCTGCAAAATTTTCCGGAGTAATCTTAAAATCTTTTTCAGCAAAAACTTTGTCTCCCCCGCCTTCGCCAAGGCTTCGGCGGGCAAGCAACAATCCCATAATATCCGTTATTAAATAATTAGCAACAAGTTTTGAAGCTTTTTTGTGGGCTCCACCTTTTTCTTCTTCCTCTGTCCATTCTTCAAATTCTGAAACAACTTTTTCAAAATATTCGCTTAAATCTTTATTAGTTACAAAAAACTCAACTGAGGCTTTATCTAAGCCATACTCCTTTTTAAATCTTTCTCTTTTTTGATCTGGTAATTCTGGCATAGTTGATTTTATGTTAATAATATAATCTTTTTTAAAATGCATTGGAGGCAAATCCGGCTCAGGAAAATACCTGTAGTCGTGCGCCTCTTCTTTTTCTCTTTGTGAAAAAGTAATTTCTTTTTTATCGTTCCACCCGCGCGTTTCTTGAATAATTTTCTCGCCGGCTTCCAATAATTCTGCCTGCCTTTTTATTTCAAAGTCAACTGATTTTTCGACAACTTTAAACGAGTTTAAGTTTTTAATTTCAACTTTTGTGCCAAGCTTTTTTGCCTGCCCTGAGCTTCTCAAAGGGCTTAAACTTATATTTACTTCCACCCTCATTTGGCCCTTTTCCATATCGGCATCTGAAACCCCTAAATATTTTAATATCATCTGGAGCTCTTCAGCAAATTCCCTCGCCTGCTTGCCAGAGGCTATATCCGGTTCTGTTACCAGTTCCATTAACGGCACGCCAGCCCTGTTCAAATTTACAAGTGAATAATCTGCATTATCTGGGTGCACTAAACTACCCGTGTCTTCTTCTATGTGTATTCTATTTATTCTAATTTTTCGAATTTCGAATTTCGAATTTCGAATTTCAAGCCAGCCGTTGCTGGCGATTGGCTGGTTATATTGCGAAATTTGGTAACCTTTTGGCAAGTCTGGGTAAAAATAGTTTTTTCTATCAAACTTTGAATCTTCGGCAATTTTACAATTCAAGGCAAGTCCGGTTTTTATAACCTTTTTGATTGCTTCTTCGTTTGCCACGGGCAAAGTTCCGGGCTGCGCAGTGCAAATCGGACAGATGTTATAATTTGGCCGTTTTTCATTTGGATCATTTTTACACGAGCAAAACATTTTGCTCTGCGTCTTTAGCTCCGCATGTATTTCTAACCCTATCGTTGGTTTATACATATTAAATAAATATACTAAAAAACAGCCTGAAAAACAAGCTGTTTTATAGCGAGGTAATAAATTTTTTGGAAAAAATTTGATTGCCGAGAGATTATTTTGTTCGAGCGGCGTAGGGGTTGTAATAAAAATCTTTGTTTTCTAATGAAGCCGCCCAAGAGACTGACATTTCATCCATATCAACTCTGATATATTTTGCCAACAATGGCTGAATTTTATTTAATTCTCTCCAGCACTGCTGGGCAATTCTGCGGTAAGACGCGTGGCCTTTTTTGCCAGACCTTAAAGAAATAAAATGGTGCAGTTCGCGCAAATTCCAGGTTATTAAAACTCTTTTTCTAAAACACATTGGCACAACATACTGGGCCTCTTCGGGAAACTTTTCATATATTTTTTGGAAGGCATCTGCTGATTTTTCAACAACTTGTTTAAATTTATCTTCAAAACCAGCTTCGCGAATTTCGGGAGGCAAATCATATCCGTGCACAACAGTTACCGGCTGATTAGATTGCGTACACATTCTGTGGCGTTGAACATCGCGAAATGCTCCGTAGTCTAACAAAATATCAAAAGTATAATAAATATGCTCTAATTCTCTCAACGGTGCGTCAAATTTATCCCTACGTTTTAATGTTTCATCAATTATTTTTTCTTTTTTCTCATCTGTCATATATAAAATTTTCTTCTGAATTTCTTCATGAGATAAACTTGTATAAGGATAAAGTATTGCCGCAATTAATTTATTTACTGCATTAACATCATAATCAACAATTGTTACTGCCTGATTATTCCCGGCGTCCCTGCCCAATTCCCAGTCAGCAATTTTTTTCAATTGCTCTTTTGTCTCAACAATATAATTATTTTTGTTGGCAAATTTCAGCAAAGTTGGAACTGCCTCCATTGCGTTATCTTTCATTTCTTTGCCAATGTCCTGCATTTCTTTTAACGGGTGGCTCAAAAGTTTTGAAATTAAGTGTTCAAGCTCTCTTGTATTAATTGTCATTCCTAAATTTGTCAAAATCGCTGAGGGCAGTAAATATCTTAAATTGTCACAGGCTCTGGACTTTGAAACCATATTATAAAGCTTTTCATCCTGGTCAGCCGGCTTTGGATATTTTTGCTTTACGAAATCCATTATGGGCCCGTTAATCTCTTCATAGGCATCCATTAAAGAATTAACTGCGTCTAAATAAACATCCTTCAAATCAGAGTTGATTACATTTTCAGGCATATACAATTTATCTTTGTTAAAAGTCTGATATCTTGATGACTTTTCCGTGAAAGAAGCAAGGCGCGAATCTTCAATGGCTTTTGTGGCAATATTTGAAATATTTTCAACCGCCAGAGAAATTACCGCGTGTTCGGCAATTGACGAATGCCCAAAACCCACCACCCATTTTTCGTGAAAATCAGCTGATTTTTCTTCTGTCAGTTCCTTTGCAATTTTATCAAATGGTTCGGCAGACCTTGAACATTTTGCAAAAGTTACAGCTTTTACCTCGGGCATTAAATCATTTGGCAATGTATAAATTCTTCGATCTTGTGTCATATGCTTGTTGTTTTCTTCAATTATTTTAATAACTTTTTTGTTAATAATTTCTGCTGGCAACATTTCTCCATTTTCCAAGCATTCTACAATTGCAAAATCATTTGGAAATTCTTTTGCCGCGGTTAAATAAGAATTTAATGCGTTTTCTAAATGATTTTTGCTTTCCTCATGTATGTCTTGTTTTTTATCATCGCCCAAATAGCTCGCCCTTCTCTCTTTCTTCTTTTCATCAGTTATATTATTAGATAATTTCAACGAAAATTCAGCAGATGTTTTTAAAATAAAAGTGTAATCCGGTTTTGGAATTTTAAAAATTCCGTATTCCAAATTATACAGCCATGTCACATATTTTTTCCAATCTTGTTTATCTTTAATTTTTCCTCCTTGGTGCCCAATATTAGAAACCAAATACCTGTCAGAAATAACAATTTTGCCCTCGCTTAACCATTTTTTAATTTTAAAGCTGGCATCGTAGCGGTCACTGGCATAAAAAATTGAGGCAACCTCCGGACCCACTTGTTCTGAAGCGCCGTACTTTCCAGTTAAATAATCGTCAACCATGGCAGAAGACCGCTCTCCATGCTGGGGAAAATCAATTTTTTCCACCTCAAAGCCCCGCTGTTTATAATATTCAGCCAATAATCTGGTCTGTGTTGCCTTGCCGCACCCGTCAATTCCCTCAAACACAAAAAACCTTCCCTTTTCATGAGGAAATAAATTCTTTTGGTCGGGGCTTGGTTTATTAAGATGTTGATTATAAACAATGCTCATCCAAACACTATGATTTACGTTGTCGGCCAGCTCTTTAACTGTCATTAGCTTACCCTCCATTTTATCTATTTCTTTCACATTAATGTCTGAGCTGTCTCCAATAAAATGATAAACCAAGCCCAAATGCACTTTTTCAACATCGTGCGATTCGTCATTGATTATTCCGATAAATTTTTTTTCAAGCAATTTTCCCCGAAAATTTACTTCTTCTTCCCACTCGCGCATCATGCCAGTTTCTAAAATATCTTCATCGCCATTAATATCTTCTTTGTTTATATGCCCGCCAACCCCCAGCTGATAATCGTTATTAACCAAACGTTGTTCACCGGCATTTGATAAATATTTATATGCAAAAAAATTATCCTTATAACTGAAAAGTATATAGGGAATAATTTGCTGATAACTTGGGTCGTTTTCAACGTCTCCTCTTCTTTTAAACTGGCAGCTATTTTTTATCAGCTCAATATAATAATCCAGCCTGTCGGTTTTTAAACCTTGCCATTTCTCCTTGGCAAAAATAATTTCGCTCGGCACCACTAAAATTTGCTCGTCATCTTTGTTCATGCCTGTTGAATTTCATTAAGATCTAATTTTTTTCCTTCTTCCATCAAAATTTCTTTTATGCTTACAAACCCATCTTCATCAATTACTGACTGATTTTTTTGCGCACTTTGATTTGTGTATTCCTCAATTGTATTATCCATAATAACTAAATTTACCTCTGCATCGCGGAATAATTTTATAGATTTTTGATCTGCATGATATCTTTTTTGAGCAACTACTCGCCTAATTCCGACTCGCACAATTCTCATTGCGCAATTATAGCAAGGAACCATTTTGCAATAAATTGTAGTCCCTTGCACGCTTATGCCGTCTTTTGCGCATTGTAAAATTGCGTTTTCTTCTGCATGCAAGGTTCTAACGCAATGCTGGCTTTGTGTTCCATCTTCGCGCACAACTGTATTCATCATGTGGCCCACTTGGTCGCAATGAGGCTGCCCGGGAGCTGCGCCAACATAACCAGTTGCAATTATAGTGTGACCCGGGCCAACAATTACGGCTCCGCTTCTTCCTCTGTCGCAAGTTCCCCGACTGCCAATTGGCTCTATTAAATTTAAAAAATATTCATCCCACGAAGGGCGAATATAAGTTTTCCCTTCGGCATTGCCCGAGGTAGATTTTATATCTTGCGGTATTTGTTTTACTTCCTCCATAATTTTTTATTTATTTAATAATATTTTTAGTGAATTTATTCTATTAAAAGCCGACATAAAAAGCAAGTCTTTTCAAACTTGCTTTTTATGTTTTAATTTTAAACAAAAAAAGAGCCCGCCGATGTTTCCACCGCGGGCTATGTCGATTGCTCAAAATCAAGGCTTTCCGACGACAGTCCACCTTCTCTCCGGATGAATCCATTTGAGCAGATTGCGAATATCGCCCATACTCAGTGCTTCGAGCTCCTTGCCGTATTCGGTCAGTGAAATGATCCTGTGAAAATCGGCAAGGTCATCGAGCGAATTATCGCGAACCAGCCTGCCCATCGGATCAACCATGAAGTTGCTCACGATGGCTCGCCGTTTTACCTGCTCAAACAAATCTTCTTGATCTGTCAAAGAAGCAATTCAGGTCTCGACGACTTCATCAATAGTATCAAGCGACTCCAGTTTCAGCGCTCCGCAGTTTATTGCGAACTCGTGAAAGTGGTGAAAATTGCAGAACACGTTTCTGATGTCGTAAGCCCAAGCGCGAGACTGCCTCACTTCATCGTCGAGGACCTCATTAAGCATGTTTTTCAGAATTCGCAACGCGGTGTTTACATTGCCCGGAATCACCGCAACGCTTCTGTACGACCCAACCGCAACCGGATCGGCCGTTGAAATATGCTTTGAGACCTCAAAGATGTAATGAGTTTCCAGCGGAGGATCAATGTCCTCAACATAGGCCGGAAGTGGCGTTCTCGCCCCCTGCTTGTTCACCGAAAGTGAACTTTCTGAGAGGAGTTGCACGATTTCGTCGAGCTTCATCCCGCCAACACAGACGAGGCTAATGTTTGCAGGCGTGTAGTGAGCGTCGTAGTGTGTCTGAATATCGGCTTGAGTAATCCGTCCGACCGATTCGGGAGTACCGATCGGAGTAATGAACCTCTCAAGCCAACGACCTTTGTAGAGTGCCCGACGTTCTCGCATTTCCAAGTCAACCTTCCATTTCAACGGGTAAGACCGATGAAACTCCCCGATAATGACCTGCCTCTCGCGCTCAATAAATCTTTCCATTTTGCTTGCGAGAAGCATCTGACCGAAAAGTGAGAATGCCTTAGAAACAACCGCTCTATCCGTAGGCACAAAGAACTCATAGTGAGTGCACCCGTAGCTCGTTGATCCCGTATTGATGCTCCCGCCGGACTCTTCGAAAAACGCTTCGATTTCCTTTTGGGAAATGCTTGCATTTTTCGACACTAAATGCTCAATAAAATGAGCCAAGCCCTCAAGACCGACGGGGTCCTGTTCAGCTCCGCTGTAGATTAAGAAACCCACAGCTTCCCATGGCCGTTCCGGCCAGTGAACTGCATGAATCGTTAATCCGTTAGACAAAGTAGCTGACTGAAATTCGCCGTATGGATCCCACATAGGAGACCATCCTTTCTTGTAAATTGTTATAGCGAAGGAACACCCCTCACTTTTTTGTGCTATCAAAATTATACATTTATAATGTATCTTTGTCAAATTTCCATCTGCCTACCTCAATCTCTTTCTTAATGCCAATTCCAGATTCTCGTTACGGATCTACGTATACTGGAATGATGACGATAATTGGCTGTGGCCCAACGGCTCTGAAATTATAGAATTATTGAATCCCCTTATTGCCAGGTCTGTGCAGAAGTGATGCCTCAAAGAATGCGCGCTTACATACACAAAAAGCAGGATTACCCCTGCTTTTTTTATTTTACAATTTTTATATCAGCACCGGCCTTTATCATTTCTTCCAATATGGCCTTTTTAATTCTTTGCACAAGCAATCTTACCCTCTATCGACAGTTCAGCCTCTTTCTCTTTTCTTATTGCAGGAAAAGAATTCAGTGCTTGAGCTAATTCTAGAGAAGGCAAATATGATGGCATATAGGAAAGATACTTGCCGGGTATTTCAAGAATAGTGGCAACGCAATCAGAAACCATATAAATCAAATCTGCAAGATTTTTAGCCTGTGTAACCGCTCCCGGAAAGTCATGGATAATAACGGTATACCCGCCATCATCACAAGGAATCACATTAACATGAATTGTTTGAGGAAATAGAGAGCGTAATTTATTTATTTTTTCAGCATTTACTTTCATACTTTATCTATACTATATTGCGTATGAAAAAGCAATTAAATTATGGTGTGTGGATAATTTTTTATTTAGTCTTTTACCTCCACGCCCATATTCTTGGCGGTGCCGGCAATGATTTTGATTGCTTGTTCAATGTCTGTGGTGTTTAGGTCGGGCATTTTTTTAACTGCAATTTCTTTCAACTGGGCTTTGGTAATTTTTCCAACTTTTATTTTATTGGGAGTTCCAGAACCTTTTTCAATTCCAATTGCCTTTTTTATTAATTCGGCGGCCAAAGGAGTTTTCAACTTAAAAGTATAAGATCTGTCTTTAAAAATTGTAACTTCTGCCGGAATTGTGTAGCCAGCCATTGCTTGAGTAGCAGCGTTAAACTTTTGACAGAATTCTGCAATATTCAAACCGTGCTGGGCCAATGCCGGTCCAATTGGAGGGGCTGGAGTTGCTTTTCCAGCTGGAATTTGTATTTTTACGATAGTTTTTATTTCTTTTGCCATAAATTTTTTAAATTTAGCGCAGCGATATAATGCTTTTTACTTTGTAAAAGAAACTCGAAATTCGAATTTCAAAATTCGAAAATTATGATTTGTTTCGGATTGAACGCTACGCGGAGAGCCTGCGGGCTCAATCAGATTTCGTGCTTCGGATTTAATTTAGCTTAATTTTTTAATCTGCAGAGAGTCCAATTCTACGGGGGTGTCTCTTCCAAACATATTAACCAGCACTTTAATTTTTCCCCGAGCTTGGTCAATTTCAGAAACCCTACCCTCAAAACCCTTGAACGGGCCGTCTGTTATTTTGACCGCGGCTCCCACTTCAAAATCAATTGTAAATTCTGGTTCGCCAACTTCCATTCTTTTCATTAAGTCGTCTATGTCGTGTTTTGAAACCGGAATTGGTGTTGTCCCTGCTCCTAAAAATCCTGTAACTCTTGGAGTGTTTCTAACCACATACCACGAGGCATCGGTAACTATCATTTCAACCAGTACATAGCCTGGATAAATTTTTTCTTCAATTGTTTTTCTTTTTCCATTTTTTATTTTGATCTTTTTTTCTTTTGGAACAATTACATTAAAAATCTTGTCTTCCATGCCAAGAGACTCAATTCTCTGTTTGAGGTTTTTTGCAACCGCATCTTCATATCCTGAATAAGTATGAATTACATACCAATTTTTTTCCTGTTCTATAACTTGTTTTGGCATAACTTAAAAAACGAACTTCTTAATTATTTCCGTAAATATAAAGTCTAATCCGCCTAAAAAAGCAGCTACAATTACAGTAACAGCTAAAACAATTAAAGTGTATCTTAAAACATCTTTGTTTGAAAGCCAGTTGACTCTTTTCATTTCAACCCAGACTTCTTTAAAAAATATATTTATTTTTTGTGTAATATTCATTTTTTTGGTTTTTAAAATGGCCGTGGCGGCCATCTACTCTTATAATAGCCGATGCCAATCTTAAAGTCAAGAGCCTGTGGTAATGTACACACACATATGGCGGTTTTCACCCGGATGCATTCCAATTGCAAGGACGGGCCTTGCAATGCTCACAAGAAAAAAGCCCCTGTGCGAATGCTCTAGCATTTGCGCAGGGACCTGCGAATCCCCTCGGGCGCGAACGTATAACCCGATTAGATCCGCTTAGTCACCCGTTTGACCGCCGTCCTCTTGCATGTCTTGCAAAAGGTCGTCCTCGTCTTCCCACGGAGCCGGGAAGAGCGACTGCTGACGAGCTTGACGAAAGTCGTCTTCTTCGTCTACAGCTCGCAGATTGTCAAATATCTTGGCCTGCCTGTCGAGCCAGCCAAAATACTGTTCAACAGTCATCCCGAGTTGCTGAGCCATTACTTCGAAGGGCGGTACTGGTTCATCGGTGTTGACGCGTTTTTGCGCGTCTTTCTTGGCCTCAACTAGCGTGGCGAAATCGCCCCGCGAGATGCCGTGAGCTTCTACAATTACCTGAAGTTCACGCAGACTGTCGAGATGTCCGGCGCCTGACGAATGGATATGGAAGAGGATCTCATTGACCTCTTTACCGCATTCGTCTTCAACCTTTTTCAGACGCTTGATTCCAATCTGTTGCATCGGCGAACTCCTCTTCACAACGGGGGGGGGAACTCTTAAGAACATATATTAATTATAGCATATAAAAAGACCAGTGTCAATAGCACTATGTCTTTTGCAGTTGCGACTTAAATGTCTAAGCTCTTAACTGATTTTGCGTGAGTTTGAATAAACTTCTTTCTGGGCTCAACTTCCTCGCCCATTAAAATATCAAAAGTTTTATCAGCCAAATGGGCTTCTTCTACCGCAACCTGTAAAAGCGTCCTATTTTCAGGATTCATTGTTGTTTCCCAAAGTTGTTCAGGATTCATTTCTCCCAAACCCTTGTATCTCTGAATTGAAACAGATGTTTTTCCTATCTCTTTTATAATTTTATCTTTCTGGTCATCTGAATATGCATACTGCGCGTTTTTTCCAAAAGAAATTTTATATAAAGGTGGTTGAGCAATATAAATATGGCCTGCTTCAACAACAGCTTTAAAGTATCTATAAAAAAATGTTAAAAGTAAGGTTCTAATGTGAGCTCCGTCAACATCGGCATCAGTCATAATTACTATTCTGTGGTATCTTAATTTTTCAATATCAAAATCTTCGCCAATTCCGGTTCCCATGGCAATAACAAGGGCTTTAATTTCTTTTGAGGCCAGCATTTTGTCTAATCTTGCCCTTTCAACATTCAAAATTTTTCCTCTTAGGGGCAAAATTGCCTGAAACCTTCTGTCTCTTGCCTGCTTTGACGAACCGCCGGCAGAATCTCCCTCAACAATATATATTTCAGATTCTTCCGGATTTCTAGACAAGCAATCTGCCAATTTTCCGGGCAACGCCAAACCCTCTAATGCTCCTTTTCTTAAAACTGTCTGGCGCGCTGCCTTTGCTGCTAATCTTGCTTTGGTTGCCAGCAAACAATTTTCAACAACTGCTTTTGCGTCAGACGGATATCTTTCTAAATAATCAGACAGGCCCTCCGCTACCGCAGCCTCTACTGCGTTTTTGGCTTCTGGGTTTCCTAATTTTGCTTTTGTCTGGCCTTCAAATTGCGGAGTTTTAATTTTTACAGACACAACAGCAGTCAAGCCTTCACGAACATCATCGCCGGAAAAATTTTCATCTTTTTCTTTTAAAAATCCTTCCCTTCGAGCATAATCATTTAATGACCTTGTCAGAGCGGTTCTAAACCCAGAAATATGAGTTCCGCCCTCAACTGTATAAATATTGTTTGCAAAACTTTCTTCAGTGCATTCCATTTCTTGCGTGTATTGAAATGCCGCTTCAACAAAAATATCGTCTTTTGTTGCGGCTACCGAAAAAATATTTGAATGCCTCGGAGTATTTCCTAAAACTAAATATTTTACATAAGACCCCACCCCTCCTTCAAAATAAAAATTATAACTTGATTCTTGCCCTCTTATCCGCTGGTCTGTAAAATAAATTTTTACTCCTTTTGTCAAATATGCCTGCTGGCGCAAATGATTTAAAATTCTTTTTGGATCGTATTTTATTTCTGAAAAAATTTGCGGGTCTGCGTCAAAAGTTACAATGGTTCCTGTCTTTTTTGAATCGCCTACTTTTTTTACTGCCGACTTCGGTTCTCCCCTAAAATATTCCTGCTGGTATAATCCGCCGTCTCTTTGTACTTCAGCCAACATATAGGTTGACAAAGCGCAAACAACCGAAACTCCAACTCCGTGCAAGCCTCCGGAAACCTTATAAGCCTCGCCGCCGAATTTTCCGCCCGCGTGCAAAGTTGTCATAACGGTCTCCAAGGCTGATTTTTTGGTATCGGCGTGTTTTTCAACCGGAATGCCCCTGCCGTCGTCAGAAATCTTTACTCTGTTATTTGGCAACAAAACAACATCAATATTTTTAGCATATCCAGCCATTGCTTCGTCTAAGCAGTTGTCAACAACTTCCCAAATCAAGTGGTGTAAACCGTCAATTCCGGTTGAACCAATATACATTCCCGGCCTTTTTCTGACGGGCTCTAAACCCTTTAAAACATAAATATCTTTGGCAGTATATTCGCCTTCTTTCCTTGTTTTTTTCGGCTCAATTTTCGGCTCTTCCTTCGCCTCGCCAGAGTCTTTAACGGCGGGTTTTACAATTTCAGTTTTTCTCTCCTCTTTCTTTTCAACCAAAACCTTATTTTCTTTGACCGGTTTTTCAGCGCTGGTAGGTTTTTTGCCGATCGGCAAAAAACCTACCACTTTCTTTGATAGTTTTTTTTCAGCCTTTGGCTTGGCAATCGGTTTTGGCGCGGGCCTTGCCACAGATTTTTTTTGTGGCTTTTCGTCTTCTACTTCTTTTATATTTAATTTCATAATTAAATTTTTATACTTTTTATTTTCTAAATTATTTATCTTCTTCCAAATCTAATTCATAAAAAATCTTATCATGGACGAGTTGCATATGGTTCGCAATATCCTCCGGCAAAGACTCAATTCTCACAAACCCGTTTCTTTCATAAAATTTCATAGCTGCTACGGCGTCTGCCCAAGTTCCCAAAAATACTTTTTTATAACCCTGGTTCTCTGCAAATTCTAAAAAAGCAGAAAATAATTTTGCGCTAACTCCTTTTTCTTTACCTCTAAAATCTTTGATTACAGCGAACCTGTGCATACTTGCTCTTTCTTTACCCTGATTCATCAGTCCTATTGTTCCAATCACTTTTCCTTCTTTAAGAGCCAACCAAAAATTCCCATTATTAGCCTGATAAATTTCCTTTATTACATCTAAGTCTGGTCTATCTTTCCGAGGCCGTCCCCTTTCCTTCTCATACACATCAAAAATTAAATCTTTTACCTGTTCTTTATACTCATCTGAATATTCTTTTATTTCGACTTGCAGTTCTTTTTCAGATTTATCCAATTGTTTGCTATGTAGAATTTCGCTCATGGTTTCAATCAAGATAAGCTAAATTCTATTAACGCTTTTTTTATAACATTTTCGCTTGTTTCAAAACCTTTTTTATAAACAATTTCTTCTTTATAATTTATATCATCAAAATACGAAAGTTGATTCCTAAACATTCTTTCATTGAATTCTTTGCCGAAAATTCTGTCTGACTTGTCGCAAATTTCCTTTGTAGAAAAGTAATCCTTCAAGATAAAATATAGATCAACATAATCTTTCCATTTTGGCCTTCGCCCCAGCGCGTAAGCTTTCATTGCGGCGAGCGTTAATAAATCCGGCAATTTTACGCTGTAACCAAAATTTTCAGTAAATTTTATGGCAAACGGATAATGAAAAAAAGTCATTTTTACTCCGTTTATCAAAAAAGTGAATTCTCCTAGCTTATCTACAATAACATTATCTATTTTTGTTTTTTTAGCAACTTTATTTCTAATTTCTAAATTTCCAAAACTTTTAAAAGAAAACATATCAAAATCAATTGACTCCCTATGACCAATATGCAGAGCTATTGCAGTGCCGCCAACTAAGCCAAAATCCTTTAAAAAACCACCGACAACAGGCAGAAGTTCCAGTTGCTCTTTGGTTAAAATTTCTTTGTGAAAATTATCTGTCATATTTATTAAAATATAATTTAAAATAATTACTTACTTCTGGACGATAATTCGTTCTAAAACCGCTGGTTTGTTTTCTGAAAATTTCTGCCATTTTTTTAATGCCGATTATTTTAATGAGTTTTTGCACATCGTCCCAATCGCCGTAATTCAAAGTGTGTTCAACTATTGATTCAACTGGTAAATTTTCCGGCTCTTTCACATACCAGACAAGAAATTTTCTCTCCCGCATAAATTTTTTTAGTTCGTTTTTTGATTTTATATTTATTTTCATTTTTTATTTATTTATAAATTTACTTTTTATTAATTCTTTTGAAATGTTCTCCGTCCAACGGATATATTTCTTTATAGTCCTGCAATAATTCTTTTCCTTTTTTTATATCTCTTTTTGCGGTCATGACCATATCTTCGTTCTGAGTAACATTTGCAAAATTATTCTCGCCATGATTTAGAATTCTTATAGCATCAAATGCAACATGCCACTTTTGTGTTTTTTTATTAAAATATCCGTAATATTTAACTTCTCTTTTTTCAGACCCAGACAATTTCTCAAACTGTTCGTTTGCGATATCAACATCAAGTAGTGAGTTCGGAGTGTATATTAAATCTCCTGATTTTATATTTTGATTAGCAAAAAGCCCTATCCCGTGTATTGTTGATGGTTTAATTATATAAAAAATATGCATCATTGTCTCCAAAATTTATTCGCTCTTGACATAAGTATATACTTTTTGCTATACTTAAACTGTCATTAGAAAAGGTCACGCTTCGTGGCCTTTTCCCTTACATAAAATCAGCTTTTCTGAAATTTCATTTTTAAGTTATTTATTTCTATAAGATAGACTTTATCGGGATTTTCTATAACCAGTTTCCTTAATTTTTTAGACAACCTAGACACAGAATACCTCTTACTAATCCTTATTTTTCTGGCGCTAGAAACAATAAAAGTCTTTACACCTTTAAAAATAACATTCTGTATTAAAAATTCAAAATCGCCATCGCCAGTAAAAATATAGAATATATTATCTTTTTTTGCCAAATCCATTGCGTCCACAGTTAAGTCAACATCGCAGTTGGCTTTTTTATTAAAACCTGTATCTATTTTTTCTATAAATTTGTTCCCGCATTTCGGACAAATGATATTTATCTCTTTGTCTTTATTTTTATAGGAAAATAATTTTTTATCTCTGATTATAAATCCACTATTTCTTAATTCTTCCGTCAATTTAGCGGTTTCTAAATCTCTGTCATTAACACCAATATACAAAAATATCTTTTCGCACCCCCATCTATTTTTTAAAAAATCACACATCTTTTTCCAATCTATCGAAAAACCGAGCAACTGCTTTGTCGTATTGTCCGTGTTTTGAAAATCTATGAACGCGTAATTCATTATTTTAGCGCAACACTGCGCTTAAGTCTGTTTTTGTTTTTTGGCGGATTTTTTCTTGGATAATGTTAATTTCTTCATTGGTTAAAGTTCTTTCGGGGCTTCGGTAAGTGATTCTAAATGTATAGCTTTTTTTGTCTTTGCCGAATTTTTCTTCATTTTCAAATTCATCAACTAATTTTACTTCTTCAATTAAATTTTCTGCAAAATCCCTGACAATTTCATAATAGTTATTTAAGTTTATATTTTTATCTATTATAAAAGAAATATCGCGACTTGTCTCCGGATATTTGCTTACTTCTTTATATTTGCTGTTTATGTCTTTAAACTGGCTAGTAATGCGCGAATCCTCAGACCACAAAATTCTAATATCCGGAATTTCCATTTTTATCATTGCGACTCTATCTAAACCAAAAGTGCCCGCCCATCCGTTATAAACTTCGGGATTTAAACCAAAGTTTCTTAAACAGTTTGGATGCACAAGCCCTGCTCCGGTAATTTCAATCCAATTTCCTCCCCAATTGATTTCCACTTGAGTCGACGGATCTGTAAAGGGAAAAGTATCAACTAAAAATCTAAATTCAATATCTCCAAAAATGGCTTTTACCGCATCTGCTTGAATATCTTGCAATTCTTTTAATGTAATAACTCTTTTATCTTTTCTGCAAACATATAAAAAATCTGTTTGATGAAACGCCGGAAAGTGCTTTCTGTCAATTTCATCTTTTCTAAAAACGATCCCAGGCGACAATGAACCAACCTCTCCGTTATTTTTTAAATTTTCCAAAACTTCTTTATCTCTGAAATAATACGGCCACATTACCGTCATCTGCGTTCTCAAAATATGAGTGTCATCCAAATAATAAGTATCTGTTTCTCTTCGGCTGGGATGATCTGCCGGCGTATTTAAAAGATCAAAATCATCTTGCACGGAAACAATCTTGGGAATATCAACCACATCAAAATCTCTCCACACGGGGAGTTCCATTATTTTATCGTTTATAATTTTAACAGGAGAATTTTCCTTTTTTGTTAGGTCAGGAAGCGCTAAAAGCCTTTTAATTCTTTCTGCCTTAATGTCTGCCCTTTCTTGCAAATCCGCAATTAGACCAGCTTCTTTTGGGTCGTTTATAACAATATTTTTTCGCATGTTATTCTTTTATTATACTCCTAATTTAGGTGCAAAGCAAGCCACGTTAGAAATAAATTTCTAACGTGGCAAGAGCAAAAATAGCCTAAAAGTGGATAAAATTGACATTTATTCAGGTAAAATATATGATAACTTAAACCGTACTTGACCTTTGAAATCTAAGGGGGAAAGCCATGGGAAAACAGCGCCATGAATGGTTTATATACGCGCCACATGATAATGAAGCTGTGGCAAAATATCTCCAAGACGGAGACAATAGGTTTGAAGAATCAGCCGTCAGGGACGCTTTGTGCGCCGACGGAAAACGACGCGACCTGTGGCGCTGCACAGAAACCCAAGCATATTTTTTGTGGCGCAATCCGCAATCAAGAATCAAAATCTTCAACAGGCTCGGACAAAACGGCAAAATAAGAGATGTGACTTTTTTGTTCAAGAAAGACAGAAGGTCACTAAAGAAAAAACGAAAGGAGGCAGTAAGGTGAGCAAACAAAAAGCGGGGAGTCAACTGACAAACCGCATCTTTTTTTATAAATAGTTGTTTTAAGCTATAATATATGGTAAGATGTAATTGTAATAAAAAATTATTAAACTTTCGGCCATCTTATGGCAGCGCCTCGGTTGAGCCGAAAAAAACAAAACTATGCCAGGAAAAGCAAATTCGGCTTTTATGAAGCCGTTAAGTCTCTCAGCTGACTTGGAAGCAGTTGTGGGAAAGGGCCCTATGCCAAGATCCGAGGTTGTAAAAAAACTTTGGGCATATATTAAAAAAAATAATCTTCAGGACCCGAAGAACAAAAGAAATATTGTTGCTGACGCTAAATTAAAACCAGTTTTTGGCGGAAAGGCAGTAGTGAATATGTTTGAAATGACAAAATTGGTTTCAAAACATTTGTCATAACCAAATCTACAAAACAAGAGCACGACTAAAAATCGTGTTTTTGTTTTATGCCTCAATTTTTTCCCATGGCAGATCTGGTTTTCCAAAGTGCCCGTAAGCAGCTGTTTTTTGGTAAATTGGCTGGCGCAAATTTAATCTTTCAATAATTGCCCTCGGCCTGAAATCAAATTTGCTTTTTGCAAGGTCAGCCAGACTTTCGCCCTTTTCATTTATTGCTTCAACCATTAAAGGTTCTGCTTTTCCAATTGCATAGGCTACTGAAACCAGGCATTGTTTGGCGGCGCCCGAAGCAACTAAATTTTTTGCGGCAAACCTTGCCATATAGGCTCCCGATCTATCAACTTTGCTGGGATCTTTGCCGGAAAAACATCCTCCGCCGTGAGTAATTAACCCACCATAAGTATCAACCATAATTTTTCTACCGGTTAATCCTGCATCTGCTTCAAAACCGCCCTGGACAAACCTACCCGTTGGATTTACCAAAATTTCTACGCCTGAAATATCGCCAATAATTGGTTTTATTAATTTTTCTGCAAGTATTTGTTTTATTTCATCATGGCTTATGTTTTCATCATGCTGGGCGCTTACCAAAATGGTTTTAATTTTTCCATCTTCTACGGTAATCTGTGTTTTTCCGTCTGGTTTTAACCACGAGATATTTTCCTGCCTTCTCAAATTTTCAAGACCCCTTGCCAATTCATGCACTTTTACAACAGCCTGTGGCATAAATTCTAAATTTTCGTTTGTAGCATATCCGTACATTATTCCCTGATCTCCGGCTCCCCCCGTATCAACGCCTTGCGCGATATCCGGTGATTGTTTCACTATGCCAGTTATAATATGCAAATCTTTTTCGTAACCAATTTCTCTATAAACTTTTTTCGCAAGTTCTTCTGCGCTAAAATTTGCTTTTGTTGTGACCTCTCCGCCAATAACCAAGAGCCCGTGGTTTCCAAAAGTTTCAATGCCAGCTCTAGTATAAGGATCTTGTCTTAAACATTCATCTAAAATGGCGTCTGATATCTGGTCGCAAACTTTATCAGGATGCCCTGATGTGACGCTCTCTACTGTATATGTTTTTGGTGTAATCATAATAAAATTAATTTAATAATTATTAATAACAAAAAATTCTTTCCGAAAAAGAAAGAATACAAAGGCCGACCTTATCTTTCCCTCGCGGGCTGGACTTGGCACCTTGCCCGTCAAAATGCTTTAGCTTTTGTCGGATAGGTTGTCGGCAGGTTATATTGGGCCAGTTCCCGTCCTGCTCTCTTGATAATTTAAATTGTTATTTTTATATTAACTCGTTTTTAAACTTTTGGGAAGCAAAGTTACCGACAGTTTACCAACCGTAAACAAAAACTACTCTTCAAGAGTAGTTTTTGTTTTTTACGATGCTTTGTATCCCAATGTCTCAATTTCACTTTTAATCTCATCAAAATTTATTTTTTGCTCATCAAATTCCAAAAATGCTTTTTTGGAATCATAGTTTACCGAAATTGAACTTACCCCTTCTTTTTCCTCAAGGGTGGTCTCAATTATTTTTGCGCAGGAATTACAATGCATTCCCGAAATTGATAATATTATTTTTTCCATTGTTTTTTAGTTAATAATTATCCGCCCATATCGGAGCTTATTCTGCCAAATTCAATAAAAATAAAAGTAAAAAGTATGGCAAGAACAATAGGCGCAACCAGAGATATATAATTTCTTTTATTTGGCTTAAAGTATTTAAGCAATAAAGAGTTAGATACCACAGAAATAGAACTGAAAGCCATTGCCAATCCTGCTAGTTCAGGCCTTAACACAAGACCTATTCCAGCAAAGATTCTCGCAGCAATTGGAATGCCGATGACATTGTAAAATAATGCAAAAAACATATTTTGTTTTATCTTACCCATTGTATCGCGGCTCAAACTCACTGCTGTCAAAACATCCCGCAAATCGTTTTTAATGATTACGATTCCTCCTGTTTCCATTGCAACATCAGTGCCTCCACCCATGGCAATTCCTAAATCTGCTTGGGCTAAGGCCGGAGCATCGTTAATTCCATCTCCCACCATCGCAACCTTAATTCCGGTTCCCTGAAGTTTTTTGACCTCGTTGGCTTTGTCTTCCGGCAAAACTTCTGCCAATACATTTGTAATTCCAATTTGCTTGGCAATTGCCTCTGCCGTACGCCTGTTGTCACCGGTAATCATAAATACCTGTATTCCTTTTTTCTGCAAAGACCTCACGGCCTCAACAGTATTCTCTTTCACCGTATCAGCAACAGCTATTATTCCCAACACTGCTTTTTCCGAGGCCAGAATCATCGCAGTTTTTCCTTCACTTTCCAACCGGCTTATTTTCGCCTCAATTGTTCCAATGCCGTGGCCCGCTATATCGGTAATTAATTTGCGGTTGCCAAAATAATATTTTTTACCGTTTATTTTTCCTTCAACCCCGTGTCCTGGAATTGCTTTAAAATTTGAAGCTTCCGGTAAATGAATTTTTTCTTCTTCGGCATATTTAACAATTGCTTCCGCCAATGGATGCTCGGAAAGTTTTTCCAAACTTGCAGTAATGCTTATAATCTTATTTTCATCGCTCAACTCTGCCCCGACAACATCTGTGACTTCCGGCTTGCCTTTTGTAAGCGTTCCTGTTTTATCAAACACAAATGCTTTCACTCTACAAGCGGCCTCCAATGGCTCGCCTCCTTTAATAAGCACTCCGTATTCTGCTCCTTTACCCGTGCCAACCATAATTGCTGTTGGAGTTGCAAGCCCTAAAGCGCACGGACATGCAATTACAATTACAGATGTAAAAGCCATTAAAGCAAACGAAAGCCCTGCTTCTAAAAAGAAATACCAAACTAAAAATGTAATCACCGCCAGCACTAAAACTGCCGGAACAAACCATGAGGAAATCTTATCAGCTAAAGCTTGAATGGGCGCCTTTGACCCCTGCGCTTCTTCAATAAGCCTGATTATTTGAGCCAATGCGGTTTCGTTTCCCACATTGGTTGCCTCAAATTCAAAACTGCCGTGCTTGTTTATAGTAGCTCCGATAACTTTGTCCCCCACATTCTTTTCAACAGGAATGCTTTCCCCCGTAAGCATTGATTCATCAACAGATGACCCGCCTTTCAAAATTACCCCGTCAACTGGAACTTTTTCTCCTGGCCTAACCAAAACAACATCTCCTTTTTTAACTTCGTCAATTGGTATGTCTAATGTTTCACTCCCCCTTACAATTCTGGCTGTTTTTGACTGAAGACCCATAAGCTTCTTAATAGCTTCAGATGTTCTGCCTTTTGCCATTGTTTCAAGCCATTTTCCAAGGACAACGAAAGTAATTAAATAAGCCGCAGTTTCAAAATACAATTCCGGAATTTTAGCGCCGTTTAACCCAATAAGTGTTCTGTTGCTTATCGCATAGCTTAAAAATTGCCATAAGCTGTAAAAGAATGCCGTGCTCGTTCCAATAGCAATCAAGCTGTCCATGTTAAACGTCTTCATTTTCAGGCTGCTCCACATTCCTTTATAAAATCCGGCTCCAATAACAAACTGAACCGGTATGGTCAACAATAAAGAGATTACGCCAATATATGGCATTATAGCCGCTCTAAATGGCAGAAAATTAAAGAAGTCCAGCAACATAAAATAGAGCATCGGTAAGCTCAATCCCAAAGAAATCAAAAATTTATTGCGGTAGTTTTTAATTTCTTGCGCTTTTTTCTTTCTTTCCTCCTCCGGATCAGAATTGTCAGCAAGTGATGCCTTATAGCCGGCTGATATGACAGCCTTCACCAAATCATTTATTCTTGACTCTGGCCCGTTGAATATGACTCTCGCTTTTTCTGCCGCAAAATTTACATTCGCGCTTTTCACTCCAGACACCTTTTGCAGCTTTTTTTCAATTATCTTGGCGCACGAAGCGCAATGCATTCCGCTGACGGCTAAACTGACCTGCGTGTCTTTATTTTCCTTAGCTATAGATTCTTTCGGAGCCAAAAGCGCGGGCTTCGCAATGGCTCCAACAGAAACTAACTCCAAAACCCGGCTGATTTTAGATTCTATATTATCAAGTCTTGTTTTCAACGCGGCGTTAGCCGATTTTCGCGTTTTATTTTTTGTTTTTTTGTTTTTATCCATTTATAATTCTTATTGGTTAATTATTTCACTCATAAACTGCAAGCTGCGCTGCATCTGCATGGCAGGCATTTCTTCATAACAGCTTTCCTCATTCTTTCCTCTTTCTCCTGAGGAAAATGCATGTTTGATGCCCAGACATCAAAGTCAATTCCGCAAAGCTTGCATATTCTCATAAATTTTTCTTTTGCCGTTGACTTTTTGATTTGTTTTTTCATATTTTTGATTGGCCTTGTTTGGCTGTTGCCAAGATAGTAGAAAATTACTGAAGCTAATACGCGGCAGAGAAACTTGTCGCTGCGTTAGCTGTCGTTAATTTTGTTGAGCATGATCCGGGCTGACTATTAAATCCGCTGCATACCACGCTTTTTACCGCCTCAGAAGTTCTTCCGCCAAAATCAAACTCTGAAACTTGGCTGCCATTTAATATTAATGTTGGAGAACCTTGTATCTGGTATTTGCTGTTCAGGTCAAAATCCTTTTTAGCATAAGCCAGTCCCCTGCCAACATCAGAAACGCAACTATTTAATTTTGCGACATCAACGCCTGTTGAAGTTGCGCAAGAATCTTCTTTTCCAGAAGCCGTCATTTGGCATGAAACATACGGCCAGTATTTAGCTGGCTGCTCTTCTCTTAGGCAAATTTGTCTTAAATTTTCTTGAGCTTCAGCGTTTCCGTGCATTGAAGTGACTGCCCCGTTAGAAATAGCTCCCATATATCTGACCTTCATATTATTTGCCAAGAATGGAATATTTTTTACAACATCGGCCATTATTCTCTGCATTTGAACTCCAAACGGACATCTACTGACCACATACGCCTCCAAAACAGGGTTATCGCTTTTTTCCAATGTTTTAGGCGCTTGCGCCTGTTGGTTGCTATCAGCTTGTTGCTGCGCTTGAGGTTGAGTGTTTTCCGCTGACCCGTTAACTTGGCTCACCTGATTATTTCTTGGCCCGAATGTAGCGATCAAAAATATTAAGAGCACAATCGTTGATACAATAGCGAATCCCCGCTTGCGAGAAGATTCAATTGGAGGCTTTGCCTCTATTGATCCATCAGGATTTTTATAATCGGTATTCTCTTCAGTGTTTTTTATTGAGTCTTCAATTTTTTCAACTTTAAATCCGCCGATTTCTTCAATGGTTTTGTAAATATCACTTTCATTTATTTTCTGTTCATCATAAATTACGACGCCCTTATTTGAAGTTTGATCAACTTTAACTTTTACGACTCCCTCTTTGTTTTTTAGCCTCTCCTCAATTAAAATGGAGCAATTGCCGCACTTTATGCCTTGAATTTTAAATTTTGTTTTTTCCATGGTCTTTTAAAATTATTTATTTTAATTTCCGCCGCAGGCGTTACCGCCTCCTCCGCCGCAGCCGCATCCTTTTGATCCTGATGGAACTACGTTGCTATCGTTTTGAGTGGCGGCATTGGCGACATTTGTGTCTGAATTAGAGTTAGCGGCTGTATCCGAGTTAACAACTTCAATAATTCCTGAAATCATGCCCATTTGGCAGGAAAACCTAAATTTACCGGTTTTCTGCGGGGTGAATTCTTTTATTGAAACTTGACCGGGAATCAAATCAATTGATCCAGAAAACAGGCTATTAGAAATAATTGAACCGTTACATCCGCCGGCTGTCCTGTCGGCAGTTATTTCCCATTTTACCGGAACTCCAACCCTTACTTTAAAATAATTCGGCACATCTTTTGAACCATAGGCTGTCATTTTTATGACTTGCTTGCCGTTAACAATTGGAGGCAGATCTTTTTCATCAACTGTTGCTCCTTGCCTTTGATTTTGAATAGCGGCTGATATGTTGCCAAATCCGGTAAACCCTAAAACATTCATTTGGTTTGACATATTATACAGGGCAAAGAATAAAACCAAGAATCCTGCTACTTTTGCGAATCTTTCAGCTAAATGCGGTTTTGAGTTGAATTTTACAGAAGATAAACCGATAAAGAAAAGCGCCGGAACTGTTCCCAACGCAAACGCGCCCATTATCAGTCCACCCTGAAAAGCGCTTCCTGAAAGCAAAGCCAAGCTTTGCGCAGTTATTGTAAATCCGCAAGGCAGAAAGAAAGTTAAAGCACCCATCATAAATGGCATTTGCTTTCCCTGAAAATTCTTTTCGTTAGCAATGTATCTTGTAGCGAACTTCGGAGCCGCAATTTGGAATTTCCTGAACGCTTTTACTCCCAGCATCTGCAAACCTAAGGCAATCATCAACAGCGAAATGCCAATGATTAAATAACCTGTAAATTGCGGAGAAATCTGGAGCTTGCTTCCAATAATGCCGAGTACTCCGCCCAAAACAGCATACGAAATAACCCTGCCCGCGTTGAACATTATATGTGGTTGCAATTTCTGGGATGTTGTTTGTTCTTCTGAATAAAGGCTGTTCCATTGCTTTGACATTGATAAAATAATTCCTCCAACCAATGCCGCGCACGATGACAACCCAGCCAAAAGCCCGAATCCTATGAATGTCATAAAAGACGACTTTGAGCCCACACTCAAAAAGTCAGCTATCCCTATTTTCTGCAAAAACAGGAAGGCAATAGCTATAAAGATTGCGATATTAAAAGCAACCAATATCGGGTTAGTCCCCTTGCCCTGAGCCTGCCGAAGGGTTTCTTCTTTAGCTTTGACTTTCGCCTTGCCGTTCAAGTCATCAAATTGATATTGATAATTTTCTTCTCTAAACAATTTGCTCAATCTTTCGGGGTTCGGCCTGTCACCTTCATATTCTACGACAACCTGCCCTTTTGAAGTTGATGCGTCAACTGATTTTATATTTTGGATTTCCAAAAGTTTTTTCTCAATCAAAATCTCGCAAGATGCGCAATGCATCCCTTCAACTTTATAGATATGCTCTTTAAATTTGCCGGAAGACCAATCTTTTGATTGAATTTCTTTGTCTTTAGTTTCTAACACCGCCTCAACTACTGGTACGGCAGATTCCCCCTTTACATCAAAACCCAAGCCCTTAATTTTTGCGAGCAGTGTCTCCTCAGAAATTTTGTCCACGTCAAATTTTATGTAACAATTTCCGTTTGTTTCATTTATGCTTATGCCATCAACGCCGTCCAATACTTCAATTTCCGCCTCAATTGTCATTTTATCCTCCAGAGACTTTATGTTTTCTATCTTTTTTCTTATTTCTTGTAACATGATATTAATTTTAATTATTATTAACAAAAAAACGCCGCACATTAAGCAGCGCTGGAATTAAGATTCTGCAAACTTAAATCCGCGCCGCGATTAATGCGGTTTGAGGATCTCTTTTTTCTAAAATTTTAAGCCAAGAAATTAGTTTACGATAAAAGCCATCTATCCTCCATTCAAGGAACATTCTACCCGGTATTTTTACGAATCTTAGGTCCAATGGCATAGCCGGCGGAAAAATCACGGCAATAAGAATTGCCAACAAAGCGATTAAAAGAATACTCATCGTTTCGGGAGGAATTATCGTTTGAGTTGAAGAGTAGGCGCAATTAGTGGAAAGACACTCGCTCGCTGGCATCATTGTACCGTTAACAAAAAACCAATGAAAAGCGAAAGCTCCCAAAATGCATACTACCAAATAAAAAATGATAAAATTTCTGCCTAACAAATTCATATGTATTATTCTATTTTACGCTTCTTGCCCTTCGTGTCAAGTGTTAATAAATATTACGCTAAATCTTTTTTTTTGGCTTTAAATTCTTCTTTGTTAATTTCACCTTTTGCATATCTTTCTTTTAAAATATCAATTGCTTGGTTTCCGTTATCGTTATTGTTAGTTGCGCCCTTAGTTTGTCTTACCAGCCAGCCCACAAATGCAACTATTGCGATAATAACTAAAACCCAGAAAAGTATCATTAAAATTACGCCGAGCCAGCCAGCTCCGTAACCGTAGCCAAAACCCATCATAGAATTAAAATTGTTTGGCAGGTTATAATTGTCGTTATTATTGTAAGTTGACCAATTACCCATCATGCCCATCATCGGCAAAAATCCAACTCCTTGCGAAGGAAAAGACGCAGAGGTATCGCAACCTGAAAGTCTTTTTCCCATAGCTATGTGCATCAATCTATTATTATCCTCCCCAATTCTTTGCGTCATCAGATTATCCATTGCGGCATGGGAGCTTCCCGTCATCTGGCCCATATAATAATCTCCCAAAAGTTCAAAATCATTATCAGATATGTTTGAACAACTTACCTTATTGGTTTGCAGGTTGTCGTATATAATTTTTCCTTGCGCTTCCTCTTGAGCCGTCTGGGTGCTCGGGTTGACTTGAGCATTAACGGCTGTTTGCGCAAAACTCTGAGTTGAAATACCCAGCACCGCAACCATTATACTTATTGTTATAATTATTTTCTTCATTGTAATTTTATTTACGAAAATGGCGTTAATTTTTTATTAATTCTTCTGGCGGATAGCCATGCGAAATTATTCCAACATTGCAGGTTTTGTACTCTTGGCACCATGACTCGCATTTCTCTGCCCATTCTTTTTCATCGTAGCGGTAACCGCACTCTTCGCATTTATATAATTCTTTTTTATCTTTTCCTAAAATTTTTCTAACCATATTAGTGTTAATGGCATCCGTGGCCATGCGAACCATGATTACCCGAACTTTCTGATTTGTCATTACCAGATTTGTTGCCGTGGTTGCCGTGGTTGCCGTGGTTACTATGCATCTTGTTCATTATTACAAGGTATCCTATTACAAAAACTCCCATTATAACTATTGCTATCCAATTACCCCTGCTGGCTATGGCTCCGCTTAAAAAGAGAAATAAAATCGGCACAATGCAACAAAGCATCATCATCCACATCATTTTTCCGCCCATGTCATTATTGTTTTGATTATTGTTTTGATTATCCATTGTAATTTATTTTATTGTGCTTGTGTTGTGCATCCAAACCATATACCACGCGAATATCCATGCAAAAACAAACACATAAACGGCCCCTAATAATATGCTAGTTAAACTGCCCCATATGAATCCGGGCAACATCTCAAATATGAGGTGGTGTAATTCAGTTGCTTTTGTATTTCGCAACGGAAGATAACCTCCCAGAAGACAAATAAAATAAGCTACTTCTCCTCCTAAAACACACAACCAACCATATCGTTTTAATTGAAGCATAATTTTTTTATTTAATAATATTATTTTATTTTAATTTAGTTTAGCCAATTCCAAAGCTATTTGGTCATTTCTCACTGCCATTGAAGGATCATCAAAAACATACCTCACAACACCGGCTTTGTCTATTATAACATACGTGTGCCCGGGAGACGTTCCCTGCCTCATAGATGACCCAACCGACATCATTCCAAAAGTCCTTGATATCTGCCCGTCCTTATCAAAAACTATATTTGCCTTGTCTATGCCATCCATTTTCTGAGTAATCTTTTGCCAATCCTCTGGGGAGTCCAGAACAACAGACAACGCAACCGTGTCTTGCGCATTAAATCTGTCATCAAGTCCAAATTGGGCTATTTGGTTCCAGCAAGCAGGATAACAAGCCAAACCCTCGCTAAAAAACAGTACAACATTCTTCCCTTTCAGGCTTTCTGGTGTATATGTATTTCCGTTTCGATCCTGCAGAGAAAATTGCGGCGCTGGCTTATTTATCAGGGCGTCAAGCTTTGAATTCGGCTTATTTAGTTGATTGAATGCAATTAAAACAATCACTGGCGCAATTATAAGCGCCAGAATAACTGCGACCATCTTAATATTAATTTCGTTGTTCTCCATGTTTTTCTTTTTTGAAATAGTTGAATGCCATTGTTGCAATTAAGGCTGTTATTATCACCAATGCTATTATCCAGGCATAGCCAGGGATAAATCTCAAAAAGTTATTTACTTTGTCTGTTGTATTTATTATAAAAATATTCATTTGCCTTTGATATTCGTCCTGCATTGCTAGTTTTCCCAATAAATCCAGCGCAACAATTAATACGCCCATAAACAAGAACACTCCACCTGAAATCAATTCAGAAATAGTAATTCGCACTTTTTTGTTCCCTATCGGATAACTGATGGTTCTGTGAAAAACTGTTGTCATTTTTTGGGTAATATATGTCTTGTCCATTAAAACAGAAAGAATAAACAGCGGCAAAACCATTCCGAAAACATAGATTATAGAAAATATTCCTCCCCAGATGAATGACCCTGGCAGAGCTGATAAGGCCAGAACTCCAGCCAACACTGGAGCGCAGCAGGTTGTTGCTATTCCCGAAAATACTCCCAATGTGTATACAGAACCGGCATTATGCTTTTTAATCGCGGGGTGCACATTTATTGGCAGTGAGAAATGTATCCCTAAAAGCAATACCGTTCCAAGAATAAACATAAATATTCCAATTACCCCGTAAACTATATCGTGAAATTGTTTAAAAAGAACGGTTAATACTCCTGCTCCCAACCCAATTGGCAAGAATACTGTCAAAATTCCAAGGAAAAATATAAAGGTCATTAAAAAAACTTTGTATTTTTCCCTAAAAATTGAGGCAAAATATGATGGTAAAAGAACGGTAATGCAACACGGGGCAAACAATGCCGCCACGCCCGCCATAAATGTCGCTATTATTGACGCTCCAAGCAATAATTCCATGAGTTATTTCTTTTTAGATAAACGATAAATGGACAGTATTTCTTCTACTGCCTTATTTGATTGCCCGGACTTCATCTGCTCTATGGCATGAGTGGACAAATGGTTTTTCAATATAAAATCCTCAAAGCTTGACAGAGCCTGCTTTACAGCCAGAGATTGGTTTATAATATCAATGCAGTATTTATCCTCCTCAACCATTTTTTCCACTCCCTTTATCTGTCCTGCAATTATCCGCAATCGCCTTATAGCTTTTTGCTTATGAGCGCTATTACCGTGATGTTCATGTTTCATGTGTCCAGTATACTCCATAGGGGTATCCCCTGTCAATAGGCTCTTTGGTTTATTCTTTTCCATTCCTTGCCGGCAATTTTGATTGTTTTCCAATATTGTCGCGGAGTATAACAAATGCTCAACGTAACACCAGCAAGTAAAAGCAATAAAATTTTCTCGCTTAATGGCTTCATGTTTTAATTTTACAAAAAATAATAAAATAAAACAAGCTTATACATAATTTATACGATCGTAGATTTTTTGTATAAGCTAAAATATGATGTTATAGCGTTTGATGTTATAGCGTTTGATGTATAGCGTTTGAGATTTATAGACAAAAAAACGTTTAATGCCCAAAGCCAAAATGCTCAAAGCCATAAACACAAGCCCTAAAATAATCAATGCAAACCCAGATAAAAATAAAAGGATAGAGGGATAAAAAAATAACGGAAAAACTGCGTCAATTTTTATAAAGAACCAGAAAGCAAAGAGTCAGAAAAACAGGCATAAAATATAAAACAAAACTGGCTTTCTTCTCCAAAATCCAAGTAGTGCATGTAACCAGAGATGAAAGAGCGGAACGGGAACAAAAATAACGGAGACTATTAAAAAAATATCTATATTACTTAGCCGAATACTAAAACCTTGTCCGAACTCTCAACCATTTTTAGCAAATCATCCATTGTAGAAACCGGGCAAACGCTAATTCCTTTTTTGCCACGAAGCTCTAAACAAGTCCTACAGGCATAAATCGCCCCCTTCAAATTTTTGTATTCGGTAATTTTTTTGGAAATATCAAAATTTTCTGTGTCTAAAATGGCATCAAGTTCAGCGCCCTCGTTCAGCAAAAAAATTGTCACTTCGTGCTTGGCTTTCAATGAGGTAATGCCGAAACGAAATGTGTTCCAGATATGTTCTGGCTTATTTGATTGTAAGATAATGCCGAGTTTCATATTAAGATTGATCTATGTTAAGATTATTGCTTGTGACTGCTTCCCCATTTGTTCATTTGATCTAAAATAAAATGCAAGTCCTTACCCCTTTTTGTAAGCGTGTATTCAACTTTCAGGGGCACCTGTGGAAAAATCTTCTTCTTTATAATAAAATTACTTTCTAATTCATTGAGCCTGGCAGAAAGAGTGCGGGGGCTAATTCCCGATAATGAAAGCAAAATCTCGCCGAACCGCTTTTTCCCGGACAACAAATCTCTAATTATCAAAACTGCCCATTTTTTGCCTATGATGTTCAATGTTCTCTCAACGGGGCAGTTTATAGTTTTTTCTTTTATTCTCGGCATTATTCTATACTATACTTTTTGTAACTACTTTACAATGTATAACGCATAAATTATAATTATTAAATCAAACGGTCGGCTAAGTTAAGGCAATATCATTAAAAATTAAAAATAAATACATGAATAAAAAAATTGTTACTTCAGTAGTTATTATTGGTATTATTGCGGCGGTGGCCATGGTAATTGTATTTAATAAAAGCAGTCAAGCTCCTGAAGCTGGGAATACTGCAAATAGTGCTAAAAATAATAATATCACAGAAAATATTCCTGTTGCACTGGAGAATAAAGAGCCCGTAGTAAAAGAATTTACAATGACATCTTTTTATGATGATAAAGGGATTTGGTTTTCGCTTAAAGAAATAAACGTCAACAAAGGGGATATTGTTCGTATAAAAGTTACCAATATTAAAGGCACTCACGATTTTACAATTGACGAGTATGACATTAAAGAAACGACCCCATTAAATCAGGAAGTAGTTATAGAATTTACAGCCGGTAAGGCAGGCAAGTTTATTTATTACTGCTCGATTCCCGGACATAGACAAAAAGGCCAATGGGGCACTTTGACAGTAACCGAATAAAATGATCGAAGGGTTCCAACTATCTCTTTTACTTTATAATTTAGGAAAAGCGGCAGGCATAATGGGTTTTGCCTGCCTTTCTTTTTTAATTATTTCCGGAGACACGGCTCGATTTTTCGACAAATA
>ERZ1292629.500-Hain-H43-01um-R1-500-length-42827-cov-5_pt1 | contig 42827 bp, 40 predicted proteins | sample MGYA00564399_ERZ1292629 | MGnify/ENA primary metagenome ERZ1292629 (study PRJEB36523, sample SAMEA6512636) | groundwater metagenome | collected 2019-01-08 | study: AquaDiva: Metagenomics assemblies of 32 groundwater samples
TCCTCGGGAATATAATGGAATGAAAATTGCCAAGCGAGGAATGGAGTGGGTTTGGGGTCGGCAAGTATTGGAGTTACTTCAAAAGCCGTTTAAAGAAACAAATAAAAAAGGTCAAATTAAAAGTTTTGATATTTGGCCGGCTTTTTTGGAACATCTTTTTTCTTTTATTGATCTTTCAAAAATCAAAAAATTTAAGGTAGTGGTGGACGCGGGTAATGGCATGGCGGGAAAAGTAATACCAATGTTAGGGGCAGGTCTGTCGGTTAAAGTAATTCCTTTATTTTTTGAATTGGACGGATCTTTTCCGAACCATCCTTCAAATCCGTTGGATCCAAAAAGCCAAGTGGCGATTCGGGAAAAAGTGCTTGAGGAGAAAGCTGACTTTGGCGTGATTTTTGACGGAGACACCGACCGGCTTTTTTTTGTGGATGAAAAAGGAAATTTTATTCGAGCGGATATTACCTTATTGCTTTTGGCTAAGTTGATGTTAGAGAGAGAACCAGGCGCGGCAATTGTTTATAACGCCATTTGTTCAAGAGTAGTGAGAGAGTTTATTTTAGAGTGGGGAGGTAAGCCAGTTCGGTCGGCGGTGGGTTACGCCAATGTGACGGCGGCGATGAGGAAAAATAATGCGATTGTAAGCGGCGAGCTTTCGTCCCACTACGCTTTTAGAGATAATGGTTACGCGGATTCGGGATTTATCGCATTTTTAATTTTACTTCAATTGATTTCCGAATCCGACCAGCCGTTTTCAGAAATTGTGAAACCATTTAGTAAATACTACAAAAGCGACGAGATTAATTTTCCGTTAAACGAACTTTCGGCGGCAGAAGTAATTTCTAAATTTAAAGAAAAATATAAAGATGCCAAGCAAGATGAGCTGGATGGGTTAACAGTGGAATATCCAGATTGGTGGGTGAATGTGAGGTCTTCAAATACGGAGCCGTTGCTGCGAGTAACAATTGAAGCGATGACTAAAGAAGTTTTTGAGGATAAAAAGAAAGAGGTTTTGGACTTTATTTCCTCTAGGATATAAACAGTTTAAACACAGGGTTGACTTGACAAAATACTTTGAAATTCGTAGATTAAAGATAGAACCTTAACTTTGAAAGGAGGTGAGAAAAGTGCCAGAAAAATTTGTTCGGTCGCCGCTTAGAATTCTTTTTAAACACATTCAGGGTCAAAGGGTGAAGCCGGATGAGTTGATTTCAATTCTAGATAATCTTGGGAGAAGGAAATTAAATTTTCGGGACGCCCGAGAAGGAATAGTGGGTTTAATACCTGGTGATAGTGTCGGAGACGATTCGAATACGAATGGTAGTGAGTCGAAGGACGATACTATTCTGCTTTTGATTTGGAATGGATCAATTAAACCCGATTCATTGATTCCTTGGATTGTCGGTCTTTATAGAAAGCAAATAACTTTCCAAGAAATACAAGATGAATTGGAATCAAAGCTTTTAGGAGCAAGGGTTGTTCCTCGATGGAATTCGAATGAAGAAAAAGGAATTTTAACTGAGGCGAAAGGGAATGGTAATGCAGAAGTGTGAGTGGCACGGTTAGGAGCTAAGGTGAAATGAATTCGCTTTTAGCTCCTTTTTGTTTTCACAAACATTGATTAAATATCGTTTTTGAGAGTATAGTGTGAGGATGGAAAAATTGTTATTTAACAGTTCTTTGGGATTGAAATTTTCGGTTAATCAGGTTGTCTCTGAAGTCATCCGATTCATGGAAGGTGATTTGAAGCGGCGTTATAAGATTACGATTGGCACGGATTCGCTTCGGTTAGTTGATGGGAGAGCGGATTTCGTGACAGCGGTGGTGGTGCATCGGGTTGGGAATGGCGGCCGATATTTTTGGCGGCGACTGGAGCTCGGTAAATTTCATACGCTTCGAGATAGAATTATAAAAGAGGTTTTGCTTTCACTTGAGGTGGCGCAGAAAATTTTGGATGAGTTTCAGAATTTTAAAAAAGTGGATTTTGATTTTGAGATTCACGCGGATATTGGTGAACATGGACCGACTAAAGCGATGATAAATGAAGTGGTAGGGATGATACGGGCCTATAACTTTGAGGCAAGAACCAAGCCGGAAAGTTATGCGGCGAGTCATGTGGCGGATAGGCATGTGTAGTGGCAAAGCGCAAATGGCAAATGGCAAGTTGCAAACTATGGACACTATTGTATTCGACATTGAAACCAAAAATTTTTTTACTGACCCAGGAGTAGGGCGGGATAATTTTGAGGCGCTTCAAATTTCGGCGGTCGGAGTTTATTCGTATTTGAAAAATAAATATTTTTGTTTTGAAGAAGATGAATTAGTGAAGGCGGCGGAGATTTTTAAGGGAGCTGAAAGATTGGTGGGTTTTAGTATTAACCGGTATGACATTCCAGTGCTTCAAGCGCATTTTTTAAGGATGTCCGAGACCAGGGAAGTTGATCTTTGGCAGAAGGAGAGAGTGGATTTGCTTCAAGAGATTGAGATGGCAGTTGGGCGGAGGATTAGTTTGAGCCGACTCTCTGAAGCGAATTTGGGCGTGCCGAAGTCGCAATCAGGAGCAGAGGCAATTGAGCTTTATAAAGCCGGAAAAATTGAGGAGCTTAAAAAATATTGTTTGGAAGATGTGCGAATCACCAAAGAACTTTATGATTTATATTTAAAGGACGGATATTTTTTGATTCCTAACAAAGAAACGGGAGAGATTAAAAAAGTACAGCTTCGGAAGCCGGAGCAAGCCATTTTATTTTAACCGATACGTATGACGTGAATAATTTTTTGAAACATTTTTGAGATTTTTTCGTATTATACCCCGTAGGAAATAAATATTTTTTTGTTAGTTTATTAACGACTTTTTTTGATTATCTAATATTTATCTAATGTTTATATGGATTATAGTAGCTTAAAAATATTTAGTATTTTTTCGCTATTTCCTACGGGGTATATATAATAGAACTATTCAGTTAACAATTATCAAAATTTTGGTCGTATATAAAATAAAATAATCAAATAAAATATGAATTTAATTAAAAATAAAAAAGCTCTGGTTTCTATTACAGTGGCTTTGGCAGTAATTATTTTTTTGGGTTCAGCGTTTAAGGCGCCATCGGCACGGGCGGATTTTTTCAAAGATTTATGGGGGAGCATTACTAAACCTTTTAGCAATAGCGGAGATGATAATAGCGAATTGCCAAGCGCAAATGGCGAAGTAGTTAAATCTAATAATGAATCAAATAAAGAAACGTCGCTTTATAAACCAGCGCTTGATTATGAGCAGGCAGTGATTGCGGCAGTTAAAAAGGCGTCGCCGGCAGTGGTTTCGATTACCGTGTCTAAAAACGTAGCGATTATCGAGAATTGCCCTTTTAATCCCTTCCCGGATTTGCCAAGAGAATTTCAGCAGTTTTTTGGCGATGATTTTTTTGGATTTAGCCAACCATGTGAAAAAGGAACGGAATTAAGGGAAATAGGCGGCGGAAGTGGATTTATAGTGGCGGAAGACGGTTTGATTGTGACTAATCGACATGTGGTTTCTGATACCGCCGCTTCGTATACGGTTTTTACGAATGATGGCAAGAAATATTCAGCCAAGGTGTTAGCCAGAGATTCAGCGCAAGATTTAGCAGTGCTTGAAATTGATGCTCGGGGACTTAAGGTGCTCACATTAGGGGATTCAAGTTCAATAGAATTGGGGCAGTCGGTGATTGCGATTGGAAATGCTTTGGGTGAATTTAGAAATACGGTTTCAGTGGGCGTGATTTCCGGCTTGTCGCGTGAAATTACAGCTTCAGATGGCCGGAGGGCTGAAACAATATCCGGCGTGATTCAGACTGACGCGGCGATTAATCCGGGTAATTCCGGCGGGCCGCTACTTAATTTGAGAGGAGAGGTAATTGGTATTAACACGGCGATTGTCTCGGGCGCTCAGAATATTGGTTTTGCTATTCCAATTAATAAAGCCAAACGAGATATTAGTTCGGTTAAAACAACTGGAGAAATTCAGACGCCTTATTTGGGTGTGCGGTATATGTTGGTGACGGAGGAATTGGCTAAGAAGGAAAGGTTGTTGGCTGATTACGGAGCGCTTATTCGCGGCAACGAAGAAGGGCCAGGAGTGGAGTCGGGTTCGCCGGCTGATAAGGCCGGAATTTTAGCAGAAGATATTATTTTGGAAGTGAATGGAAAGAAAATTGGCGACGACAATGGTTTGGGAGAAATTATTTCTGAACTTCAAGTTGGGCAGTCAGCGAGCTTTAAAATTAATCGCAAGGGAAAAATTTTAAATATAACCGTAAAACTTGGCAAAAGACCAATGCAATAGGTGATGGGTGATGGGTTACAGGTTATAGGTTGCAGAAATCTTTAAATTTTTATATTTATGTGTTAAACTCAGCTTAGGTTTTGTGGATAGGTTTGGGGTATTTAAAACCTATCGACTAACACCTCCAACCTAATTTTATATGCCTAACTTTCATCGTTTTACAATTAAAGCTCAAGAAGCGCTTCAAAACGCTCAAGAGTTAGCGGCTAAAAAAAGCAACGGAGAGCTTAAAGCCATCCATCTTTTGGCAAGTTTGTTATATGACCAGCAATCACTGGTCCAGCCGATTTTGGCGCGTTCGGGAGTGAATTTGGAAAAACTTCATAGCCAAGTTGAAGCGGAGCTTGATAAATTGCCGAAGCTGGTAAGCGGAACCAATATTAGTCAGCTTTATCTTTCGCAGGAACTTATGCAGGTTTTGGAACAGGCGGCGAAGGTCGCCACTTCGCAGAAAGACGAGTTTATTTCCTGCGAACATTTACTGCTGGCGATTTTAGATGTGACGTCACTCGCGCAATCGATTTTGCAGCAGTTTGGTTTAAGAAAAGAAATGGCGCTTAGGGTTTTTGGCCAACTTAGAGGATCGGTAAGAATTACTGATGAAACACCCGAGTCAAAATTTCAAGTGCTTGAGAAATACGCGATTAATATAACTAATAAAGCCAAAGCCGGAGAGCTTGATCCGGTAATTGGGCGAGAGGATGAACTGCGGCGGGTGATTCAGGTGTTATCCCGAAGGACAAAAAATAATCCGGTTTTAATCGGTGAACCAGGAGTGGGCAAGACCGCCATTGTCGAGGGTTTAGCCCAGAAAATTATATCAGGGAATGTGCCAGAGCCTTTAAAAAATAAGCAGATTATTATGTTGGATTTAGGGGCGCTTATAGCCGGAACAAAATTTAGAGGAGAATTTGAGGATCGTTTAAAGGCCTTTATAAAAGAAATAAAAAACGAAAGCGGGCGAATAATTCTTTTTATTGATGAAATTCACACGATTGTGGGCGCGGGAGCGGCTGAAGGAGCGGTGGACGCATCGAATTTGCTGAAACCATCACTCGCGAGAGGGGAGCTGCATGCGATTGGAGCAACCACGATTAGGGAATACCAACGCTATATCGAAAAAGACCCGGCTTTAGAGAGGCGATTCCAGCCGATTATGGTGGATGAGCCGACTATTGATGATAGTATCGCAATTTTACGAGGTCTTAAGGAAAAATATGAAATTCATCACGGACTTAGAATTACGGACGAAGCGATCGTGGAGGCGGTAAATTTGTCAGCTCGTTATATTACGGATAGATTTTTGCCGGATAAGGCAGTGGACTTGATTGATGAAGCGGCAGCGGCGAGGCGGCTGGAAACAGAAAGTTTGCCTAAAGAAATAGACCGAGTTCGTCACGAGATTATGAAATTAGAAATAGAGAAACAAGCGCTCTTAAGCGAGACAATTAAAAGTAGCGAGAGATTAAAAGAAATCGAGAAGGAGTTAAAGAAATTAAAGCAATTTAATAGTCAGCTTTCTGAACGATGGGAACAAGAAAAAGTGGTTTTTGAAAATTTTCACGACTTAAGGCGGCGAATTGATGGCTTAAAAAGAGAAGCGGAAATGGCGGAGAGGGCGGGTAATCTTGAGCGAGTGGCGCAAATAATTTATGGAGAGTTGCCTCAAGCGCAGAAAGATGAAGAGGCCTTTGAAAAAAAACATTTTTCAAAACCAGGAGAAGTTAAAAAGAAGAAGACGGATGTTAAACAAACCGCGGAGCCGGATAGATTTTTAAAGGACTCGGTGGATAAAGAAGATGTGGCGAATATTGTCTCTAATTGGACGGGCATACCACTCAAGCGAATTTTGGAGTCCGAAGGCGAGAAATTAATGAAGATTGAAGAAGTTTTGGGGGCTCGAGTGGTGGGGCAAGAAGTATCGATTCATGCGGTGGCCAGCGCTTTACGGAGGGCGCGGGCAGGACTCTCGGATGAGAATCGGCCACTCGGATCATTTATGTTTTTAGGTCCGACTGGAGTGGGTAAGACCGAACTAGCTAGGGCGCTCGCGGAGTTTATGTTTAATGATGAAAAGGCGATGCTTAGGTTTGACATGTCGGAATATATGGAAAGGCACGCCACAGCGCGACTTATTGGTTCTCCGCCGGGCTATGTTGGGCATGAGGAAGGTGGACAGTTAACCGAAGCTATTCGTCACCGGCCATATAGTTTAATTCTTTTTGATGAGATTGAGAAAGCCCATCCGGAAATTTTTAATTTGTTGCTTCAACTTTTGGATGATGGACGACTTACGGATAGCAAGGGCAAGTATGTGAATTTTAGAAATTCGATTATTATTATGACTTCAAATGTCGGGAGCCGCTATTTTAAAGCGATGGAGGGTTTGGGTTTTGACTTAGGGGGTGATAAAGTTAGTAAAGATGAGGCGGAGGTGACTAATTATAAAGATAAGGTGATGGCGGCGCTTAGAGATGATTTTAAGCCGGAATTTTTGAATCGAATTGACGAGATTATCATTTTTGAGGCGCTTAAAATGGGAGATATAGAGAAAATTGTGGATATTCAGCTGGATTTGATTGAAAAGCGATTAGTGAAACACAAAATTAAAATTTCGGTTGACGAATCAGCCAGGGTGTATTTAGCAAAAGAAGGATTTAGTCCAGAGTTTGGCGCCAGACCGCTTAAGCGCTTGATTCAGAAAGTAATCTTAGATAAACTAGCGGATCAAATTATTAAAGGTGAACTTAAAGATGGCGACCGAGTTAAAGTTAACTTTAAAGCAAATTCATTGGTCTTTAGTAGCTAAGGCCGGGTTCTTAGGTTTGGCCTGGGCCTACTTTCCTTTCTTGATTTTTTTGAGTCTGGCTTTGTTTTTTTATTTTTTCCCGTTTTTTAAGTCGTTTAAATTTCTTTTTCCGTTTTTGTTGTTTTTGGTTTTAATTTCGCCAGGGTTGGCGGATAAAAGTTTTTGGTTGGCGTTCCTTATAGCTTTTATTTTTTATATGATTTTTGGGGTTAAGGATTTACTTTTTATTAAGAGGAGATCGAGTTATGAAGCGGCGATTTTTGGCATTGCGCTTATTCTTTTTTGGGTATTTTTTAGTCAAGTTCAAGATTGGTTGGGAGTTGGAATGATTTTGGGATCGTTTGGAGTAGCGATCATTCTCTTCTTTTTATTTTTGAATGTGACTCAATACGATGAGTTTTTTAAGACAAAAGAGGTAAGAGTGGATGGTTTTAGAAAATCTTTGATTGCCGGATTTTTGTCATTTTGGATTTGGCAGCTAATTTGGGTGATGGTTTTTTTGCCGTTTAGTCCTTTTTATAGGTCAGTAATGCTTTTTATAGTAGCGTGGTTTTTAATGGAGGCGATGCTCTCTTATTTAAGAGGTGAATTAAATCGGCGTAAGATTTTAATAAATTTCACGGTTTTATTTTGTTTTACGGTTTTTATTTTAGCGAGCACGGATTTTGGGCTTTGATTTTTTTCTAAATGTTAAAATATGAATCAAGTTAGGAGTTTAATATTGCCGGTAGCCGGGCTAGGAAAGCGTCTTTATCCTTTAACCTTAAAAACTCCCAAGGCCTTAATTAAGGCGAACGGAAAAACTTTAATTGAATATGTTTTAGAAGAGACCAGAGGGACCAGTATTAAGCGGGCGGTTTTGGTGATTAACCCAATCCAAAAGGATTTTTTTAGAAAACATTTGGCTCAATTTCAAAAAAAATTTAAACATCTGCAGTTTTTTCTTAGGACGCAAGATGCGCCTTTGGGAACTGGGGATGCGATATTGCCAGCGGAAGATTTAATTAAAAAAGAGCCCTTTGGACTTAGATTTTGCGATGATATTTTTTATGTTGATGAGTCGGTTACCAAATCGTTGCTTAACTCATTTTCCAAACTTAACTCATCGATTTTAATTTTGAGAAGGATACCCAAAAATAAAGTTTCAAGATTTGGAGTGGTGGCGGCTGAAAAATTAAAATCAAACCCCCAGATTTACCGGATTTCGAAAATTATCGAGAAGCCCAAGCAAAAAGACGCGCCTTCGAATCTGGTGATTATGGGAGCTTACATATTGCTACCCTCAATTTTGAAGCAAATGAAATTTTTAAAGCGGGCCAAGGGCGGTTTTTTGACCAATGATTGTTTGCCGATTACTGACGGATTTGAGAGAGAAATTAAATCTCGCGGCAAAATTTTTGGTCTTGAGTTTAGCGGAGAATATCTTGATTGTGGAACTATTGAAAGCTTAGATAAGGCCAGCCGGTTTTTAGCTAATCACCGTAATTTTGGAGTTAAGTAGGAAGATCAAAGTTTTGTAAATAATTTTCTTCCAAGCCAAAAGGCCTAAGTCAGAAAATCATTCATAAAACTTTGAGAGAGAATCAAGATTTTCGAATAATGTCGCGTTGGGTTGACTTCGTTTTGGAGATCGGAATATACTGGGGGCTGTGGATAACTCTAGTTTTTTATCTCAAAAATCTTTTGAAATCGCCTACGCGGTTTTACGGGTAGTTAGTCAACAAGTCAAAGAGCATAGTTTGGGGCGATCTTTAGAAGAAAGAGTTTTGAAGATTATAGAGGCGATTGGAGAGGCTAAGTTTGATGGAGCTTTAAAAGAGATTCGGATTTTAGATAATTTGCTTAAACTTGGGAGTGGAGTTGGTTTGTTGGGCTACAATACTGTTCAGGTTATTGTTAGTGAATTAGATAAACTTAATTCGGCAATTGAAGAATACGGCAATGCGGCAAAGATTAGTGATGTTGAACTAGCTGATATTTTTTCTGATTCTAATATTGGGAATAAAGAAACTTTGAGTGGATTGGATGTTGTTTTTAGTAATAAAAAAGAGGTTCGTAGCAGCGTTGATAGTTTGATCTTAAATAATTATAGTCAATCCAACACCATCTATAATGAAGGTTTGAAACCGGCAATATCAGGCAATGCGGCAAAGATTTCTTCTTTACCGAGTGATGAACGCCATGGTGTTATTTTAAATAAGGTTAGAGAAAGCGGATATTGCCGACTTAGAGATTTACAGAATGTTTTTCCGGATATTAGCGAAAGAACTATTAGATATGATCTTGAAAAATTGGTAAATTCTGGTTCGATAGAGCGTTTTGGAAATGGAGGTCCTTCCACTTATTATCGACTAAAAAGATAAGCGAAGTCCGTACCATCCCGTTTAGTGGGACTGGTGCGTGGGTAACTTTTTGGGAGATAGTTCGTTTTATTCTATATGTGCCGGTTAAGCGGACTAATAGTTTTCCACAGAGTTAATACTTAACTTGGCAATATAATAAGTAGGTAAAAAGTTCAGAGTGAGGCTGGACTATAAATTAGGTGTTAGGTTATAGGTGATAGGGGGCTTTGGCGCTTGCGCTAAAACCTTAATATTTCTATAAACTAAACTTATTTTTTTCAGCTTCGCTCTAGACAGAGCGATTTTTTTATTATTGATATTAACTGACTTATATTTTTTATTTCTTCTGCCTCTAATCCTCACTTAGATTGGCGGTCGGTCGAAAATAAAAAATTGGTCATTACCGAACGAACGTAAGTATATAAACCCCTCCTAAAATTTAGGCGGGTAAAGGTCGAGATTGATAAGTAAAAAATAATTAAGTCGATTAAAAATAAATTAAATAATGAGTACTAAGAAAATTGTTTCTTTATCACTCGCGATGGCCACTTTTGTGGGATTCTCGGGAGTGATGATGTTTGTCCCCACTATTCCAGTGGCTCATGGACAAACTGTTTCAGAGCTTCAAGCGATGATTAATTCGTTAATGGCTCAAATTGCAGCGCTCACTGCGCAAATTCAAGGCCAAGGCGGTACTCCTCCAACCGGCGGCGCTTGTGGTTTCACTCGTGACCTCACCATGGGTGTGACTGGCGACGACGTTATGTGTTTACAGAAGTACCTAAACGGCGCTGGATTTACAGTGTCAACAGCTGGTCCGGGCGCGCCTGGGGCTGAATCAAATTACTTTGGCGCTAAGACCAAAGCAGCGGTTTCAGCTTGGCAGGCAGCCAACGGCGTTACGCCAACAGCGGGTTATTTTGGCGCTAAATCAAAAGCCAAATACACAGCGCTTGCAGGCGGTGGCGGATATGTTCCTCCTGGACCTGGTCAACCACCAGCTCCTTCAAGTGGATTAGCGGTTGGTTATGCTTCTGATAATCCAACAACTGGTTCTTTGATCGCTGGCGCTGGCCGAACCCCAGTTTTGGGAGTTAATCTCACGGCTGGAACTTCGGGTGGAGTTAGCGTGACAGAACTTAAGTTTAAGAAAGGAGGAGTAGTGGCTGATAATGGCATCTCTGGAGCGTACATTGTTGATGGTGGCACTAATAAAGTTATTGCCCAATATAGTTCGCTTTCAAGCGGTGTTATTACCTTTACTGGGTTGGACATTGATATCAATGCTGGTCAGACCAAGAAGGTTTGGTTGGCGATCGATCCAGCCTCAGGACTTACAGCCGGAAATACTATCTCCTTTAGTTTGCTGGCTGCGACAGATGTCATGGCGACTGATGCCAATAGTACGAGCATCACGCCAGCTGGCACTTTCCCATTAAACGGAGCCACCTTTACAGTGACTACGGTTTCTAATCCGAGCATCGCTACCTTAGTGGTTACTTCTTCGTCAATTGGAACCAGCGTTGACGCTGGTACCCAAGGGGTGATTGTTTCGGCTTGGAATTTTAATGTCGGAAACAGCCCAGTGAATATTAAGAGCTTAACCTTAAAAGCGGTTGGTTCAGCCGAAAAAGCTGATCTGAAAAACCTTAAACTTAAGATTAATGGAGCTGATGTTGGTTCGACGATAGCTTCCGCGGCTGGCGGCGATGTCAATTTTGACCTTTCCGCGAGCGTGGTGAAGCTCACAACTGGGAATAATACAATTCAAGTTTACGCTGATGTAATGGGAAGTCCGAATCGAAGTTTTAATTTTGGATTCTATGATTCTTTCAACGTGAGCGCGATTGACACCCAGTATAATACTCCAATTAAAGTTACCTTAACTGATACTACCAGCGCGACCGTCACAATTAACGCCGGAGCGCTCACGGTTACCTTGTCAACGGATACCCCGACTGGCAATGTGGCTAAGGGTGGCAGCAACACACCTTTACTTAAAGTTAAAATCTACGCGGCTGGTGAAGCGTTAAGAGTGAAGCATTTGACTTTTAATTTGACGTTTACTGGCGGCACGGTTAATCTTGATAACACCATTAAAAACATCTCTCTGACGGATGATAGAGGGAACCAGGTTGGTTCAACGGTTTCATCTTTGATGACGGATACAACTTGTACGGATAGCGGTGATTCTCAAGCAACCAGCACGCCTGTAAATTGTTTTGGTAACTCGACTTCACCGATTAACTATGTGGTTCCGGCCAATACTGCCGTAATCCTTACCTTAAAAGGTGATATTCAATCAACAGCTGACTTTTCTACGCTAAGAGCTGGGCTTAATGCTGGTAGTAGCAACTTAACTGGCGTGACTTCTTCGAACACAGCTTCAAGCGCGTCAGTGACCGGCAGTGTGCTCACCTTAGCGGCGAATGCCTTAACTCTGGCTCAAAACCCGGCTTATGGCACTGTAACTTATTCAGCTGGCGCCCAAGGGGTGGTAATTGGTTCTTATAGGTTAACTGCTTCTTCGGCAGAAGGCGTTAATCTTTCAACGATTAGCATTTTAACCAGCGCTAGCTCAACCAACTTCCAAAATTTGAAGTTGATGAGTGGTAGTCAGCAATTTGGCACTACCCAGCCGACACTAACAGCTTCAGCTACTTATACCTTTACTGGTAGTTTGAATCTTCCAGCTGGTCAGTCAAAGACAGTGGACGTGATAGCTGATATCTTAACTGGAGCAGCGGCCAATACTTACGCGACAGTAACAACACTTAGCGCTTGCAGTGGATCAGGAGCAGCTACTAATACTTCAATTAGCTGCACTTCGACTGCTGGCCAAGACGTTAAGGTGGCTGGTCAGGCAACGCTTACCGTAACTCACGACACCTCAAAAGCTCCATCAGATCAGATCGTGATGGGGACCAATGGTGTTGATTTGGGTTATTTCCGATTAGCTGAGACCTCGAACATTGATGATATAAAGGTGACTGATCTTTATGTCTTCCAGCAAGTAGCGTCAACCACTACTACAAAGAAAGGTTTTGGGAATTTGAATCTTTATAATGGAGGTACGTTGATAGCGACCGTAGGAATCCAGACGACCTATGCTTCAACATCTGGCCCAGGTCCTGGTTATTACCACAAATTCACATTCACGGATCCGCTTATTGTCCCGAGATCTAATTCAGTTCTCTTGACTTTGAAAGGTGATGTTGGAAGCTACAGTAATTCGGGAGTAGTTGATAACACCACTCACATCTTTAGAGTTTCAACTACAACAGCTGATACCGCGATAGATACCGCCGGAGAAGTTGTGGTGGCTTATGGCAAGACCTCGTCCGCGACTTCATCGGTTTCATTGCCGGGAACGACAATGAATACGATGACTATGCTTCGAACTAAGCTTGGCTTTACTGCTACGCCGCTTGGAGCGACAACTGGAAGAGGCAAGAGTGCTTCGGATAATTTTGCCCAACTTACCTTTAGCGCTGATAATGCGGGTGACTTAGTGGTCAATAGCGTGACTGTAACTTTCTCGGGTAGTGCTCCTTCGATTAGCACTTTCTTGGATGGAGTAACTTTGCTGGATGAGAATAATACTGCTTTAGGAAGCGGTAATGTGACATCTACGGCTTGCGCAGGTGGTACTACTACTTGCTCCAAGAGCTTTATCTTAGGCGCTACCACAGCTGGTCAGATAGTCGGCAAAGGCACCTCTAGGACGTGGACTTTACGACTTGATTTGACTAAGACTTTGGCTGGGGCGGCGAATGTTATTCAGACATTAACAGCGGAGATTAATGCTCTAGCTCATATTAAGTGGACAGATGCTACGGATGGAGCTGGAGTTTCAGAGCTTACCTTGCCGACCAAGACTTTGGTAGCAATTCCTATAAGCACTGTGAACTTTACGTCTGGCTTGTAGTTTAAGAGTTTTGGCTTAGGATTTCAGTTTCCTTGTGCCTGAGATCTAAAGCAGAACCAGCCCCGCTTTTAGCGGGGCTGGTTTGTTTTTACGATTTCTAAGGAATATAGCTTAGGGCTGATAAAACTGGTAAAATTAGATTTGAGATGAGTAATAAACTTCGAGATTTTTTAATTAAAACAATTAAGTTTTTGGTTTTAGTAACGGTTATTGGTGTTCCGCTTTTTTATATTAAACAGAGTGTTTTGCCTTACACTTTGCCCAAAACCGCTTTTTTTCAAGGAGTGGTGGAGATTTTGTTTTTTTTGTGGCTGGCCTTAATTTTGATTGATAAGCGTTATCGATTAAAAAAAAATATAGTTTTAATCGGACTTCTAGTTTTTATTTTTGTTTTAGCGGTCACGGCGTTTTTAGGAGAAGATATTTTTAGGAGTTTTTGGTCAACACAGAGCCGGGCGCTCGGAGTAATCACAATTTTTCATTTCGCGGCTTTAGCGGCCGTGCTTTCTTCTTTAGCTCGCGAGATTAATTGGAAAAAGGTTTTTTACGCGTCATTGATTACTTCCTCAATAATTTCTATTTTGGCTTTTTGGCAGATTTTTAAACCGGATTTGCTTTTAAATGAGCCGATCGGAACAAGGCCGGGGGCGACTTTTGGCAATCCGACATTTCTGGCTGGCTATCTTTTACCCCACGTTTTTTTGGCGCTTTATTTTCTTTTTAATTTTTTTAGAGAAGATAATGATTTTTTCGGGGCGATTAATAAAAAAAGTTATGGAGTTATTTTAGTTAGTTTAACTTTGGTTTTAAATGTCGCTGGTATTTTTAGAACAGAGACCAGGGGTGATATTTTGGGTTTGATGGTTGGCTTGCTGATGATTTTAGGATTTTTTGCGTTTCGACCACCGAGGTTTAAGGTTAATTTTTTTAAAAGCCGTTATGTTTATTTGTCCGTATTTTTATTAGTAGTTTTTTTAGGTTTTGTTTTTTTAGCAACTAAGTCCAATTCTTTTTGGAGTAAGGTGCCGGGTATTAATCGTTTTCAGAATGTTTCTTTTTCCAGTCAGGAATTGATGCCGAGGTTATCGGCAATGAGTTCGGCTTGGGAAGGATTTAAAGAAAAGCCGATCTTGGGTTGGGGCTATGAAAATTTTAATTTGCCTTTTAACAAGCACTATGACCCTAAAACGCTTGAAATGGGTTATCAGGAAACCCGTTTTGATAAACCGCATAATCTTTTTTTGGAGTATTTGGTTACCGGGGGCGCGGTTTTATTTTTAGCTTTTATTTTTTTAGTGGGCGTTCTTTTTTACGGCGCGTTTAAGTTGAAGGATAAATTTTTAGGGCAGATTATCGCGGTGACGCTTACGACATATCTCATAAGAAGTTTTTTTGTTTTTGATACCTTGGGACCGCTTTTAATTTTTTATTTACTGATTGGTTTTGTTGGTGGAAATCTAAAAAAGGTTGAGATTCAAGAGGTAAATGTTAATCATCAAAAACTTGAGAAGAGCCATAATAACGATAAGGGGGTCATAATGGTTTCATCGGCGATACTAGTAAGTTTGATTTTGGTTTACGTTTTAAATATTAATGTGATGAGGGCGGGCTATTATCAGTATCTTGGATTTACCAGTTTTGTGAAAAGCAATTCGAAATTAGCTATTGCGAGTTTTAAAAAAGGTATTGAAGTTTGGACTCCTTATGCTTGGGATTTTAAGCGTGATTACGCGGCGACAGTGGCCGAGAATTATTTTTATGGCCATCTTGGAGTTTTAGGTGATTCAGCTAAAGAGGAGGTTTGGTTGGCGATAAAAGCAATGGAGGAGACAAAAGATGAACATCCAAAAGACGCCTTTAATCATTATATGTTGATTGATTTATATAATCAGGTTTCGGATTTAGATTTGGCACTGCTTACGTCTAAGGCGGAACAAGAAGCGAAGATCGCTTTAGAACTTAGTCCAGACAGGCAGCAGGTTTATTTTTCTCTTGCTAAGACCAAGTTGATAAAAGGAGAAAGAGAAGAGGCGTTAGAGTTAGTGAGATATGGTTTGGAACTTAATCCTAAAGTTCCGGATGCTCATTTTTATTACGGTCTTTTGTCTTTTGATGCGGGCGATACTAAAACTGGTTATGACGAGATAAAGAAAGCTATTGAATTAGGCCGGAGATGGAGAAATTTTAACGAGCCGAGAATTGTGGCAAATTTTTTTGCTGACGCAGGATATTTAGATGAGGCGATAGAATTTTATAAGACGGCGGTAGCTATGAGCGGCCGTGATGTAGATTCGGAGTCATTGGCGAAATTGGCTGTGGCGTATTTTTATCGAGGAGAAAGTGATTTAGCTCGGAATGAGTTTTTAAAATTAATGGAAGTTGTAGACATAAAAAATATTATTGGTTATGAAGTGATTCTGCCGATTTTGAGGGATTTGGGGTTAGCACAATGACAAATAACTAATAACTAATGACTGATGGCTGATGACTAAGGACTAAGGACAAATTATTTAAAAGTTTAGATTAAAAATTTTCTTCCTAGCCAAAAGGTCTAAGTCAGAAAATTATTTATAAAACCTTGATTGATTGAAATAAACGATTTTTTTCTTAGAGGAAAGGTCTAAATTTAGAAAATTACCTACAAAATTTTGCTGTTGTTTAGGGGTGATTTTTTTGCTATAATGTAAATAATAATATTGGCCAAGCAGGCCTTATTTTAAATTATCTTAAATGGCAAAAGAAGCTAAAAAAGACCAAAAAGTGAAGGCGTCGGAGTTGGCAGTTAAAGACAAAAAACCCTCCTATGGCGCGGATGATATTTATGTTTTGGAGGGTTTAGAGCCGGTTCGGAAGCGGCCGGGGATGTATATTGGTTCAACCGGGACTGACGGACTCCACCATTTAATTTGGGAAGTGGTTGATAATTCGATCGACGAAGCCATGGCCGGGCATGCTAAGAATATTAGCGTGGAACTTTTGGCCAATAATCAAGTGAGCGTAATGGACGATGGCCGGGGGATACCGGTTGAAGTTCATAAGCAGACCAAGAAATCGGCGCTTGAGACGGTTTTAACCACGCTTCACGCCGGCGGAAAATTTGGAGGCGAATCGTATAAGGTGGCGGGCGGCTTGCACGGCGTGGGAGTATCAGTGGTCAATGCTTTATCCGAGTGGCTTAAAGTTGAAGTGGAGAGGGAGGGTGGTTTGTATATGCAGGAGTACCAAAGAGGAGAGCCAAAAGCCAAGGTAAAAAAGATCGGTAATTCTTCTTTAACCGGAACGAAAGTGGTTTTTTTGCCAGACAGCCAGATTTTTAAAGAAATCGAGTTTAATTCAAAGAGGATTATAGAACATTTGCGACAGCAGGCGTATCTGACTAAAGGTGTAAGAATCAGTTTTTTTGATCGGCGTGGAAAATTGCCGCTTGCCCATAGTTTTTATTTTGACGGCGGCCTTTTGTCGTTTGTAAAATATTTAAGCCGTAAAGAAAAATCATTGCAAGGAGAAATTTTTTACGCCAATAAGGAGCATGAAAATATTGAGGTGGAGGCGGCTTTTATCTTTGCCGATGCCCTAGAGACAAAAGAATATTCATTTGCCAACAATATTTATACGCCGGACGGCGGCATGCATTTGACCGGGTTTCGGTCCGCCTTGACCAGAACTTTAAATAATTATTCCCGGAGCGAGGGCTATTTAAAAGAAAAGGATGAAAATTTAACCAGCGAAGACACTCGAGAGGGTTTAACCGCGGTATTGTCGGTAAAGCTTCGAGAGCCGCAGTTTGAGGGGCAGACCAAAGCTCGTTTGGGCAATCCAGAGGCGAGAACCGCGGTGGAGAGTGTGGTGGGCGAAACCCTCAAAGATTTTTTTGAAAAGCATCCGGGTGAAGCCAGGCGGATTATTGAGAAAGTACTTTTGGCAGCTAAAGCTAGAAAAGCGGCCAAGGCGGCTCGGGATACGGTTTTAAGAAAAGGGATTTTAGAAGGTTTAACTTTACCGGGAAAGCTGGCTGATTGCAGTTCGAAGGAAGCAGTAGAGTCGGAATTATTTATTGTTGAGGGCGATAGTGCCGGCGGCTCAGCGAAATCTGGCCGGGACAGACGAACACAAGCAATCCTGCCGCTTAAAGGCAAGATTTTAAATGTTGAGAAAGCCAGATTAGATAAGATGCTTACTAATCAAGAAATTCGGGCGCTCATCACAGCGATTGGAACAGCGATTGCGGAGGAGTTTGATTTAGAAAAAATTAGATATCACAAAGTGATTATTATGACGGATGCGGATGTGGACGGGGCGCATATTCGAACACTGCTTTTAACTTTGTTTTACCGATATTTTAAAGAAATTATTGAGGCGGGATATTTATATATTGCTCAACCGCCGCTTTATCGAATTTCTGCCGGAAAAGAAATTCGCTACGCCTATACTGAAGGCGAAAAAGAAAAGACGATTAAAGAAGTACAACAAGCGAGAAGTGAGAAACGAAAAGCGAAAAATTTAGATAAGAGTTTAGAAATTAAAGATGACGCGCCAAAAGAAGGAGAGGAAGATATAGTTCAGGAAGAAATTAAGGGAGTGAATATTCAGCGTTATAAAGGTTTAGGAGAGATGAATCCGGATCAGTTATGGGAGACAACTATGGATCCGGCGCATAGATTTTTAATGCAAGTGAGGGTTGAGGACGCGGAAGCGGCGGACAGGTTATTTGATATTTTAATGGGAGACGAGGTGGCGCCGCGCAAGAAATTTATCGAACTTCATGCTTTGACGGTAAAAAACCTTGACATCTAAGCGGAATACTAATATACTCCGATTTCATCGAGAGTTTTTATATAAATTAAAATCAATCTTGCTCGACTTTGATGTAGATTAAACTTCAAATTGGGCGGGTTTATAACAAGAGTAAAAAATTAAAAAGCAATCGATTAATGTTTAATAGAATTAAAATATTTTTTGAAGAAGCTCGTCAAGAATTCAAACATGTTAATTGGCCGACTAGAAAGGAGGCCTTTCGACTAACCTTGATAGTGATCGGTATTTCTTTTGGGATAATGATATTTTTAGGTATTTTTGACAGTATTTTTAGATTAATTTTGGAGAGTTTTATTATTAACTAGAATTAAAATTTTTATGAATCAAATAGATAAAACAATAGTATTAAAAGATAAAATTGAGACAAGGCAGTGGTATGCCGTGCATACTTATTCTGGTTATGAAGAAGCGGTTGCCCGGTATTTAAAACAGCGAATTGAAATGTTGGGAATGGAGGATAAGATTTTTAAAGTGATTGTGCCGAAAGAAAAAAAAGTTAAAGTTAAAAGCGGCAAAAGACAAACTATTGAAGAGAAAATTTATCCTGGCTACGTATTAATCGAGATGATTTTAACCGGGGATTCGTGGTATGTGGTTAGAAATACGCCAAGAGTGACGGGGTTTGTGGGGGCGGATAACACTAAACCAACTCCTCTTTCAGGGGAAGAAGTGGAATTGCTTTTATCCAGGATGGGCAGTGACATCAGTAAGTTTAAGGTTGATTTGATAGTCGGCGATTTGGTTAAAATTATTGACGGACCTTTTAAGGATTATGACGGTAAGATAGCTGAAGTTGATGAAGAGCGGGGACATGTAAAAGTGATGGTTCCTATTTTTGGTCGAGATACCGCGGTTGAACTTGATTCGCTGCAGGTTAAGAAAGTTTAAAAAATAAGGTTTTGATTTTTAGGTGATAGGTTTTAGGGATTTGATTTTAATTTACTTTTAACATATATTTCTAACACTTAACACTTATAACCTATTTAACATGCAACAATGTTTTTTTTGTTCTCAAAATTTAAGACAGATTGATTATAAAGAAGTGGATTTACTTCGGCGTTTTGTTTCAGGTCAGGCCAAGATTATCGATCCTAAACATACTAATGTTTGCGCCAAGCACGAAAGAAAATTAGCTCAAGCTATTAAGCGAGCTCGTTATATGGGGCTTTTGCCGTTCGTGAATAGGTAGGGAGTTGGTTAATCGGGGTTTAGAGATTAGATGCAAAATTTAAATACAGAGGTTTTTAATTTGATTTTTTGGTTGGCGCATAGGAATATTTGGCTTGATCGCCTCGGAATTTTTTTAGCTGAATATTTGCCTTATTTTATTTTTATATCAACTTTGTTTTTGATTTTTTCACAACCGGTCTGGAAAAAACGGATTTTTTTTCTTGTTTATATTTTTTTGGCTTGGATTTTAGGCCGTGGAATAATTGTGGGATTTATAAATTTTTTATTCCCCCAAGAGCGGCCGTTTCAAATTTTAGGCGTAGAATCGTTAATTCGGGTCTCGGGATTTTCTTTTCCTTCGAGCCACGCCGTGATTTTGTTTTCTTTAGCGATGGTGATTTTTTATTTAAACAAGAAATATTTTGTTTGGTATTTGGGATTGGCTTTGGTGAATGGATTAGCTCGTATTTTTGTGGGCGTCCACTGGCCGATAGATATTGTTTTCGGCGCGATTTTAGGAATTTTAAGCGCTTTAGCTGTTCGAGAAATTATTAAGCCGTATTTTGATTTAAAAGTTGGTGACCAAAAAAACTTAGGTTGACCCCTTACTAATTATTAGTTCAGGGGTTGACTTAGCGGTGATTTAGAGTATTTTTAGTTTGGTCTTTTGATAGTAATTAGTGAGGTGAATAGTGCTTTATATAATAGCTTTTTTCTTGGTTTTAGGGATGGCGGTTTTTGTGGTTAACCGGCATTTTATCGGTTTAGTAGAGAGAGTGCTGCGTGATATTTCGGCTTCTGAGATAGACAAAGTTTCAGTAAGTTGTTTTTTTGGAATTTTCAGTTTTGAAGCAGAGTTTAGCCCTCAGAAAGAGAAAATCAGCGATTCTTCTTTTACAGAAGAGATGGAAGATTTTTTTGAAACCAAGAGAGGAAATTAAAAACTCGTTGTTTAGAAAATAGCGAGTTTTTTAATATATATATGGTTGGCCGGGGCGGGAATCTCACGTCGCCTCGCATTGCGGGATTCGTTCAAAACCCTCGGTTTTGAATCCACTCCGCTCATTCCAACACGGGAGACCAGATGTTCTCCCGACCCCACTCCAGTTCGATTCTTTAGCATCATAAAACAAAATTAGCTCGATTTTTAGTCGGGCTAATTTTGTTTGTGGGCGAGGAGACCCCGAAAAAATTACTTCGTAATTTAACGGGGCAGGGAGTCTCCATTTAAAGAGTGCCGCTGGTCGGAGTCGAACCGACACGAGTTTCCTCACACGATTTTGAGTCGTGCGCGTCTACCAGTTCCGCCACAGCGGCAAAATTAGTACGGGTAAATCTGCTCCCGTTGGTTGACGGGCCGCCACTCGCCCCTAATTTATGATTGATAATAATTCAAAAATAAGGTAGAGTAAAGCGAAATGGCCAGGGTGATTTCAATTTGTAATCAAAAAGGCGGGGTTGGAAAAACTACCACAGCCGTAAATTTAGGAAGTTATTTAGCCGCATTAAATAGAAGAGTGCTTTTGGTTGATTTTGACCCTCAAGCTAATGCCAGTTCGGCTTTGGGATACGATCCTTTAAAAACTGAACTTAGTGTTTATCACGGCATTATTAATGCCGCGCCGCATGATTATATTTTGCGTCCGACAGCGCTTTTTAATTTTCATTTAGTGCCAGCCGCGCCGCATTTAGCCGGAGCGCTCATTGAATTGGTAAATTTGCCGGAGCGAGAATATTTTTTGAGAAAATTTATAAATCGAGTTCGGCATAGCTACGATTATATTTTGATTGATTTGCCGCCGTCGCTTAGTTTGCTTACGGTGAATGGCTTGATGGCCTCGAGCGAGGTTTTGATTCCGGTTCAGGCTGAATATTACAGTTTAGAGGGCTTAGGGCAGCTTCTTCAAACTATTGATTTAATTAAAGGTAATTTGGATCATAAAATTAAAATTACAGGAGCTTTAATTACTATGTATAATCGCAATGAACGTTTGAGTCGTGAAGTGGCAAGGGACCTAAGAACCAATTTTCCTTATTTAGTTTTTAAGACCGAGATTCCAAGGAGCGTGGCTTTGGCAGAGGCCCCTAGTTTTTCAAAACCAGTCATGCTTTATCGGCCTGATTCGATCGGTGCTTTAGCTTATAAAAATTTGGCCGAGGAGATTACTGCTCAAGAAAAAACATTAACCGGGGTTCAAGTTGGTTCCAGCCCTGATTTTGGGAATTTCAATGTTACATAAATAATTCCAATCTACAAATTAGTGCGTCCTCCAAAGGAGGATCCTCCTTTGGAGGAAATGCTGCGAATAAAAATGTAGAAAATAAATTTTAAACTATTGTTATGACTTTAGGTAAGGGATTGGAATCATTAATACCGCCGATAAAAAAAAAGGATGGAGATAATAACACGGTAGCAAATCAAGATGAGGATAAAGCAGAATCCGCGGCAAATTCAAATTATACAGCTTCGATTTTAAGCCAAGAGAGTGATTTATCTTTGGGAGATAAGGAGAATCATTCGATAAGCTCGGGGCAGGCCAGTCCAAATTTTATAGATAAAAATTTAGGCGGGCAAGCAATTTTTCAGATTGAAGTTGATAAAATTAAACCTAATCCTCATCAACCAAGGAAAGATTTTGATGAGGAATCGCTTAGAGATTTAGCATCTTCGATTAGGGAAGTGGGAATTTTACAGCCGCTCGTTGTAACCAAAGTAGAGAAGGAGACGTCAGTCGGAACAGAGGTGGAATATATTTTGGTGGCTGGAGAGCGGCGACTACTCGCGGCAAAATTATTAGGACTTGAAAGGGTGCCGGTGATTGTGAAGCGGTTGGATTTTGAGCGTGAGCGGCTAGAGATGGCGATTATTGAGAACTTGCAGCGAGAGAATTTAAATCCAATTGAAACTGCTCGGGCTTTTTCTCGGTTGCAAGATGAATTTAATTTAACTCAGAGGGAAATAGCCACTCGGCTCGGAAAAAGTAGAGAAGCGATAGCCAATACGGTTCGCCTTTTAGATTTGCCGGTTTATATTCAGGAGGCGCTTTCCAAGAATCAAATTTCCGAGACCCACGGACGATTATTGCTTTCAATGATTGATCCGGCGGCCCAGAAAAGGTTATTTGATGATATCTTAGACAGTAAAATGACGACTCGAGAGCTTAAGGCCAAAGTTGAATTCGGCCGGCGAGATTCAGCCGGAGGGAGTCATTTAGCGGCAGAGATAAAAATGGCTGAAGCCGGTTTGACGTCCAAGCTGGGAGCGCCGGTTAAAATTGAACAGCGTGGCGTCAAAGGGAAAATTACAATTAGTTTTTTTTCCGATGAAGAGTTGAAAAGTATTCTTGATAAGATTGGCAGTTAAGGAAAATGTTAAAATTATAAATATAAGATTAATGGATTTTCGAGTAGTTTTATTAAGGTTTGATTAAAACGGAAGAATTTTAGATTTGAGGGTTTCGCGAATGTGATTTCGAGCATGAATGGTTTTAGCGAATTTGAGCCATTCGGGATCGGCTTTTTTGTTTTTTTGGGTGATGATTTTAATGACATCGCCGGATGTAAGTTTGGTTTTTAAAGGTTTAAGGGAGTTATTGATTTCGGCTCTTACAGCGCTCTGGCCAATATCGGAGTGAATTTTATAAGCGAAATCAATAGCGGTTGAATCTTTGGGAAGATCAATGACGTCGCCTTTGGGAGTAATGACGAAAATTTTATCTTCAAAAAAATCAATCTTAGTCATTTCGGCAAATTCTTGATAGCTCGAAGCCAAATTGACGGTTTTGTTTTGCCAGCGTCTGAGGTGGCGAATTAAGGGTACTTCTTTGAACCGGGATCTTAAGGATTTTGGCACTTCTTTTTTTTCTAAGTTTTGTTTATAGAGCCAGTGAGCAGCAAGCCCATTTTTATTTTCTTCGTGCATCCGGGGAGTATGGATTTGGATTTCGATGTATTTATTTTCCGGACCGATGATGGTGGTGTGAAGTGAGCGATAGCCGTTTAGTTTAGGAGAGGCGATATAATCTTTGATGCGACCAGGCAAAGGCGGCCAGATTTGATGGATAATACCTAAGGCCTCGTAACACTCTTTAACGTCCTTCATAACTACCCAAGTGGTAACTAAGTCGTAGATTTTTGAGAGATCCATGTCATATTTTAAGAGCTTAAAATATAAACTGGAATAGCGTTTAGCGCGGAAATCTATAAAGACCGGTTTTAGATTATGTTCTCCCAGGTTTTTTTCTAGTAAGGGTTTGAAATGAACTAGGTATTCATTCCGATCGGAATACTCGTCTTTTACGTTTTTAATAAGCCATTCATATTCCTTAGGATAGAGAATAGGGAAACAAAGTTCGTGCATCTCGCTAGCTAAGTTTTGCATGCCGATTAAATTGGCGAGAGGAGCGTAGATGTCGTTTGATTCCTGCGCTAATTTTTCTTTCCTACTTTCGGGAACGCCTTCGATAGTTTTTAGATTATGCAACCGATTGGCTAATTTAATGAGGATGATTCTGATGTCGCCGCTTAAAGCCAAGATCATTTTTTGCAGATTTTCAATTTTGGTGGCGGTATTTTTGTACTTAACTAAGGATAATTTAGTCATACCCTCAACTAAAAAAGCCACTTCTTTTCCGAATCGCGATTCAATTTCTTTAAGAGTAGTGTTGGTTCGGGCGCAGATGTCATGAAGAAGACCGGCAGCAACAGTGGCTTCGTCGAGGTGCCACTCATTTAAAAATTCAGCTGTCAGGCGACAGTGTTCGAAATAAGGTTCGCCGTTTTCGCGTTTCTGTTCTTTAAGGGTTTTTAGGGCAAATTCAAAGGCTTGTCCAATCAGGCCCTTAGGGTTTTTGGTAGCGATTTCTTCTACGGTCATTACTCAAATAGTTTCGGGTTTCAAGTATCAAGTGTCAAGTATCAAAATCAAAATCAAGATAGAAGGTTGTTAGGGGTTAGGTTTTTCTTCAGAGGAGGGTTCGTTTTTAGCATCAGTTTTTTCTTCCAGACGAGGATCAGTCCAGGAGGCATAATCGCAAGTCGGATATTGGTTGCAGCCCCAAAAAATCTTTCCTCGGGCGCGACCCTTGTTAACTCTTTTTTCGATAATTTCTCCTTCTTTACATTTTGGGCATTTTAAGCCAATTTTTTTAGGTCCCTCTCCTAAAGTTTTTGTGCTTTTGCATTCCGGAAAACCGGAACAGGCCATAAATTTTCCAAAACGACCGAATTTAATTAACATCGGTTTGCCACACTTTTCACATTTTTCATCAGTGGTTTCATTGGCCGGACTTTGTTTTTCCACTTCTTCATATTTTTGTTCCAAGTTTTTGGCGAAGGGTTCATAGAATTCTTGGATAGTTTCCTGCCACTTTTTTTTGCCTTCGGCGACTCGATCCAGTTCTTCTTCCATTTTGGCAGTAAATTCGATGTCGACAATTTTAGGGAAGTGTTCGGTTAAAACTTTATTAACCATAGCGCCGATTTGGGTGGGATGAAAACGTCTTTCGATTTTTTCAACATAGTTTCTTTCTTGGATAACCGAGATGGTGGGCGCATAAGTTGAGGGACGGCCAATGCCGTATTTTTCAAGAGTTTTAATCAAGGAGGCCTCGTTGTACCGGGGAGGCGGTTCAGTGAAGTGTTGAGAGGGTTTGACGGCAACTAGTTTTAGTTGATCATTTCTTTGAAGATTAGGAATTTCTTTGTCCTCGAATTTAGCCGGCCAGATTTTTAGAAAGCCATCGAAATGAAGGATGTTGCCATTAGAATTTAGAATATAGGCGATAGAATTTTCGGAATTTTTAGCTTCGATTTCGACTCGAGTGGCGTCAAAGACAGCTTCTGGCAATTGGGAGGCCATAAATCGGCGCCAAATTAAATCATAAATTTTATATTCGTCTTTAGTGAGTTTTTTATGAGCTTCGCCGCCAAAATTTTGGGGAGAAAAATCGGGCGAGGTAGGACGAATGGCTTCATGGGCTTCTTGGGCGAGCTTGGATTGGCTTTTAAAAATTCTTGGTTCGCGGTGATATTTAGAATCCAAATTATTTTTTATCCAGTCCTGAGATAAATCCAGAGCTTCTTTTGAGAGATTAACCGAGTCGGTGCGCATATAAGTTATAAAACCCTGTTCATAAAGCGATTGAGAGAGAAACATGGTTTTTTTGGCTGAGTAGCCCAAATAACGAGAAGAGGTTTGTTGAAGAGTGCTGGTGATAAATGGGGGCAGAGGATTTTTTTGATTCCTGGCTTTTTCCGAGGATAGAACTTGATATTCAGATTTTTCTAAATCGCCGGCGATTTTTTTAGCTTCCGGTTCGGCTTTGAGGCCGAGTTTAGGTATTGATTCGCCATTAATTTTAGAGAGAGCGGCTTCAAAATTTTCGTGGCCTTTTTCCAAGTCAACGATAATTGTCCAGTATTCTTCGGCTTTAAAATTTTTAATCTCTTCTTCTCGGTCAACAATTAAGCGAAGAGCCACAGATTGGACACGACCGGCCGAAAGTCCACGGACAACTTTTTTCCATAAAAAAGGAGAAAGTTTATAGCCAACTAAGCGATCTAAAATCCGGCGGCCTTGTTGGGCATTAACTAGATCCTCAAGAATATTTCTGGGATTTTCTAGGGCGTTTTTGATGGCGCTTTTCGTGATTTCATGAAAGACAATGCGGCGGATTTTTGATCCATCAAGTTTTAGAGCTTGTATGAGGTGCCAGGCAATAGCTTCGCCTTCTCTGTCTTCATCAGTAGCTAGAATTACAGAATCGGCTTTTTCCGAGAGTTTCCTTAAGGCGGTAACGTTTTTCTGGGCTTTTTTAGGGATGATATATTGAGGTTCGAAGTTATTTTCAATATCAATGCCGAGTTTACTTTTAGGAAGATCGCGAACATGTCCGTAAGAAGATTCAATTTTGTAATTTTTGCCTAAAAACTGACCGATGGTTTTGGCTTTAGTGGGGGACTCAACAATGACTAAATTCATGAATAAAATTTAAAGTTAAAAAATCAACCGGAGTAATTTTATATGAGTAAAAATTTTAATTCACTCAACCCGGATGATTGGCTCCAGCGGCCAATCTTCCTTGTCCTCGCTCGGCAAGTCCCACCGAGGCGGGACACCGAGCTTGCCGGCTGCGGGGTTTCGTAAATCGAAATTTTTACTCATAAGTTAAAATTAATTTTATAATTTTGATTTGCTATTTTGAATTTTAATTTTTAAATTTTGCATTTTAGAGGGTATAGCCGTTTTCAGTTTCTTTGATTAAATTTTTAATAACAAGGAAAGATAAAGTTTGGTTGACTGTCTGGGCGTCAAGTTTAGTGAGTTCAATAATTTTGTCAATATTTAAGGTTTGATGAGTAGAGGAAAAGGTATTTAGAATTTTAGATTCTTCCTGGGTAATGTTAAAAATTGTTGGAGGATTTTTAGGCGTGGTTAAAAATTCTGGTTTCAGCACTTCTAAAATATGTTCCGGTTTTGTGACGAGAGTGGCTCCTTGGCGGATTAATTCATTTGAGCCCTTGAAATTAGGATGATTAATAAAGCCGGGGACAACAAAAATTTCCCGATTTTGATCAAGGGCAAAACGGGCAGTGGCCAGCGATCCTGAATTTTCAGGGGCTTCAATAATTAGAATGCCTCGAGAGAGGCCGCTTATAATTCTATTTCTTTCAAGAAAGCGGTAAGGAAGAGAGGGTGTGCCCGGTGGGTATTCTGAAACCAGCAAGCCACTTTGATCCAATATTTTTTTTGCTAACTTTTCATTTATTCTGGGATAAATATAATCTAAGCCGTTGCCAAAAACTGCCACCGTGTTTTTTTTAGCTTCCAGGGCGCCTTCGTGGCTTTTGGTGTCAATGCCTAGAGCTAAGCCGCTTATAATATTTAAATCCGCTTGGGCTAAAGAGGTGGAAAAATGTTTAGCCAATTCTTTACCGGTTTGGCTGGCTTTACGAGTGCCAACAATCGCGATTGATTCTTGAGAAATAATTTTGTCGTTGCCTAAAAGATAGAGACCAAAAGGCGGGTGAGGAATTTCTTGAAGTAAAGGAGGAAATGAGAGGTCGCCTAAGAGACACAGCTTGATATTTAGATTTTCTAATTTTTGCCATTCTTTTTCGGGATTATAACTTTGCTTTTCTGAATTTTGAATATTTTCCCAGGCTCTTTGCCAAGTCTGGTAATGGTTTTTTAGTCGAGTCAATTTTGAGTAATTGCTTTCGAGCGCTAAATTTAAAGAGTTGTAGAAGATTGGTTCCATAGATGTTAGTTATTATAACTTTGGTTTTTGAAATAAAGCAAAAAATATCTAATTTCCTACGGGGTATATGTTATAATAAAAAGGATGTCATCTGATTATCGGCGCCAAATTTGGATTACGCTTGGGATAATTTTAGGCGGAGCGATGATTTTTATTCCGGCTTTTTATTGGTCTCGAGCTCAAATTAACAAAAATATTCAAGAGATTGTAGAAAAAAAGAGCTTGATTAGACAGGGTTCTAATTTAACGGGGACTTTGGCGAGTCTTAAAAAAGAAAAAACAGAAGCTGTTCGATTTAGCCAAGCTCTTGAGCGTTTAATCGCCACAAGAGATGAATTAGTGGTTAATTTTTCAGGATGGTTGGATAGGGAGGCCTCGAATTACCAAGTTGGCATTACTTTTAGTTTTCAAGGCAATGAGGTTTTACCAAATGAGGAGGGTTTTGGACAAGCTCAGTTTTCAATTCGATTAAGCGGAGATTTAAGCAATATTGTGGCGTTAATGAGGAGATTAGAAAGGGAATCGAATCAGTTCCTGTTGAATTTTGATAATTTTGATATTAACAGGGGAGCCGAGGGTTATTACGTGACGGTAGTAGGAAAAGTATTTTTTAAATAATAAGAAATGAAAATTTTTTTTCGAGAACATTTTGATAAGATTTTAATTATTTTCGCGGGCATTTTTCTGACTGTTATTTTGATGTTTTATATTTGGGGAGCGAGGTTTTTGGTTTTAAGCTTTAATGAGTCAACGGAATTAAAATCTTTTGATGGCGAAGCCGCTCATTTCAATATTGAAAAAGCGTCTCAACTGAATTTAGGTTTGTAGGTGGGGGATTAAATACGGGAAAGAAATTTTTTAAGGGTGCGCGGTAGAAGGATCGAACTTCTGGCCTTTTCGATGTCAACGAAACGCTCTACCACTGAGCTAACCGCGCAAACAAAACTGGGGAGTAAGCTAAATTATGGATGCTTATAAAAACCCATTTACGATTCTTCTACTTTAACTTCTGTAAAATTAAAATCAAGTCAATTTTGGAAGAACGAGTTGGGTTTTAAGAAATATCAATTTTATAAGCCATATATAACTAAAAACAAGAAAGCAAGTTTTTTGTACGAAGAGTCATTTAGACACAGAACTTGCTCAGTAACACTTTCTAATACTATAATCAAAAGAAAAATTATGATGGCTATTAAGGCTTACGTTGAGGTAGTTTTAAGTAGTCAAAATTTTTAAAGGGCGTGTAGTTTAGCTTGCCCGCCCAAGTTTTACTGCGTAAAATTTAGGCGGGTGAAATAAAACACGGTCCTAACCCCGATACCAAACTTTCCATTGATGGGCACATAGTTCAGTGGTAGAACGCTGTCCTGATAAGACAGAGGCCCTTGGTTCAATTCCAAGTGTGCCCACAGAGGAGATGGAAAGTTTGTTACGGGGCACAGTAAGACAAAGGTCTTGGTTTCAATTCCATCCACACTCACCTATGTTTAAGACCTGTTTTTGCGGAGATATTCCTCAAGAAGGAATTCATAAAATTGGAGCCATAGCGATTAAAGATCGCAAGCTTTTGGTGGTTCGAAAAAGAGGCAAGGAGGAATTTATTATTCCTGGAGGCAAGCATGAGCGAGACGAGAGTTTTGAAGAATGTTTAAGGCGGGAACTGCATGAAGAATTACAGGTTAATTTAACGCATTTTCATTTTTTAAAAGATATGAAGGTGAGGCGCATTTTGAAAAAGTGCCTTTAATTATGGATTTATATTTTGTTGATTATCGAGGCGAAATTCAAATTAATTCCGAAATTAAAGAATTTTTATGGTTGGATAGGGAATATAAGATTAAAGGCATTAAATTAGGCGGGGCGCTTGAATTTTTTACGGTGCCGGAGGTGGTTAAGCTGAATTTAATTTAAACGCCAATGGATTTACCAAAAGTAGTTTATGAAGATGGGGATTTATTGGTTATAAATAAGCCGGCGGGACTCCTCGTCCATCGGACGAGAATTTTCAATGATCAATTTTCAAATTTCCAAAAGGAGGAAACTTTAGTGAATTGGCTTTTGGAAAATTACCCAGAGGTAAAGGGAGTGGGGGACCCTTCGACAAACTCAGGGCAAGTAGATTTGAGGCCGGGAATTGTGCATCGGTTGGACAGAGATACTTCCGGAGTGATGGTGGTGGCGAAAAATCAGGCGACTTTTGAATATTTAAAGTCGTTGTTTCAAGAAAGGAAGATCATAAAAAAATACATAGCTTTGGTTTATGGGTTAATCGAAAAGAGGGAGGGAATAATTGACCAGCCGATTGGGATAAAATCTGGGACCATAAAACGAACAACTTTTTCTTCTAAAATGGAAAAGAAGGCGATAACTGAATATAAAATGATGGCAGGTTATAGGTTGCAGGTTAAAGGTTTTAGCAACAAGAAATCTTTTCAAGATTTTTCGTCGCTCAATGTTTTTCCAAAGACAGGTCGAACTCATCAGATTCGCGTGCATCTGGCTTTAATTGGGCATCCGGTAGTGGGAGATAAGATTTATGCAAAAACAAAAATTGGGATATTTAATCCAGGTAGATTGATGTTGCACGCGGAGTCCTTGGAATTTACGAAAATTAATGGCGAGCGGATTAAGGTTGAAGCCGAAGAGCCAGAGGATTTTAAGCGAGTAATTAAAAGTTTAGCTATGATATAGAAGCGTATCCCTCACTCTTGAAAAGGAGCGAGGGACGCAGATATGGAAATTTTAGAAGCGGGAATAGGCAGAAATACTTGATAGGCAACCCCGCCAAAGGCGGGGTACTCAATTTTGTTGGTTCGTTTACTCTCACGCAAAATTGGGAGTTATCCACACTTGATTTTTAAGGCGAAAATCAATCTATGCTATAATACTTTCAGGTTTTGCAAAGGTCGAATTTAAAGGAAAAAGGTCTTAAAGAAAATAAATAAATATAAATGCCTAGAAAACAGGTGAAGGGTTTTACTTTGATTGAGCTTCTGATTGTAATTGGTATTATCGCGATTCTGGCGACGGTCGTGATCTTAACTTTAAATCCGGCCGAATTATTAAGACAAGCTCGGGACTCCACCAGGACTTCGGATTTCGCCACTTTGAAAAGCGCTTTGTCTTTATATGGAGCGGATGTGAGTGCGCCTAATTACGGGAGTAGCACGGCTTTAAGTGTGTGTTATATTTCTATTTCGAGCGATGCGGCAGCTTCTGTTCCTCGTCCACCTATAGCTAATTGCGGCGGGCGTTTTGCGGCGGCTATTACTATAGTTGCGAGTACAACAGAGTCAAATAAGAGAAATGTGGGTGGAGTTGGTTGGATACCGGTTAATTTAAATACGATTAGTTCCGGAGCTCCAGTTTCTGCCTATCCAGTTGATCCGGTTTCGCCGAATAGTTCCAGTTCTTATTATGCTTACGCGACTGATGGATCTGGCGGTTTTGAAGTTAATACTCGATTAGAAAGTACTAAGTTTGCTAGTAGTTCTGAGAATGACGGAGGAACTTCTAGTGGGCTCTATGAAGTTGGAACTCAGCCAGGATTAAATCTCTAAACATAATCGTTTAGATGAACTTAGTTGATCGGATAGTATTAGTTTCGATTTTAGTAACCTTGGGAGCGCAGATAATTTATCGGCGCTCTTTTTGGTTTTTTTCTTACCCTTTAAAAAAGAGTGATGGATTCGTCAGTTTCTCTAAATTTTTAAAAATAATTTGGACTTTAAGCGTTCTAATTATTTTTGGCATACTTTTCTACTGGTCGTATTTGCAATATAGTTTTTGGCAAGGAAGTGAAATGACCAGATATCTTTTGCCGCCGTATCAAAGTATAAGTTATTTTATTTCTTATGTGGGAGTCAGGTTTTTTGGGCCATGGTTTCTGGCGCTCTTAGCTTCGTTTTTGATTAGCGGAGCAGTAAGGTTTTTGAATAAAAAATTTGAGGAAAGATTTTTTGAAGACGAAGAGATTAGACTAATAGCTTTGGGAATTTTTTTGACCGGTTACCCCGGATTTATTTTTTATCTTGTTTCTATTCTTGTAGTAGGCGTTCTACTTTCTACTTTCTACTTTCTACTTTCCAAGGGTAGGATGCCGTTTTATTACTTTTGGATGCCAATGGCGATTTTTGCTATGATTATGAAGATCTGGCTTTTGTCGATTTTCCACTTAACTTCTTTTTGGAGCCAGTTTGCTTTAGGGGATTTTTACAAATTAATTTTTGGTTTTTAATTTCTCACCCTTTTATTAAAGAGCGAGGGACTAATAATATTATTTTTTTTATGCATTTACCGATTCCAGAGGAACAACTTAAAAATAAATTGGTTCAAGAGGGACTAGTGACTGCAGAACGGTTTCAAACTATCGTTGATGATGCTAAGCGTAAAAATCAAGGCATTTTAGATTTATTAATTTCTCAGGGTGTAGTTGAGGCGACTTATTTGGGCAATCTTTTAGCTTCGATTTTGGGAGTGGGATTGGCTAAGCTTGACACTAAAAACGTTGATCCGGAAGTGGTTAAGATTTTGCCTGAAGACATTGCGAGGAGGAGAGAGGTGATCGTTTTTAATAAAGAAAAAGACGGAAGCTTTAATGTGGCGATGACTGACCCGAGTAACTTGGAGACGGTTAAATTTTTATCGCAACATCTTAAATCCAGGATTAATGTTTTTTTGGCCACGGATAGCGATTTGAATCGGGGCTTTGCCATTTATGGGTTGCAATCATCTCAAGATTTTAAGCAGCTGATTGAAAAAAATATTCAGGAGTCGCTTCGAGGGGAAGCCAAAACAATTGAGGAGGCAGCTTCGCTTTTGCCGATTGTCTCAATTGTGGAGAATCTTTTGTCATACGCCATGTCTTCAAGAGCGTCGGATATTCATCTTGAAGTTTTAGAAGATGTGACTTTGGTTCGTTATCGAGTTGACGGCATTCTTTTTGAAATTATGAGGATGCCCAAAGCGATTCATTCGGCGCTCGTGGCTAGAATTAAGATTCTCTCTGGTCTTAAAATCGACGAGCATTTTAAGCCTCAAGACGGACGTTTTCATTATCAGATTGTTAATCAAGTGATTGATGTTAGGGTTTCGATTTTACCGACTTTTTACGGCGAGAAGGTGGTGATGCGGTTACTTGAGGCGGCTCAAAAGCCGCTTTCTTTGGAAGAATTAGGGGTGTTAGCGGACGATGTGAAGTTGATGAGGGAAAATCTTAAGAAGGCCTACGGCATGGTCTTGATTTGTGGACCAAATGGATCAGGTAAAAAAACGACGCTTTACGCTTTGATGGATATTTTAAACCGGCCACAAGTCAATATTGTTACAGTTGAGGATCCGGTGGAATATAATATGCGCTACGTTAACCAAACTCAGATTAACACTCAAGCTGGTATTACTTTTTCTTCGGGACTTAGAGCGATTTTAAGGCAAGACCCGAATATTATTATGGTGGGTGAGATTCGAGACGCGGAGACAGCCGGAATTTCGGTTCAGGCGGCTTTAACCGGGCATTTGCTTTTGTCTTCGGTGCATACTAATGATTCGCCGACAGTGATACCCCGACTTTTTGATTTAAAAGTGCCGCCTTTTTTAGTGGTTTCGGTTTTGAATTTGATTATTGCTCAGAGATTAGTGAGGAGAATTTGCCAGACCTGTATTTCTTCTTATGAAATTGAGCCGGAAGTAAAAGATGTGATTCGGAATCAGCTTACGGAATTGGCTTTGGATCCTAACCAAGTTAAATTGCCTAAAAATTTTTACAGAGGTAAGGGTTGTTCGAATTGCGGGACAACTGGTTATCGAGGCCGGTTGGGAATTTTTGAATACTTAGATGTGAATGAGAAAATTAAAAAAGTAATTATTAGCAAGGATTTTACTTTGGAGAAATTGATGATGACGGCGCGAGAAAACGGGATGAGAACGATGTTTGAGGACGGGTTAATGAAAGTGGAGCTTGCCATGACGACGATTGACGAGGTCTTGAGGGTGATTAGGGAGTAAGTTGGTTTTATTTTTTAGGGTTGGTTTAAGCGGGCATATTTTTTCTTGAATTTTTTCCGTAGCCAAAAGGCCTAACGTAAAAAATCCAATAAAAAATACCGTTTATTTTGAACTAGAGGTCTTTTTAAAAATAGTTGACAAACTTATTAGGGTAGTAAAGGTGAGATAGGTTATAATATATAGGAAATGCTTTTTCATTATTTAGCTTCAGATAAAAATGGCAAGATGAGCGAGGGGGATTTGGAAACAGATACTTTCCAGCAGGCCTTGCAGTTTTTGGTGGGTAAGGAACTTAAACCGATATCAGTGAGGCCGATTCAAGCTGGAGGCAGCCGGGCGGCGCGGCGGATTTTTGGAGGAATAAATTTAACTGACAAAATATTTTTGACTCGGTATCTGGCTTTAATGCTTAAAGTAGGTACGGATTTGCTTTCCGCTATCGATATTTTAATTGCTGATTTTGAAAAGCCCGCGATGCGGAATTTTTTACTGGAAGTAAGGGATAATTTAGGGAGAGGTCAACCGTTTTATCAAACCTTTGCCCGATACCCTCGAATATTTTCTCCGGTTTTTATAAATTTAATTAAAGCCGCGGAGGTTTCTGGAAATCTACAGAAGACCTTTGAAGAAGTAAGTGTTTCTTTGGAGCAAGAGGCAAAACTTAGAAACAGCATTAAGTCAGCGATGATTTACCCGTTGATTTTGTTAGTGACCTCGGTGATGATTTTCGTTTTTTTGGTGACTTTTGCGTTGCCTAAAATCGCTAAAATTTTTGATGAGAGTGGTATCAACCCACCTTTTTTTTCGCGAGTAGTTTTTTCGGTCGGTCTTTTTATAAACGCGAACGCTTTAATTTTTGGATCGGTTTTTTTGGTTTTGATTACTTTTGGAACTTATTTTTTCTGGAAAAATCGAATTGGTCATCATTTGATTCAGAAGGTTTTTAGCCGGTTGCCGCTGGTAAAAAAAGTATATCGGGAACTGGCGGTGCAGAGATTTGCTTCAACCACTAGCTCGCTTATGAAGGCGGGCCTGCCAATTATGCAGACAATCAATATTGCGGCGGACACAGTTAATGTGGATGAATTTAAGTTTAGTTTAAGAAGAATTAGCGAAGAGGGTTTAGCCAAAGGGCTTACTGTGGGCGAGGCCTTTAAGAGAGAAGTGGTTTTTCCGAAGTTGGTGACTAATTTAATTGGAATATCAGAAAAAGCTGGCCATTTGGAGGATGTATTAGAAACACTGGCTAATTTTTACGCTTCTCGAATAGAAACTAGTGTTAAGTCCTTAGTGGCTTTTGTGGAGCCGGCGTTACTGCTCACTATGGGTATTTTTGTGGGTTTTGTGGCAGTTTCGATTATTTTGCCGATTTATCAATTAACTTCTCAGTTTTAAGCGAATTTTATTTCAGTTTTTCAGAATAGTTTGGGGTAAATGTGTTATGATTAGTGAGATGAGGAATTCTCGGAGAGAGGGTTTTACTTTGATTGAGTTTTTAGTGGTGGTGTCGCTTATCGCGGTCATCACGGCGGTAATTATGGTTAATTTTTTTAGCCAGAATGTTCGGAAAAAATTTGATACTTCGGTGGAAAACATTGTTTTTTCTTTGAATAACGCGCGAGATAGGGCAGTGGCTTGGGAGAAAGAAACTACTTGGGGGGTATTTTTTGAGAGGAAAATGTGCGGCGGATCAAGCAGATGGTCTAATTACGGAATTTATTTTACTAATGACGGTTACTATTACCCGGGAAAAATTGCTTATAGGAATACTTTGCCGGCTGCGATTGATTATAATGAATCGACAACTTGGGCTGGTTGGACTGATCCGCCGGGGCCTGAAAAATGTTTCCGGGCGATTTCTTTTTCAGAAGTTGTAGGAGAACTTAGAAATGTATCTAACGCCATTGAGACAAGTAGCGTAGCGATTTATTTAGTAAACAACCAGTCGGTTTCGTCAACAATTTCAGTTTCGTCTTTTGGGGTAATAACTTATACAACACCCTAGATATTTAAATGATTAAGATTTATTTAAGATGAGTTTTAAAAGTAATTTTTATAAAAAAGGGCAATCTTTAATCGAGGTTTTGGTGGCGGTGGTGGTGGGAATGATTTTGATTGGCGGGGTAATTATGATTATCGCGCCGACTTTAAAAATCAGCGCTGAGACCAACGAGTCAAAAATTGGAGCGGCCCTGGGGCGAGAATTAGTTGAGAAAGTTCGGGTTTTTGCGTCGGCCAATTGGCATAATATTGATGCCTTAGCCACGGGTACGAGCAATATCTTTCATTTAACTTCTACGGCCGTAACTTTTGCGACGAGCTCTGGGGCGGAGCAAATTATGGTGTCTACCACGACTTATACCCGTTATTTTTATCTTGAAGATGTTTGTCGGGATAATAATAATCGGGTTTCAAGCTCGCCGCCATGTTCGGGGCTATTAGAAGATGATCCGTCGACTAAAAAAGTAACCATAATTTATAAGTGGCCAATGAGCGCAACTAATACTTTCTCGACTCTTTTAACTCGGCATACAAGTCGATCTATAAGGCAGACGATTTGGTCGACAGTATCTAATCCATGGGGAATAGTAACGAGTTCTTTTCAAGGGTTTGTATCTTCTTCTAATTTGAGTTTTGCCAGTAGCGTGGGTTCGGTGGTGATTTCTAATATTGTTTACTGAAATGGATAAAAGAATTTTAAATTTTAGAAAAAATTGGGGATATTTTTTAATAGGAATTTTTGTTTTGGCAATTTTAGGATTTTTTGGGCGAGATAGTTTTACGGGGAGGTGGCGAGTTCAAGCGATAACTAATATTCATTCTACTTCGACGGATCATTGGGCCTGGAACGATATTATTGGCTGGATGGATTTTTATAGTCCAGATAAAGTAATGGTTGGAGCTAAGGGTTTAGATGGCTATGCCAGTTCTTCTTTAGGAGAGATTTCTTTGAATTGTGGTCTAAATGGAAATGCTTCTGGAATGACGACTATTTGTAGTACTAGTGATTATAAAGTTATTAATAATGGCGCTGGCAATCTTTCGGGTTGGGCTTGGAACGATGCTGTGGGTTGGATAAGTTTTTGCGGTACCACTAATACTCCAAATTCGAATTGTCCAAGCACGGCATATTTTTATAACATAAATGTTGTTCCTATAACTTCAGACCAGCCACCCAGTAATTTTTGGGGGTGGGCTTGGAATGATGTGGTGGGATGGTTTGTTTTTGATTGTGTTGTTATAGGTTCTTATTTTTGTGACATTGTAGATTTTAGAACCAGAACTGATTGGTTTGCTACTTCAACTTACGGCGATCTTGAGTCCTCGATTTTTGATACTGGTGTAGTTGGAGGCGTTCAATTTAATTCTATCAGTGTGATTGGCAAAAATATCAATGTTAATGGGACTGGAGTGTATTTACAGTTTGCGACTGAATGCCTTGGGGTCGAAGGAGTAGGGCCGCTACCACCACCAGGTTGTGAAAATAATAGCTGGAAATTTGTGGGACCGGATAATACTTCCAGCACTTTTTATAAAGTGGAGAGGGATGTGGATAATAAGGTGTTCTATACTAATCTTGAGAGGCGACATCATTATAACGCTCGCTATTTTCGTTATCGGTTGCGGCTTAAATCAAATGGTATTCAAGATACAACACCAGTGGTGGATGACGTGATTGTTAATTTTAGTCCCTAAATTAAGTTAGGGGTTATAGGTGTTAGGTTAAAGGTGATAGTCCCACACCAAATCTTTTGAGTTGGCATGGGATAAAGTTCTAAGAGTTAGGGTATAATTAGAGAATATGAAGTTGAGGACGAATTTTTTTAGATTGAATAAATTAGGACAGGCCCTGATACTAGAATTTCGAAGGCCTAAAGATCAGAAGGGTTCGAAATTCAGTACGGGTCAAGCTATGTTGTCTATGGTTTTTTTGATTGGTGGAATGTTGCTTTTAATCGGCATTACTTTGGCATTTTTAATCTATAATTTTGTTCACGCCACTTTTGGTTTTCAGGCGGCCAATCGGGCTTTAGGAGTAGCTTTGGCTGGCGCGAATGATGCTTTGGGTCAGTTAGTGATTAATCGGGAGTTTAATGTTAATGGCGAACAAAATTGCGTTTATAATTTTTTTATCGGGCCAGATAAAGCTGCGGTTACTGTGATTCATCACAATTCTCCTTGCCAGGGAAGCATGGGGCTGCCAGATGTTAATTCCAATCAAATATTTGTTATGTCTAATGCTGGAGTGTCTGGTAGGGGCCGGAAAATAGAGATGATTGTGTCGCTTGATAAAATTACCGGAGAGGTGAGTATTGGTTCTTTAAAACAGACAGGCGGCTGGGGAGGAGTAGAATGCGCTGGAGAAGATTGTAATATTTAGTAGTGAAACAGAGTGTTTAAAATTTATTGAACAGTAAATTTTTTAACTTTAAATGACTAGAAAATTATCTATTTTGGAGAAATTAAGGATATTTTTAAGGATTGAAATGGCAGTCGGGGGTTTGGAAATTTCGAATTCGGCTTTGCGGTTTGCTAAATTCGATGGTAAGGAATGGAAAATGATAAGTTTGCGTTTGCCCAAAGACGTGATTAGGGGGGGGCAGATTTTAAATTACCAGGTTTTGGTTCAAGCGCTTAAAAAATTAAAAAGCCAGATTCCTGGAAGAATGGGCGGGGGCGAGGTGGTTTCGGTGGCAGTGTGCTTAAGTTCAATCAATATCTATAGTCAGGTTATTAATTTGCCGGATATTGATGATGAAAATATTAACGAAGCAGTGAATCTTAATATTCAAATGGCAACCACAACCGACTTGACGAAGCTTTATACCGGATGGCAGATTGTTGCCAAAGATGACAATGAAAAGAAGTTGGATGTTTTAGGGGCTTTTATTGACCGCGGAGTAATTGATGATTTCAATAAGGTTTTAAAAGAGGCCAGATTTTTCCCTGTGGTTTTTGAGTCCAGGGCTTTAGCGATTAATCGCTTAGTTAGGGAGCAGGGAATAGGAATCGATAAAGATAAGTCCTATGTAGTTTTGGTTTTGGACAATGATATTCTGGATTTTGTTATTATTCGAAAAGGGCAATTTTACTTTGAGTATTTGAATTTTTGGCGAGATTTGCACGGTGAAGAGAGGGTGATTTCGCTTTTGGATTTTAAAACGACTATTATTAGTAATTTTCGCCAGGTGATGAATTTTTACAGCCAGCATTGGTTGGATAAAATTGAGGCGGTGGTTTTGGTAACTTCGGGTTTAAATGATGAAATTAAAAAAATTATCGTCAGTAATTTTTCATTTGTTACTAAAGATTTAATTTTAAGATTGGACCGGCCGATAGGAGCTGAATGGTTTTCGGTTTTAGGGACCGGACTGCGGGGCGTGGTAAAAAGAAAGGAAGATAGAGATATTAGTTTACTCGGGACAACTGCGAGAGACGAGTTTAGGATGGAACAGGTTTTGAGTTTTATGAGATTTTGGAGAGTGCTTGTTCCGGTGGCGGTTGGTTTTCTTCTGTTTCTGTTTCTAGCGACTAATTTTTTCTTAATTAAAAGAAATCAAGTCTTAGAGTCCCAGTCGCCGATTGGCGATAATAAACAATTTTTGGAAGTAGGATTTCTGGGGGCCGAGGCAAAGATTTTTAATCGTTCATTAGATTTAGTAGTTGAAGCTAGAGGGTCTAAAAGTTTAAGAACTTTGGTTTTGGATAAAATTTTTAATTTTTTAAAGAATAACGACATTACTTTAACTAAATTTAGTTTTCAGAATTTTGACGCTTCTTTGACTCTTCAAGGAGAGGCCAGAACTCAAAACCAGGTTCTAGATTTTAAAAAGTCGCTTGAGAGCGAGCCGGGAATCTCTGAGGTGACTTTGCCGCTTAAGGAAATAAAACCAATTTCTCAAGGTTTTTCTTTTTTGATTAATTTTAAAATTAATTCACCAAATATTGATTCTAAAATAGAATAATCTCGGGGACTAATTTTTTTAAGGACCAAGGCACCGGATTTTATTTTATTAGGAAGAAAAGACGCGGGTTGATTAGGTTCGGCGGTTTTTGGCCTGATACCGATTCGAAGGCGCCAGATTTTTTTTGTTTTTAAAGATTCAATAATCGAAATAACGCCTTTGTGGCCGGCGGCGCCGCGGTCAAAATCCAATTTATAGCGGCCGATATTAAGATCGCTGTCGTCATGAATGACTAACATTTTTTCTTTGGGAGTTTTGAAAAACGAGATGGCTTTGGTGGCGCATCGCCCTGACTGATTCATAAAAAGAGTGGGTTTGATTAAGATTAAGTTGTTTATTTTGATATATTCGAAAGGAATAATTTTTTTGAATTTTTGATCCCGGGAGATGAGGTGATTTTTTAAGTATTCTAAAGCCAGGAAGCCAGTGTTATGGTAGGTTTTCGCGTATTTTTCACCTGGATTGCCTAGTCCGATAATTAGTTTAAATCGAGGCCATTTAATAGAATCAGATTTGGTCATCTTTATTTTATGAGAGTTTGTTTTTTTGAAACCTTGGATTTATGGGGAATTCCCTCTTCTTATTGAAAGAGATTTGATTTTATTATAGAATAGTACCAATATTTTAAATAGGTATGAAAAAATTCTTAGTATCTATCTTTGAAGTTTTGGAAGTGGCTTTAATTGCCGTCGTTTCGGTGTTTTTGATTAGGACTTTTTTAATTCAACCATTTTTGGTAAGCGGAGCCAGCATGTCGCCGAATTTTTCTAATGGCGATTATTTATTAGTTGATGAGCTGACTTATCGCTTTAGGTCTCCAGAGAGAGGAGAGGTGGCGGTTTTTAAGTATAAAGGGGACTCGACTTATTTTATTAAGAGAATTATCGGGTTGCCAGGAGAAAAGATTCAAATTAAAACTGGAGGAGTGGTTGTTTTTAATAATAAAGATGCAGATGGATTTATTCTCTCTGAGCCGTATTTAATTCCTGGGACGATAACCGCCGGGGTGGATAATTTGATTAGTTTAGGCAAAGACGAATATTTTGTTTTGGGAGATAATCGAACCGCCAGTTTTGATTCTAGGAGTTGGGGAATGGTTAAGCGTAAAGATGTGGTCGGTTTAGCCAGATTGCGGCTTTGGCCACTTGATAGTTTTAGGGCCTTTGCCGCCCCTAGTTATTAAATTGATATGTCATCCTCTAAGAAAATTCCGGGTAAAAAAAATCAAAATGAACCTAGGTTTCCTCAAGCTCCTAAGGGTATGCGCGATATTTTGCCCCAAGATCAGTTGTGGTGGGAAAGAGTAGAAAGGGTGGCCAGGGAATTAGCTGATTTTTATAACTTCCAGAGAATTGATACAACTATTTTAGAAAAGGCGGAACTTTTTGAAAGAGGAGTGGGCGCGGAGACCGATATTGTCGAGAAGGAAATGTACACTTTAAAAACAAAAGGAGGTGATGTTTTGGCTTTGAGACCAGAAGGGACAGCCGGAGTTATGAGGGCTTACTTAGAGCATGGACTTAGCACGCTTGGCCAGCCGGTTAAACTTTTTTATCAGGGTCCTTTTTTTAGACATGAGAATCCGCAAGCCGGGCGTCTGCGACAATTTTTCCAAATTGGTTTTGAGATTATTGGAGGATTAAATGATCCGATTTATGACGCTCAAATTATTTCAGTTTTCGATAGATTACTTAAGGGGTTAAAGATAAAAAACTATGTTTTAAAAATTAATTCAATTGGTTGCAAAGTTTGTCGGCCGAATTATAAGCGCCAGCTTCAAAATTATTATAAGCGTTACGAAAAAAATCTTTGTTCTAATTGCGAAAGAAGATTGAAAAATAATTCTTTACGACTTTTGGATTGTAAAAATGAGAATTGCGCGCCCTTTAAGGAAAAAGCCCCTAACTTCTTAGATAAAATTTGTGTCAATTGCAGCCGCAATCTAAAGTCGGTTTTTGAGTATCTTGAAGATTTAGAGATTTCTTACAGCTTGGATAATTTTTTGGTTAGAGGATTAGATTATTATAGTCAGACAGTTTTTGAATTTTTGGTTGAAGATTCTAAAGTGGGGGCGTTGCCGGCAGGCGGCCGATATGATTATTTGGGAGAGTTGATTGGCGGAAGAGTTGTGCCGGCAGTAGGCGGAGCGGTGAGTTTTGAAAGGTTGATTGAAGTGATGAAAACTCAAGAAGTTAAATTAATTCCTAGGGCTCCGCGCAAGATTTTTGTGGTTCATGTGGGTGACTTGGCAAAACGCAAGGCGCTTAAAGTGATAGAGGATTTACGGATAGCCGGAATTTCGGTGACAGAAGCTTTAGGTAAGGAATCGGTTAGGGCCCAGTTGAAATTGGCTGATAAACAAGGAAGTTTGTTAGCTGTAATTTTTGGCCAGAAGGAAATCTTTGAAGGGAGCGCCATTATTAGGGATTTAAGAACGGGCTTGCAGGAAACCGTAATTTTGGATAAAATAGTGCCCGAGATTCAGAAAAGATTAAAAGATAAACCGATTGATAAATAGAGGATGCTTGATTTATGAAGTGTTTATTTTGCTCTTTGGTTAATAAAGAAATGCCGGTTCAGGTGGTTTATGAGGACAGCCACTCCTTGGCTTTTTTAGATATTAATCCTAGGTCTCCTAAACACACTTTAGTGATTCCTAAAATCCACTCAGAGACAATTTTGGATTTGCCGGAGAGTGAACGCGAGCCTTTTTGGGGGGCGGTGGTGGCGGTAGAAAAATTGCTTTTAGAGTCAATTCACCCTAATGGTTTTACTTTAGGAATAAATCAGTGGAAGGCGGCCGGGCAAGAAGTTGACCATCTTCATATGCATATTATTCCCCGATTTCTAGATGATGGAGGCGGTCCGGTTCAGATGATTGTTAATAATCCCAAGAATTAAAAAAATTTAAACTATGATTAAAGTAACCAAAAAAGAAGGCGAGTCGGCGAGCGCCTTAGTCTTCCGCTTTTCTAAAAAAATTAAGCAAAGCGGAATTCTAAAAGAGGTTAAAAAACGGCGTTCCCGAACGCGCCCTTTAAATAAACGTAAGCGGCGCCTTTCGGCTTTGCATCGTCACGCCAAAAAAGAAGAGATTAGCCGGCTTAAAAAGTTAGGTTTGATTTAGATGGGAATTTTAGAAAAAATTAATCAAGAGCTAAAGAAGGCGCTTAAGGCCGGCGAAAAAGAAAGAGCGGCGGTTTTGAGATTTATTT
>ERZ1292629.501-Hain-H43-01um-R1-501-length-42816-cov-7_pt1 | contig 42816 bp, 45 predicted proteins | sample MGYA00564399_ERZ1292629 | MGnify/ENA primary metagenome ERZ1292629 (study PRJEB36523, sample SAMEA6512636) | groundwater metagenome | collected 2019-01-08 | study: AquaDiva: Metagenomics assemblies of 32 groundwater samples
ATGGAAGACGACCTCAAGCCCGTCGCCATGTACATCATCACGCACCACATCTGGAATACGGTGCGCAAAGAGCTTCGCAAACGCCTCCTCATCATCGACGAGGCGTGGTGGATGATGAAATCGCAGGACACGGCGTCATTCCTCTTCGGCATCGCAAAGCGCGGTCGTAAATACTACCTCGGGCTCTCGACCATCACGCAGGACGTCAACGACTTCCTCACCTCGCCCTACGGGACAGCGATGATTACCAACTCGTCGATCCAACTTCTCCTCCGGCAATCGCCCACATCGGTCGACCTCGTACAACAGACGTTCAAACTTTCCGACGAAGAGAAATATCTTCTGCTTGAATCAGATGTGGGTGAGGGTATTTTCTTCGCGGGTCTCAAACACGTCGCCATCAAGGTCATCGCGTCGTACACAGAAGATCAGATCATCACTTCGGACCCATCACAGATATTGGCGATCAAGAAAGCGAAACAAGAGCTTGAAGCGTCCCGTGATGCCGGACCAAACGCCGCATCAGCGAACGCGGCAAATACCGCATCAGAGGCCGCACATATCCAATCGGCTCCCGTAAATTTCACTACCACACAGGCGGAGAACGTGGTTCCTAAACAATGAATACTTCAAGAACGGACACAATGAAAGCCTGTATGGTGCGCGGTGCGTTCACCTTCATCGCGGTCTCTATCGTTCTCCTCACCGTAAGTCCCGCACACGCACAACTTGGTCTACCTTCAATAGAAAAGGCGGTCTCCATAAAATTCGAACCTCTGCACCCCGGGCCGGGAGATACGGTCCGTCTGGACGCTCACAGCGCAGTACTCGATCTTTCCACCAGCGAAATAGCCTGGCGCGCGAACGGGAAAACCATCGCGCAAGGAGTGGGGGTTGAGCGCGTCGAGGTCAACGCGGGTAGCCTCGGAAAGGAAACGGTCATTGATGTTTTTGTGCTCACCTCCGGTGGAGTAGCCGCGTCCGCAGAAGCGGCCATCATTCCGACCGAACTTGACCTCTTGATCGACGCCGATTCATATGTTCCGCCATTCTATTTGGGGAGACCTCACGTTTCCGCCGGCAGCACCCTGCTCTTGCAGGCAGTTCCTCATTTCAAACGACCAGACGGGACGATGACAAAAGCGTCCGACGTGATCTACACGTGGAAGAAAAATGGCGAGGTGCTCGGTAGCATATCGGGGCGCGGAAGATCAAACGCCCGCATTCCGATACAACACCTATACGGTACCGAGAATATCTCCATTGAGGCACGCACATCGGATAATCTGCTCTCAAACGGATCAAGTCTGTCCATTTCTCCGATCCAACCCGTTCTTGTGCTCTATCAAGACCATCCCCTCTACGGTGTTTTGTACCACCAGGCACTCGGCGTCGCTTCGTCTATCGCAGAATCTGAAGCGACGTTCGCTGCCACACCGTACTTCGCCGGAATAACGGGGCAGAACGATCCCGCGCTCACCTTTGACTGGAGCGTGAACGGAAAAACGCTTCCCCAGAGTGCGACGAGGCCGGAGGCAATCACCATCAATGCCGACAATTCGAGCGGCATTGCGGTACTCAGACTCGAGCTCACACACGCGACCAACTTTTACATGGACGCGAAGGGTTTGTGGAACGTTACATTCTCAACAGCCGCGGTGAACAACCAGCTCGGGGTCTTTGGGCTATAACCATATGAAGCTACGAACTGTTGCCATGTACGCACTCGTAGGGGTCACGGTCCTGATCCTGGGGGCACTTGCGGGTTGGTACTTTTTCATCAGTACGCAAACAAAAACAACAGTCGCCGAAGATACCGCGCGTGGGTACATTTCGGCGCCGCTTGCAGGAAAGGGGAGCGACGCGGGAGGAGCGACGTCTGTAGCCGGAACACTCCCCAAAAGTCCCGCCGCCGGAAAGGGGGTCTTCTCGCGCATATGGGATACCATCACGCGCCGCGACACCGGCGTGTCCGATCCATCCACATTTGCATCATTCAACCAAGATCAAGCGGGGTTTACCACCGATGCCTCACAGGCCACCGACCTGCCGGCGAAACTTTCGGGTGAGCGCCCGCCGCGGCTGTGGCACGTCGAGAAGAAGCCAGTTGCAGGCATGGCGTTCGTAAAAAACGGTTCGAGCGAGTACCTGCGATACGTTGATCGCGGGAGCGGCAATGTGTTCGAGGCCGACCCCAAGACAGGCGACACGACACGACTCACTAATACATTGATATCCCGCGTCTACGAGGCCACCGTGACGGGAAGCGGTCGGGTCATCGGACGCTCAATTGATGAGATAGGTGTTGTAACGACATTTATCGGGTCCGTTGCGACGAGCTCCGAAGCCACCTCATCGGCACGAAGTCTTTTGACCGCGGATCTCCCGAAAAACATCGCGTACATCGTAGCGGACCCAAAAACAGACGCGCTCTTTTATCTCACCAGCGAAGCAGGTACTGCGGTGGGAATTCGCTCGGAGTGGAATGGGGCGAAGCCAAAGCGTATGTTCGGGTCTCCGATCATGCATTGGCGTCCCTGGTGGCTTGCCGATGGTCGCATTGTGCTGGTGCAGGCGGCTGCCGACAGCGTGCCGGGCTACGCGTACGAACTTACGGGTGATGGATCGCTCGTCCCGCTTCTGCGCGCGATCCCGGGCCTCACGCTTCTGCCGCGCGCATCGGGTGCTATGCTCTACGGGCGCTCGGACAGCGGTACCCTGGCGCTCTTCGCGCAAATAAATGCGACCACGACGGCAACAAGACTGCCGATAAAAACCATCGCCGATAAATGCGCGTGGAGTACGGGGAGGGACCCTGTTGCATATTGCGGAGTACCGCAGGGATTCGCCGCCCAAAACTTCCTCGACGATTGGTACCGCGGAATGGTCCACTCATCAGATGCCATCTGGCTCGTAGATGCGCGTGCGGGCAGCGCCGAGGTTCTCTATACCCCCGACTCCAGTTTGTCCCTTGATATTGCGCGGCCTGCCGTTGACAGCACGGGAGGATACATCGCATTTATAAACGCTGCCGACCAATCGCTCTGGATACTGCGTACAAAAGATTAATTATGAGTGAGAGAATAAAATTATTCGTACGTTCGGCACTGATCTTGTGTACGCTTTCGCTCGTGTTGTTTTTTGCGATACTTGATGTTGCTACCGCACAGGAATTCGTTCCGCTTGCAGAAACCCCCTCGGGATCGAAGCTCGGCCAGTTGTATAGCTCGGGAAGCATTTCCGATTTTATCAACGGCCTCTTTAAATTCGCGATCACCATCGGTGCCGTCGCCGCCGTCCTGCGTATTGCCTATGCCGGCTACCTCTACATGGGACAGGCGGATATGTGGAGCAGCAAAGGGAAAGCAAAAGGGATCATCGCCGATGTGACGCTGGGGCTCCTCCTTCTCTTGGCGATCTACCTCATCCTCAACCAGATCAATCCGGCCATCCTAGAGTTGGACACGCTCAAAAACATCGCGCCGCCTTCGGGAAGTTGAAGGAGGGTCGGTAGTGGCTTTGAACGATTTCCGGTCATGCGGCGTATTTGATGACGACTCTTCGATTTCTTCCCTCACCCTGCGATTCCGTCTTCACATTCGGCGCGTCCTGCAGCGTCGTATGGATGATGAGACGTTCGTACGCGCTCATGGGAGAAAGTTCGACATCGTACTGGAACGAGCGCGCGCGCTCCGCCATCATGAGGGCTTTTGCTTCCAGGTCCTTGATCTGTTTTGCGCGATAGTCGTTCACGTCGACCAGAAACATCGGCACGCGTTCGTTGTCACCCTCTTTCGGGGGAGGGAGATTTTTTTCGTATATCTTTTTTACCAAGGTATCAAGGGCGTGGATAGTGTCGCCATGCATGCCGATGAGCGTGCGCGCGTCGTCAGTGCGGATCGAATATATTTCCTGGCCCGCGATCGACGTGTGTTCGATACCGGAGTAGGGAACACCGAGTTTTGAAAGAATTTCTTTGAGGATATTTTCAACGGATTCCATGCGGGGCACTATACCCCGCAGTACAAATCTCAGCAAACATTTGCTGCGTTACCCCCTCCACCGCCGGCCCGCCGCAAATTCCTGACCTATCATAAAGAGATTACTCGTTATCCAATAGAGGGGGGCTGCAGCCGTGATCGTGTATCCGATCACCCCGATCAGGATGGGAAGAACGTAGCGTGCCTGGAGATCAAAGCTCCTCGCCATATCGCTGGATAATGTTGCCTCCGTCGGGGTCTGCGAGCCGCGCGGTCCCATAGAGAGCCTGCTATATACCATCTGGGTTATCGCGGCAAGAACTGCGATGAGGAGGCTTCGTTGCCCCATATCAATGGCTCCGAGGAATTCCATGTTTATCGCCGTGGGCATATGAACGAACGAATACAGAAGTGTCGGGTCCACCTGCGGAAGTCCACCCGCATAAAAGACCCAGTAGAGCCCGATCAGGACGGGAAATTGGATGAGTATGAGCCCAAAGCTCGCAAAGGGATGCACGTCGCGCTCGCGGTACAGCGCAAAGATAGCGCGACCCTGTTCTTCGCGGTTGTCCTTGTATTTTTCTTTGATCTTTTCGACTTCCGGAGTGATTTTTTTCATTGCCATCTGCGTCTGAATGGCCCGCTTCGATAGCGGGTAGATAATGATGCGTGCAACGATGGTAAGCGCGATCACGGCAAGCCCCATGTCATGCGAGGGGATAGCGCCGACGAGATAGACAAGCCCGTTGTAAAGGGGATCGTAGACGATCGTGTGAAATAGGTACGAAATCATTGTGTGGAATTGTATCCCGACCTGCGGGCTTACGCTAATACACCGGCGCGCGCGAGAAGCCCGTCGATATCTTTCCGGATTTCTGGAAACGATGCCTTTGTCGCTTCACGTTTGGCGTGAAAGACGAGAGCAGTCGGCCTCCGTATGCGCGCCATGTGGGACCGGAGGCTCTCCCGACAGTAACGCTCTATTTTGTTGCGATCGACTGCGCGCGCAGCGACCTTTTTGGAGACAACCGACGCCATTTTCGGTCCGCTGCTCGAGGGAAGTGTGGTTATCGTGAGGAAAAAATAGGCTCCGTGGACCCGACGCGACTTCGCGCGGGAGAGACGGACAAAATCGGCGTGCGAAAGCCGGTATTTTTTTGGCATGTTAGATTTCGTTGACGAACACAGTGAGTTTACGAAAACTTACACCCAGCCCCTTCGCGAAAGGTGCTGGTTAAGAAAAATATACTCGCTTTGCTCATTATTTTCCTAAACCGAGAGCTTCGCTCGGCCCTTTCTGCGTCGGCGGCGCAGAACGTTGCGACCTGAAGTGCTTGCACTTCGCGCACGGAACCCGTGCGTCTTCACGCGCTTACGCTTCTTTGGCTGCCATGTTCGTTTCATGCGCCCACTATACTCATTTTTCCAATTAATACAACCTGTAGATGCTGCTCATATCGCCCCGAGAACATCTCGCAGCTCGCTCATCATCTCCACGCGAGGAAAATACCCTTGTGCCGTGTCTCGCAGGCCGACGGGCCGAGAGGCAGCGCTGCATCAGCAGATGCAGACAGCGACGGCACAAGGGTATTTTCTGAGCACTTTCCCTCTCCCCACCCTATCCACACCTTATGAACAACACCGCGGACATTGCCCGTCCTTTCCTTAAGGAGTCCTGCGCGTATAATGTCCGAGCTTAGCCTGCATGACTACCTTTCCTATGAGTAACCGAGAACTTTGGCAGAACGCCCTCGTCCAGATCGAGCTCGGCACCTCTGAGGCATCGTTCCGAACATGGTTTCGGAACACCGATATCGCAAGCCGCGACGGGGGGACCGTTCATGTCGCGGTTCCTTCGAAGATCGTGAAAGAGTGGCTCATGGAGAAGCACCACAAACTCATCCTGAAGGCCCTGCGCGGTCTCGATAGCTCAGTCCGAACCGTCGAGTATGCTGTCCATCGGTCTGCAGCCGCTCCCGCCGAGCGAAAGACGCCCCGCCCGCAGGCCCCCGACAATACCGCGCTCGATCTCGGCAGCCTCTACATCGATAAGCGCGACAACCTGAACCCCCGTTATACATTTGAGACCTTCGTCGTCGGCCCCTTCAACGAACTCGCGCACGCCGCCGCAAAAGCGATCCTCGACAAACCCGGCCTCGCGTACAACCCGCTTTTCATCTACGGCTCTACCGGGCACGGAAAGACGCATCTCATTCAGGCGGTGGGGAATTATTTCAAGAAATTACACGCGAACAAAAAGGTTTTGTACGTTACCTCCGAGCGTTTCTCGATCGACTACATCAATGCGGTGCGTGCGGGACATGCCAACAATTTCAAAGATCAATACCGCCAGTACGATGTCCTCATCATGGACGACGTCCAGTTCATCGCGAATACCGAGAAGACGCAAGAAGAGCTGTTCCACCTCTTCAATGCAATGCGGGACAACAACAAACAAATCGTATTCTCCTCAGATAAGCATCCGGCGCTCCTCATGGGGCTTGAGGAACGTCTTAAGGGGCGCTTCGGGGCCGGCATGATCGCCGAGATCCCCGAGCCCGATGTGGAGTCGCGTATCGCCATCATCAAAGCGAAGATCGAGCAGCATGGGTTCTCGATACCCGAGGACATCATCCAATATATCGCTGAAAACCTACGTGGAAACATCCGCGAGCTTGAGGGGGTGCTCAACATGATCGTGTGTAAGTCCCAGCTGAAGGGGAAGGCCATCTCGCATGCAGATGTCCGCGCGCTTATTAAACACAATGTGAAGCCAAGTCGAGGTGTGTCTGTCGATGAGGTCGTTCGCCGTATCGCCCAGTATTACGACATTGCCGAGAAAAGCATTTATGAAAAGACGCGCAAGAAAGAAGTGGTGAAACCGCGGCAGATTATTATGTATATGTTGCGCGAAGAATTCAGTGTCTCATACCCCTCGATAGGGGAGAAACTTGGCGGCCGCGACCACACGACGGTCATTCACTCATGCGAGAAGATAAAAGAGGAAATAAAATCAAACATCGCACTCGAACAAGAGATCGATCACATCCGCACACTCATCCACGCATAGTGCTGTGTATAGAGTGTGAGTACGAGCAGAACAACTATCGGATAACTAAAGACTTATACACAGGGAAGAAATATAAAAAACACTACCAACAAACTATTCCAATTCTCCACAACACTTTTCAACATTAATTTACACTCAAAAAACCCAATACCCCCAACACAAAATCTACTTTCCCCCAATCTCCACACCTATAATAGTAGTAATAGATCTTATATAGAATATAAAAGTATATGAAGATAACAACAATAAAAGAAAAAATACTGAACGCGGTTCTCTTGGCGGAACGTATCACAGGAAAGAAGGAGTCTCTCCCCGTACTTTCTTGTGTGTTGTTTAATGTGAAAAACGAACTTACTATTCTTGCGACCAATCTTGAGGCTGGTATCGAGGTAGTGGTGCCGTGTGAGATCAATGAGGGTGGGGTTATTGCGGTGTCCGCAACGGTGCTTTCACAAACATTACGATCTATTTCGGGGGAGAAGATCATATTGAGGTCGGAGGAGGGGAATCTCATTGTTGAGTCGCGGGGGACAAAGACACTCATAAAAGCGACACCTTATGAGGAATTTCCGGCACTTGGGGTGGCGAAGGTTGGGAAGGGGGTACGCGTCGCGCGGAAGGAACTCATATGGGGTATCCAGTCGGTCTCGTACGCAGCGTCTCCTTCAATGATCCGACCGGAGTTGGGGAGTGTGTATGTATCGATCAAACAAGGGGCGATCGTATGTGTTGCGACCGACTCTTTCCGTCTCGCCGAAAAAACGATCCCCGGTGTTACGGGCACACAGAGCACCGAACTCCTTATTCCCCTCAAACATGCGCTCGAACTCGTCCATGTGTTGGAGCGTATTGACGCGGTGGAGGTGGAGTTATCCACGGACGATTCCCAAATGTCTGTTTTTGTGGACGGCGTGCGGTATATCTCGCGCATCGTTGATGGCACATTCCCGAATTACAAAGAAATATTACCGAAAAAGTTTACGACGGAGGCGACCCTCCTCAAGGGTGATTTTTCGGAGATGTTGAAGAAGGCACGTGTCTTTTCAGGTAACGACCAGCACGTGGGGCTGCATGTGTACCCGAAACGAAAGATATTCAGCGCGACGGCGCGGAGCGCGGAGGTGGGCGAGATGTCGGATTCGGTGGACGCCGCGCTCACAGGCGAAGATCTCGACATTAATTTCCACATCGGATATCTCGCAGACTGCCTTTCTGTCATCGGGTCAGATTCCATTAAGTTAGGTTTTTCCGGCGCGGGGAAGCCCCTCGTCATCAGTGGCGTATCCGACGCATCATTTACCTACCTCGTGATGCCTTTGAATAGGTAGGACGCGGCCAAGTGGGCGGTGCATCAAGGAAGGCTCACTCAACCTCATTGTGCCTGGAACATGACGGTGTGCTCTTCGTTTGTTCCGTCGGTATGAAGCGCGACGGCGCGCAAAACCCCCGTCCCCCCGGCGTTGGGGATATATAATGTCTCGTAGGGCGGCTGCCAAGTAGTGCCGATCAGGGCACCGTTCACGTAATACGAAACATTTTTAATACTCTTGCTTTGTGGTGATGATGCACTGAGCGTAGTGGCTTTCCCGACGAGAATGACGGCGCCCGCGCGCGGCGACGTTATTTGGAATCCTCCCGAAAGGGGTGCGTTGACGCCTGGAGCGCCGGAGTTGGCGGCGGGCGTGTTCCATTGCGGATTCTGGCCTGCCCAGATCGCAACAGAATAGTCCCAGTATGCGAATTGCGGGTCACGCGATGGATTGAGCGGTCTGCCACCGCGCGGGTTGTCTTTGTCGATCCAGTAGAGGATCTCGTGCACCCCTTGTGCCGGGTCGGTGTTCCAGTTGCCGGAAAGGACGGGAGGCATCGAGGCAACATCGGAATCCGGTGCGGGCGGCGGGAAGGCATCCGACCCTGAAGAATATTTTTCAAGCGCATAGAGCATGAATTCATGCCACATCGGAGCGATGATGAATGCCGCGATCCTTTTTTCCATCGGCGTGTTGTCATTATTTCCCGCCCACGCACCGATCGATATACCCGGCGTGTAGCCCAAGATCCACACGTCGCGGTAATCGTTGGTAGTTCCCGTTTTGTCTGCAACATCATAACCGGGGAAGTGCAGGGGGGAATCAGCCCCGAATTCCGGCGTGCGCGCGACATTGTCCGAGAGAACATCGTTGATCTGCCGTGCGATCTGGGGGTCAACAACCTGCGCGCCCTTTTCTTCGTAGCTTTCGAGGATCTTCCCGCCCTTTTCTTCTACGCGCAGAATGCCAGTCGGGGCGTTCCTCACGCCGTCATTCGCGAACACGCCGTATGCCCCCGTCATCTCGAGGAGGTTCACCTCACCACCTCCAAGGACAAGCGTAAGGCCGTACCGGTTGGCATCACCGAGTGTCGTAATGCCGAGCGCCTTGGCGGTCGCGAGAGAGTCGGGAACACCCGCCAGATAGAGCGTTTTAATTGCGGGAATGTTCACGGACTGGGCAAGTGCGTCGCGAAGCTTTATGGGGCCTTGGAATTTTCCGTCAAAATTTTCGGGGGAGTAGCACGGCGGCGTGTCGTTTAGGATGTCCGTCGGGGCACAGTGCGTCGAGAACTGGGTCTTAAGGTCGAAAACCACCGTGTCCGGTGTGTAGCCCCTTTGGAATGCGGTCGCGTACACGAACGGCTTGAATGAGGAGCCTGGCTGGCGATCCGAAAGCGCGACGTTCACCTTGCCATCGATCGTCTCGTCAAAGTAACCGCGCGAGCCCACCATCGCCAATATCTGTCCGGTCTTCGGGTCGACCGCGACCATCGCCTCGTTTGATGCATTGAAATTCTGCTGCATCTGCGGTGCCCACTTGGCGATGACGTTCTCGGCTTTTTTCTGCAGATCGTAATCGAGCGTCGTCACGACGTGCAGACCGCCGCTTGCGACTGCATCAACCCCATATTTTTGTTCGAGGTATTCCCGTATGTAAAAAACGAAATGGGGGGCTTTGATGCCGGCTTCGGATGAATTTCGGAAGTCCACCGTTTCTTTCAGGGCATTTTCGTACTCCTCAATCGTGATAAGGCCGTGTTCCTTCATACGGGAGAGTACGAGGTTGTGCCGCGCATCAAGCGCATCGCGGTGGTTGCCGTAGGGGGAATAATACGTCGGCGCCTGCGGGAGTGCCGCCAGATACGCCGCCTGTGCTAGGTCGATATCTTTCGCGTCGACTCCGAAGAAAAATTGGCTCGCTTCCTGCACGCCGTAGATGGTGCCCCCGTACGGGTTTTCGTTGAGGTATGCGTTCAGTATCTGTTCCTTGCTGTAGATGCGTTCGAGCCGTATCGCGAGAATAATTTCTTTTACTTTCCGTAGTATCGACTTGTCCTGAGTGAGGAGGGCGTTCTTGACGACCTGCTGTGTGATCGTGGAGCCGCCTTGTCCCGCGTATCCCTCCCGCAAGTGGAGCTGCACAAGAACGGCGCGCAAAAATGCCATCGGCCGGAAACCGTTATGGCTGTAGAATGTATCGTCTTCGATCGCGATCGAGGCGCTCTGGATATAGGGTGATATTTCCTCGAGAGGTACGGAGGTGCGACGCATTGAGCCATGTACATCGTAGAGAACGATGTTGCCCGTGCGGTCGTATATTTTCGTAGACTCCGCAATGCGCCGGTTCTCGAAGCTCGTTATCGAAGGGATCGGAACGAACGATGCCCAAAGCACGACGATCCCCGCCCCCAGAAATCCGATAACGCCGGCGCCAAGTAGGGCTGTCTCAACCCAACGGGGAAGGCGCCGACCCCTTTTGTTTGCGCGCATTGCGGAATTGTAGCGTTTTTCCTGCTTTTTTCCACTGTTTACCGCGCGCGGGCGTGCCTCGCCGAAGCTTCAGCGTTGGCGGGCTAAATGCGTCACCGCGATCGCTATCGCGTCGTATTCATCGTCACGTTCGATCTCCTTGTCGATCTTCACAAGAGCGTGGAGCATCCGTGCCACCGCCTTTTTGTCCGCGCCACCCCAGCCGGCTGCAGCACTCTTTACTTCGCCGGGAGTGTACTCAAAAACTTCAAGTCCCGCACCACTCGCAGCAGAAATAAGCGCGCCGCGAACTTCCGCGACACGCATCGCGGTCTTTTGATTTTTCTCGAAGTATAATTTTTCGAGCGCCACATATTCGGGCGAATATTTTTCCATGAGCCGTGCGCATTCGCCGACAACGACGGCAAGTCGCGCAGGAAAATCCATTTTCGAGGACGTTTCGATGCAGGCGGAATACAGAAGCACTTCCTTTCCACCATTATTTTTCTCGACGACCGCGACCCCGCACCTGCCGTATCCCGGGTCTATCGCAAGGACTTTCATCCGGTCATCATAACAAGATGCCGCAGATTCCGAACCTCGGTTCCGGTGGTACTATATAGGCGTGCGTTTCTTAGACACGAAAGGCGCGCTCTATCTCCGCAATCTCGTTTTTGGCGTGGAGGACGGTATCGTCTCGACGGTAGGACTCCTTTCGGGTATTGCGATCGCCGGCGTTCCACGTCCGACCATTTTTCTTACGGGCATTGTGCTCATTTTCGTCGAGGCGGTTTCGATGGCCGCCGGCAGTTTTCTTTCGGAAGCGTCCGTGGATGAGGTTTCCGGTATGCACGACACCCCGCGTCAGTCGTTGTCCGCAGGGGTCATCATGTTCGCGTCGTATTTTGTGGCGGGTTTTATTCCGCTTCTCCCGTACGTGCTGCTTCTTGACGTCGGGTATGCGCTCCCCGTGTCGATTGCTGCGGCATTCTGCACACTGTTCCTGCTCGGGTATTGGAGTGGTAGGAATTCGCACGCCGCGTGGCGCAAGGCGCTGCGCATGGTACTCGTCGGCGGCACCGCTATTTTAGTCGGCACCTTCGCAGGAAGCATCGTCGCCTGATCACTCGGCGTTCGTGAAAACCTCCTCCACGTCGTCGTGCGAATCTATCTTTTCCAAAATTCCCATTAATTTTTCATTGTCGGATTCCGAGAGCGCGACGGTCGTCTTGGGCATGTATGCCACCCCAGTCCTCTCAAACGCCCACAAGGCGCTTCCGGGGGAGGCAAGTGCGAGTCCCATCTCGGAAAGCAGGTGTTTAATCTCCTGAGCCGTTCTGTTGCGGTTGTCGGTCAAGGCCTCGATGACTATCGCTGCGCCGCCGGGGCCGTATGTTTCGTAGGTGATGGCCTCGAGTGCCGCCGCATCCGCCGCTATGCCCTTGGCGATGGCGCGCTCTATCGTGTCTTTGGGCATGTTGGATTTTTTTGCGGTCTCAATGACGGCGCGCAGCGACGGCGCGTTCACATCGCCGTTTGCTTTTTTGCTCTCCATCGCGATGCGTTTGCCGAGCTTGCCCCACAAATTGCTTTTCGCCGCATCCGCCGCGCCTTTTTGCCGCTTAATTTGAGCCCATTTGTTGTGTCCTGACATGAGGGCATTCTACACCGGACTTTTCCACAGTTCTATCCACCCGAAATCCACTATTTTCGGGGTTTGCACGCGTGCACGCGGATTTTTTGATGTTGTATATTTTCCTTTATCGATGTGCCTAACCGTGCGTCGGTCGTCACCGAGAGGACGGGAGTAATCCCCGACAAACAGGTGATAGTTCCTTGGGTCTGTCGGTGTTCGCATCGAGACATTGCAGGAATCGTTCGGTCAGTGCGGTGGGGTAGTGTGCAAAGTGTGTGGAGATCGTATCAAGACACATGGAGCAGATTACGCGACTCCTTGAATGACCGAAAAAGCAGAGACCCTCCAGCAATGGAGGGTCTCTTGCTTACCGTGCGCTGTGACTTCCATAGTACACGTCATTTCTCGCACAACCTCTCTTATCCCCACATGTTTCCTTTGCAGCACTAACGGTCGGAAGCTGCGCGTCGAACAAGAAATTTTCTGATAAAAGATCGAATTCGTCGGATTTCTTTCCGGTTATTTTCCGGAGGACTTTTAGCGACTTCATTTGCAAATAGGTACAGGTCATCGTTGTCTACGGCGATCCACCATCCGTTTCTATAAAGAAAGTAAAGAAGGGTCATCACAGCAACGCGCTTGTTGCCGTTTTGGAATGGATGGTTCTTTATCATGAGGTAAAAGAGAATCGCTCCCTTGCCCACGTGCCCACGGTATAGACTTTTCCCACTAAATTTTTGAAAAGGAGTTTTTAAACAACTTTCCAATCGGTCTGGAAAGCGTGTATTGAAGGCTGGTATCGGTTCGCCCCACTCCATCAGCTCCTGAGCAAGGGCGTGAGCAACGGTTTCGATTTGGCGTACCGATATTTCCACCAGGGTAGACCGAGCCATATATTTTCTCTCGCACTACTCTTCCTTGCCGAGGCGACGAAAAGCCACATTGTATTGTTTTACGGCTTTTTTTACGACACGTTCAATTTCGTTTTTTTGCTCCGCAGAAACAGAGGAGCCAAGAATTGTCTCAAGGTCTGCTCGGGCTATAATGTAATTTCTACCAACCTTTTGTGCGCGAAGTCGCCCTGCAGTAATTTTCTTTAAAATGGCCACACGACTAACCCCCATAATTTTGGCGATCTCTGAAACGGAGAAGTGTGTTTTTTGAGTCATGTCCACAGGTTATCATATGATAACCAATAGCACAAGATTTAATATGAGGTCTATTTTGGCCCTAAATAAGGGGCTTTTGTGCCCTAGGGGCTTCGGCGCCGACGTGTTCGTAGCCTTTCTTGGTGACGGTACGGCCGCGGGGGGTGCGGTCGAGGAGACCGAGCTGCATGAGGTACGGCTCGTTCACTTCCTCGATGGTCGCCTCTTCTTCGGAGAGCGACGCTGCGATGGTTTTGAGTCCCACCGGCCCGCCGCCGAATTTCTCCACGATGATAGAGAGAATATCGCGGTCGGTTTGGTTGAGCCCGCCTTCGTCTATCTCCAAAAGCGCGAGTGCTTTTTTCACCGTCTTCAGATCCAATTTTTCTTCGTTCACCTCCGCAAAATCCCGTGCGCGTTTGAGGAGATAGTTGGCGGTGCGCGGAGTAGCACGGCTGCGGGTCGCGATTTCCTTGAGAGATTCGCCGTCAATTTCTATTTTAAGTATTTTTGCCGAGCGTTTCAGTATCTCTGCTATTTCATCGTCGCTGTAGTACTGCAAACGGAACGTACCGCCGGAAAATCGGGAGCGTAAGGGTGCCGAGAGCATTGAGATGCGCGTGGTGGCGGCAATGAGCGTGAACGGAGGCAGTTCCAGCTGCACGGTGCGTGCGGAGGGGCCTTTGCCGATGACGATGTCGAGCACGCCCGCCTCCATCGCGGGGTACATGACCTCTTCTATAGTACGGTTGAGGCGGTGTATCTCGTCTATGAATAGAACGTCGCCGGCGGAGAGGTTGGTCAAGATGGCGGCAAGGTCGCCCACGCGTTCGATGGCGGGGCCGGAGGTGGAACGCATGTTGGCTCCTATCTCTTTGGTCATCAAATGCGCCAGCGTGGTCTTGCCGAGCCCCGGCGGGCCATAGAGGAGCACGTGTTCGGGCTGATGGTTGCGGCCTTTCGCTGCCGTGAGGAGGATGCGGAGGTTCTCTTTTATGCCGGATTGTCCCACGTATTCCTTCCAATTCTCAGGGCGTAGCGCCTGATCGAGGGAACGGGGGCTTTTTTCTATTGTTGATTGGTCCTTTGTCATAGAGAGTAGGCTCTTGGCGCTCGGTTGGAAGCGGCCTTGAGGACTCAAGTGAGCTATTGACTTTTATATTCTATGTGATATACTCGCGCCCAGTGGATTTCTCATTTCTACTGACCCAGTAGGCGAATCGGCTGATTCGTGACTTGGCAATAAAATCCAACAAGAGAGGCGCGCAGTATCGGGCGATGGTGACTTTTCCGAGGACGCGGCAGTTCTGTCGCTTGCGGCAGCTTGCTTCCGCCATCCTTAGGTCCTAGTCGCAACTTTGCATAAAAGCATCGCCCGATAGTGCTCACCTCCGATCCGCAAGAACCGTCCCGAGCGAATTCGAAGGATCTCCTTCTCAACGATAGCACCGCATTGCCTCCGTGCAATGCGGTTTTGTGGTGTAAAGAACGCTCTAGTTCCCGATAGTTTCCAACATCACTTCATCGCGCAGGTCCACGACGCGACCGAGTTCTTCGAGCGAGGTAACGCCCTGCAGCACCTTCGCCACGCCATCTTGCGCCATCCGGCGGATCTTCTGATGCGTCGCTGCTTTCCAAATGTCGCGCTCGCTTGATGTTTTGTGGACCACCTCTTCGATCTCCTTGTCCATGAGCACGACTTCCACAACGGCAATGCGGCCCTTGTATCCCAAGCCCCCGCATTTCGGACAGCCCTTCGGCACCCACATCGTCTCGCGGTTCGCGGGCAATTCGTCGGCGTGGGGGATGTTGCGCAGGATCGGTTCGATCGTCTTTGCGTCTTCCGGTCCGATGGGTTGCGCCACGCGGCAGTGTGGGCAAAGGCGGCGCACGAGACGTTGCGCCATCGCGACCGTAAGCGCCGCGCCCAAAATGTCCGCATTCACGCCCATGTCGATGAGGCGGGGGAAGGTGCCGGCGGCATCGTTGGTGTGGAGCGTGGAGAAGACCAAGTGGCCGGTGAGAGAAGCGTGCACTGCCGTCGAGGCGACCTCCGCATCACGGATCTCGCCGACCATGATGACATCCGGATCCTGACGCAAGGTGGAGCGCAGACCGAGCGCGAAACTATAATCCTTGGACACCTGCGTTTGCACGATGCCGGGCAGGTGGTATTCGATCGGGTCTTCGATGGTAACGATCTTAATGCCGGGATTATGCACCTGGCGCAAGAATGCGTAGAGCGTCGTCGTTTTACCGGAACCCGTCGGGCCGGTGTTCAATATCATGCCGTTAGGCTTCGTGATCTCGCGCGCGAATATTTCCATCAAGTATTTGTCAAAGCCAAGCTCCTCCATCGGGAGCGCGATCGTGGTCGGATCGAGTACGCGCATCACGATCGTCTCGGCATAGGCGCCGGGGAGGATGGAGGTACGTATCTCGATCTCTTTTTGATTGACGACGATGGAGAAGCGGCCATCCTGCGCCGCACTTTTTATGTTCAACTTGAGGCCGGAGAGTAGCTTGATGCGCGAGGAAATGAGCGTGTACGTCGGCGCGTCGAACGTCGTGGCTTCTATGAGCACGCCATCAAGGCGGTAGCGCATGCGCACGGCCTCCTCCTCCGGTTCCAGATGGATGTCGGATGCGCCCAGAGAAAGCGCGCCGCCCATGATGATCTCGAGCACGCGCGAGATGCGGTGCGTGTCCTTGGATCCGGAATGCGATTGTATCTCAAGCTGCACGTCCTCGAGCGTTTTCAGCTTTTGAAGCATCTGCTGGATGGTTTCGTTGGAAAGCGTGAGAATGCCGGCCTCTGTTTCGGTGGCGTACGAGAGGTCATGGTAACGGTCCCACGCGTGCTCAAGTGATGCCTTGGACACCATGAAGCGTCGTACCGCATAGCCCAGCCGCTCAAGATCCGCCACCACCTGCAGCGCATCCTGCCGTTCGGGCGCGCGCATGGCGACGAAAAGTTGTTTGTTGACCTTGCGGAACGCCGCGATCTCGGCGGCGCGCGCGCGCTTTTCATCGATGAGTCGTAGCGAGTCGGTGTCGATGGATTTTGAGGTGAGGTCCACGTACTCGATGCCGTACTTGCTTGAGAGCATTTCCGCGAGCTGCTCCTCCTCGCGGCTGCGGAGCTCCGAGAGCCGCTCCTCCTGCTTCTTTTCGTTGAACTGTGTGGCCATTGCCCCCCATTGTAGCGCATTAAAAATGGGGGGCGGGGGCCGGAGCACCCTCTCCGCTCTCGCCTCGTTTCGGTGCCGCAAGCGGAGTCAAACCCGCGCGTGTACAATGTCGGCATGGACCACGGACCGGAGGAATTTGCATCGGAGGCACGACGTTTTGCCAGGGCACTTACTCCACATCCGGAGCATGCGACTGTCGTGGTTTTATCCGGTGAGCTCGGCGCGGGCAAGACGACGTTCGTACAGGAAATGGCAACGGCTCTCGGTGTTGCGGAGACGGTAACAAGCCCGACATTCGTGCTCGAAAAGATCTATCAACTCAAGGGACAAAAGTTTCCGCACCTCATCCACATCGATGCGTATCGCCTGAAAGGTGCGCACGAACTTGAGGCATTGGGGTGGAAAGAGCTTCTGCAAAATGTCGGCAACCTCATTGTTCTCGAATGGCCGGAGCGGGTTGCGGATCGCGTGCCTGAAGACGCGATACGGATTACACTGACGGGCTCAGGGGATACACGGAAAATCTCGTATGGCTCAAAAGAAACCTAACACCTCAGAAAGACCAAAGCGGCTCTTGCTGCTGGACTCGCACGCGATCCTCCATCGCGCGTATCACGCATTGCCCGATCTTTCTTCCTCCGATGGCGCGCCGACGGGTGCCCTGTACGGGCTCATGACGATGCTGCTCAAATCCATTGCCGATCTAAAGCCCGATTACATCGTCGCGGCGCGTGATCGCGCGGAAAAGACGCATCGGCACGAGCTATTTGAGGATTACAAGGGGACACGCGCAAAGACGGAGGATGCATTAGTGGAGCAGCTGAAGCGGGCGAACAGCGTATTCGACGCGTTCGGTATTCCGGTACTCGATGCAGTGGGTTTTGAGGCAGATGACGTCGTGGGGACGATAGCCACCCAAGTCGCGAGAAGAGAAGATCTGGAAACCATCATTCTTACGGGCGACATGGACATGCTCCAGCTCATCGTCAACGGGCGCGTGACCGTCTATCGGCTCCTCACGGGGATCTCGAACATGAAATTCTACGATGAGGATGCGGTCAAGGAGCGATACGGATTCGGGCCGGAACACATCACCGACTACAAAGGCATGTGCGGCGACCAGTCCGACAATATAAAAGGTATCAAGGGTATCGGAGAAAAGACGGCGACCGAGCTCATTCAAGCGTTCGGTTCCATCGAGCAGATATACAAAACGCTGAACAAGCATCCGGAGGAGTTCGCGAAAAAGGGTATCAAGCCGCGCACGGTGAAGCTTTTGGAGGAGGGTAGAGATGCGGCGCTTTTCTCGAAGCAACTCGCGACCATCCGCCGCGATGTCCCCGTCACGTTCGAGCTGCCGGATCATCCGTGGCGCATGAGCGATCATGCGGAGGGGATCGTAGCGCTCTGCGACACGCTCGAATTTCGCTCGCTCAAAGAGCGTGTTCGTTCTGCGGAGAATAATGCGTCTGAGAAGACTCAGGTGGTGCAACTCGCGGGAGAACGGCCCGCGGTGGACGAAACGGCGCTGCGCGAGACCGCGCTTGCGCTGTGGCTTTTGCATTCAGACACCACGAACCCGACACTGGGGGATATCTTGGAAGAGGCACACACAGAGGATTTCGAGAAAGCGCGCACAGTGATATTCAAAGATCTGCGCTCGACGGGCCGCCTGCGCGAGGTATTCGAGAAAATAGAGCGGCCACTCATCCCGATAGTGCAGAGAATGAATGCCTCGGGCGTGTACGTCGATGCGCCGCACCTCAAGGATCTGGCCAGGGAGTATGGCAAAGAGCTCGGCGTGCTTGCGGGGAAGATCTATCGGCACGCAGGGCACGAGTTCAATATCAACTCACCGAAACAGCTCGGCGTTATTTTGTACGACGAGCTCAAGATAAATCCGGTGCGCCAGAAAAAGACGGCGGGCGGCGCGCGCACGACGAAGGAAAGCGAGCTCGAAAAACTCTCCGACCTGCATCCCATCATCGCCGACATCCTTGCATACCGTGAACTCCAGAAACTCCTCTCCACCTACATCGAGAAGATGCCCGCGCTTCTCGGGAGCGACAGTCGTTTACGTGCTGAATTTTTGCAGGCAGGCACGACAACGGGTCGTATGTCCTCCCAAAACCCGAACTTGCAGAATATTCCCATCAAATCGGATCTGGGGCGCCGGATCCGCTCGGCGTTCGCGGCGCCTGAAGGGCGGGTTTTGGTCGCGCTCGATTACTCGCAGATAGAGCTGCGCATCGCGGCGGGTCTCTCGGGCGACAAAAAACTCGTCGACGTGTTCAAGAAGGGGGGAGATGTGCACTCTGCAGTCGCGGCAGAGGTGTTTGGTGTGCCGGCTGAGATGGTGGATTACGAAATGCGCCGACGCGCGAAGGTCATCAATTTCGGCATTCTCTACGGTATGGGCGTGAACGCGCTCCGTGCCAATCTTGGTGAGACAGTTTCACGCGATGAAGCCGCGAAATTCCTCTCAGAATATTTCAAGAATTTTTCAGGGCTTGCACGCTACATTGAGCACACAAAATCCGAAGCCACACGGCTCGGGTATACGGAAACGCTCTTCGGGCGGCGGAGATATTTTCCCGCACTCAAGTCGTCGATCCCCGGACTCAAGGCGCAGGCGGAGCGTATGGCCATGAATGCGCCGATGCAGGGCACGCAGGCGGACATCATCAAACTCGCGATGATAGAGGTCGATACACAGATCGAGAAGAATGGATGGCGCGGTCGCGTCGAGCTCGTGCTGCAAGTGCACGACGAGCTCGTGTATGAGGTCGACGAGAAAATCGCCGAAGAGGCGGCGCATGTGATACGCAAGGTGATGGAGTCAGTGGTGCCGCGCGAGAAACTCTCGCATGTTCCGATCCTTGCGGAGGCGGTAGTGGGGAAGAATTGGGGGGCCCTCACGAGAATATCACGTTGATATGCTGTACTTTTTTTCAGGTACTGATAGAGAGAAGGCGCGCGCGGCGCTGAATGCGGCGCTGGAAAAGGCGGCAAAAAAGGTGTCGAGGATTGCGCGTGTCACCGATGCGAATACGCGCGCTGATCTGCAATCGGTGCTTCAGGGTGGGGGAATGTTCGGGGAGACGCGCACGATCGTGTTTGACGGCACACTGGCGAATGAAGAAATGCGCGATCTCGTGACCAATTCGCTCCCCGCTCTCAAAGAATCTCGGGAGACTTTCTTCATTCTCGAAGAGAGGCCTGATGCGGATACAAGGAAACGGATAGAAAAGTATGCGGAAAGATCGGAACGATTTGATACTGCGGGAAAAAGGCGGGACGGGAGCGTATTTGCGATGGCGAACGCACTCGCGAAACGCGACAAGCGCGCACTCTGGTTGAATTATCAAGGGGAACTCGCCAAAGGCACGGCACCCGAGGCTATTCATGGGGTGCTTTTTTGGGGCGCCAAGGATATGCTGCTGAGATCTCGCGTGGGGGGATCGAGTGAACGCGCACAAAAACTGGTCGCGGCGCTTGCTGAACTGCCGCACGAGTCCCGTCGTCGTGGAGAGGAGCTCGAATATGCACTTGAGCGATTTGTTCTCTCAGGGCTGTGATAGAATTGTCGGCATGGAGAGGCGGCATTCCGCGCAGGTTTTCGTCTTTTGTTTTCCTGCCCTCATACTCAGCTTATTCGTGGTGACATTTTTCCCGCGTGCCTTGTTTGCTCTGGACATGCAAGCAGATTCACAATGCATCCCGGTCATTCAACAATGCGGATGCGGCCAAATAATGGGTCCGAAGGGGTGTACGGGGGGCGCGAACAAGTTCATGTGTCCTTGCGTAGACATGACGAGTGGCTTTGCCACGAAGGGGATATGCGTGTCTAACTTTACGTGCAAAGCTACATCTGCGGCCGATGGCAAACTAGATCCCGGCATGGCACAGCTCGGAAAAATTCTCAGCGATCTCATGCAAAAGCTCATGCAGGGCGGGCAAGGTGGAGCGGGCGACAGCCCACCGCCACCAATTACGGGGACGCAAGGTTGCACGCAGTATTTCCAGACGTCCGATATCTCGCAGGTCTCGAATCCGTGCGCGCAGTATGTACCGGCCGTTTCCGAGGGCATCACTACTACAGACTCAAATGGTTGCGATCCCTTGAGCGCGGTACTCGGCATGTGTGGAGGGGAAAATGCCAACACGAACGCAAACATCAATACGGGCAGTTCTACGGGCACGAGTGTAAGGCCCGCCGCTACGACGACTCCGCGTATCATTTTTCAACCCACAGGTGTCGGCGGCATAGGAGTACCGGGTGGTTTCCGCGGCGATATTCTCACTCGCGACAGGGGGGCGACCGCCATTGCCGGAGCACGCGATGAAAAGAGTAATGTCGAGGTCGCGGGGTTCTATGGCTCCGATACCTTCGGCGGGCAATCGGCTGGTCTCATGGCGCGGTGGTGTCGGGAGCGGCCGTGGGCGAGCAATTTTCTCGGAAAGATCGTTGACCCCGGGGTTTTCGATGTGTTGTGCAAAGCGCGCGGCTATCAAGTCGGCGAACCGCCGCCTCCTTCGCAGGGGACAGTGGTCAGAGTGAATAAGGCGCCTGTCGCAACATCGACACCCAAGGCTGCAACATCAACACCGACCGTTAAGCCAAAAGTAGACATCTGGGCGGTCCCGGCCTCGGTGCCACTCGGCGCTCGCACATCGATTTTCTGGAGCGCGCAGGGTGTCGTGAGTTGCGTGGAAACATCGACCGATGGCAGCTTCAATCAGAGATCTCTTTCAGGGGGTGCCGCGACGGTGCCGATTACGATGGCAACCACCTTTACTATCGAGTGCGATGTCTCTGACGGTACAAAAATACGCGGGTCGGCGACCGTCAATCTAAAGATCTGATGCGATGAACGCGTTTTTTGATGAGGTGCAAAAGCACTTGAGCGGTTTGAAGAAGCCCTGAAACTCGCCGTCTAAGCGCTCCGGTGCTATATTTTCGGTACCCGCCCATGTGTTCATATGGACGGGGCAGTCGGAGAATATGAAAGTGAACTTTCATATTGCTCCTCTTTGCCGCCCATAGCTCAGTTGGTAGAGCGGCTCCCTTTTAAGGAGAAGGTCCCAGGTTCGAATCCTGGTGGGCGGACACGATAGGACTGGACTCGTATAACGAGTCGAAATGTCCTTGTTTACTTGCCTTTTTCGTAGGTTCTAACGGTTCGTGGAGGATAGCCACCTCTGCGGCTAGCTTTTTCATTGGTAGAAGCATATTCGCCCCATCGAATATGACTTTTCTGTCTTTCAGGGTCAGGTTCGAACCGAGCGCGAGAAAGATGCCTCTACGTTCAACGGGTGTGCCGTTCTTGAATTTGTTGCGCGCATTGGTCACGAACGACAACGCGAATTCCATATTGTCAGCCCATGTGTTGAACCTGCCGTCTGTATCTGCAAGCGACTCGCTGAGACGCTCCTTTTCTTCCATGGCGGCTACTTTCTTCTCGCGTAGCTCGTCCTCGGTGATCTCGTTATTGGCTCGCATATCTATAAGGCGCTCGATTTTGAGAATCGTGGAGTTGTAAGCTCGCTGCTGTGCTTCAATCGCCGCACCGCGAGATCCACGATCCTTTTCGATCTCTTTTCGGATCCACTTCATGCCCCAAAGGTGGAATGACTCTGGGATCTCCAAGGACGCGAGCTCGGCATCAATCTGAGATTCAAGGACTTTTTCCTCTACCGCACCCTGCGAGCAAGGGATCTTGCTCCGCTTAGTGCAGTGATAGTAGACATAGCGGTGAGTGTTTCCATTCTTTTGGGCCTTCTTCTTTTCCTCGGCAGTAATCGACATGGCACATTCGCCGCATTTCATCATGCCGGTAAATGCGAATACGTGGGTTTGCGGGCGCGGCCTGCCTTTTCTACCGAGAAGAATCTGCACCCTGTCATACTCTGCTTCTGTAATCATCGCTTCATGCAACCCTTGATACCAAGTCCCGCTGTTTCTCGGAAACTCGTATTTACCATAATAGAACGGGTTCGTAAAAAGATAATAGATATTGCTTCGCGACATCTTTCGTCCCTTGCGAGAACGCAGACCCCATTGCTCCGTTGCGATTTCTAGAAGCGAGGATGGATTGTGAACACCTCTCAACATTTCGTCCCACAGCTTGCGAACGATCTCGAAACGCTCGGCATCCTTATATATCGTGTTGCTTCCCTTGGCGTTCGTCTTGGTATTGAGATAGCCAATCGGCGGCTGTACCGGATACCAACCCATCTCTGCTTTCTTCTTGAGGCCTCTTGTGACGTTGACCGCGAGATCGCGCGAGTATTGATTGGCCATACCGAACTCGACACTCATCAGCAGCACGTTGTCTTGGGGGTAGTAGCTGCGCTCATATGATCGGATGTGTCGAATCGCGCTCATCTGTAGCATGTTGATTACTCGTCCGCCGTCCACCATATTTCGCGCGAGGCGGTCAAGTTTCCAACACAAAATTCCGTCTGCCTCGCCTCTCTCCATCTGGTCGAGCATATCCTTGAAGACAGGTCGTCCGAGTGCTTTTGCAGACTTTGATTCTTCGAAGACGCGGACGATGCGCAGATTTTCTAGCCGTGCGATTTTCTCAAGTTCACTTACTTGAGATTCGATGGAAAGCACCTGGCGGTCTTCCGACTCAGTAGATTTCCGGGCATAGAGAAAATACCTGGGCGACTTACTACTTTTCATGTTCATCATAGTGCCGTGGTTGATTGGTCTTGTAAGCGGGTGCCTGTTGCTTGCCGCGCCCTATAGGGCATAACGAGCAACAGGCATTATTCTGCTGGTGGATCTCCCAGCCAGTTTTCGTCGGGTAAGAGATGGTAGAGGTTTTGATTCGGCGCGCCTCCCGTACTCTTGATTGTTAGCCCCTTCGACACCGCTTCTTTCCGTGTTTTCATTTCGGCATAGCCCTGGCTCACTAGGTCTCTAAGCGCAGACCTGACGGTTGAGGTACCTCCGACTCCAAGAGAGACCAGGTCTTCAACAGAAAGCCACGTATCTTCTGCGCCGAGCGCATCAGTAACTCTTTCGGTCACTTTGCTTTCTTCGCGTTCCTCGTCCTTGTGGGGGCGATAGATAAACCCCCAAGGTGATGAACTCACAAGCAGTTCAAATGGATTGATTTTCTCATCAGCTTTCAGCTTTTGCTGTCGAGCGACTATAAACGTCTCTCCCTTTTCACTTTGAGCGTAGAGCGACAGGTGACCGTGCACAGCCGCATTGATCGCGCTGCTCCCTCTAGTTTCCTCGCCATCGTTTTTATTCCCACCAAATGGAGGCTTTTTTCTGTTGTGATGCGTGAAGATTACAGTGAGACCTTTTTGCGTGAATTTCTTCAACTGGTCGATTACCGACTGCATTTCCTGCGAGCTGTTTTCCTCCTTGTCGTGTACGCTCCGCAAAGAATCGAAAATAATCATCGTGATGCCTTTTGATTCGGCTTCAGCAAGCAGTTTGGTCACGTATGCGTCCGTCAGCTTTATTCCTTCGAGTACATGAAAGAAGATGGGCAAACCAACGAACTCATCAGCAAGCATCTTCATTCTGTTTTGGATGAGACGCTCGCTATCCTCCTCGTTCACGACCATCACCAATTGCTTCGTTGTCTCGAATGTCCCCCAAAGCATCGATCCCTTCGCCGTCGCGAGCGCGATTTCCAAGATCACCCAGCTTTTGTAGTGATTCGGAGGGGCGCTAATCATATTGATCGTGCCTGACTCGAACAGTTTTTCGACAGCCCACTGTGCCGCGGGAAACTCCCGCGTCATGAGCTCATCGAGAGAAAATGCCGGCCGGAATGCTCTCCCTTCCTGAGGTTCGGTGTGAGGTATTCGGGGATTTGCTCGCACCCGGCCCCACGCTGACTCGAATTGTTTGTCCGCTTCTCCGCCCGCCGCGTGGAAGTTATCTCCGATCTCGAAGTTCTTATCGATGACAGCGCGATACATCGTGTGGGCAATGTCCCGCGAGCCAAGGTCGCCAAACTGGTTGCATATTTTCAGGGCGAGACGGAAAGACTTCAAATGTCTTTCCCCCTGCTTCGCATACAGAACTTCTTCCATTGGAAGAAAAGTCTTTTTGTGTCCGATGATATCATGCTGCGGAAGCAGTCCTGCGAAGTCTGATTCGCTGTACCTATTGTCAGTCACGTTGCCGAGCTTCATTTCTTTTCCTGAGCCGTCCTTCCAGTACTTTCCAAAAGGGATGCGGAGAATCCGAGCGATGTCTCGCGCCGCCTTGTCGCCGTCGAAAGCTTGAGTGAGAGCGTCTTGAATACGCTCGTACTCGCGCTTCTGGTCGTCCGTCGGGTTTATGATTGGCTCTTTCAGAATCCAGTACCCGTGAACCCCGCGCCCCGTCTCGACCATAGCGGTGAAAGGGATGCCTTTTTCTGCTGCCAACAACGCTGCCTCGTTCTTAATATCGCGCACGGGTTTATCTGGGTTATCGATTTCAACAAAGTGTGCATTGAGCGAGGTAACGAACTCGATTTTTCGGTGGCGATTTCGAGGGAAATTCGCGAATCCGTTCACCGTGAAATACGCGCCCCATCGGCCATAGTTATTCAACTCAATCACATCTCGCAGTTCACTCTTGTGACGGGGAGGGTGTTCCTTTTTCTCATCAAGACTAACGAACACAGGGTCACGAAACATCTTCAGGAATTCTTCTTGCGTCATGATTATTTTTCGCCGATGCACACGGCACGATAAAGATTGATAAGTGCCTGCGCGCGAGCAGCGGCTTCTTCAAAAGAAAGTTCCACGCCGTACCGTTCTTGGTACAGCTTTCTGAACTCCTCGATTGCATCTCGCGGAAGCATGTCCGCGATAATATCGACCAGGGCGTTGACTCAATTTCGGGTCAACTAGTAATTGCGGCAGAGTGCCTTATTTCTCCATGAGATTAGTCGGTCTTTTGTGCCGTACTTTTTTTGCACTCGTTCGTTTAGGTTGTACATGGCATCTCGTACAGGGGGCATATGTTTCTTGACGTCTAGACGTCGCGTATCGAGCCCGGTCATGTACGCCGCGACGTTCTCCCAGGAGATCGCCGCCCCAACAGGTTCGCGAAAAATGACTTCGCAAAGATCAGCTTCATTCTTGTGCGGCGGGAGCGGACAAGGGGTACCGTTTACGAGCAGAGAAGATGTCCTCGCGTCAAAAGATATTTCGCAATCTACAAGGCGTACCTTTTCTATGGGAATGTTCAGGCTCTCTCGAATCTTTTTTGCGAGGGTTTTGAAGTCCAACGAGACCTCAAGTCTAGCGAGTGTGTGATATTTTACGTCTAATTCTGGCGGCTCAATCGGGCGCTCCTTGTTCCTGTAGTGGAGCACCCAGAACTTCTTTATCGTGACGGGGTGGTTCGCAGCCAGGGAGCGAAGCGCATCGCCCAGCTCTTCTAGCCGAATATGGTTCTGTTGCAGGTCGTTGAGAGTGATTGCAATATCTTGAAAGCCCGAAGGGTTTTTTACGCCAAAAGTGAACCTGTATTCCAAGACATCTAGAATCTTTTCCATAAGGATAGCGGGGGCATCCATGAGGTCGTCATGATACGCGCTTATGCCCTTCGGCTCAATGTTTGCGGGACCGTGCTAGTTTCTGGGCTCCCACGGCCTCCCCGGAAGCTAGTTTTGGCCTAGTTTAGCTGGTTTATCACAGAGTCCATCCGGAGAGCCTCCGGGGCTGCCGTGGTGAGCCACGGGACGTTCCGGGCTTGATAGAACAAGCAATATCAGGTTCTTTAGGTTAAAAACCTAAGCATTTTTGATTAACTTGATATTTAATCAATCTTTTTGGAGCCTGATATAACAGCTCATTATCAGTTCCCGTTGATAGAACAGCGCGATATCAGCAGCCATTCCTATATCTCCCAGAAAGGGCTAATATGGCTGGACACACCCAATATGGGAGCGACAGCTCCAAAGACCTAAACTTCGGCGACGAGGCATGGTCTAAAAGTCGGATAAGGCGCAGAGAACCCGTCATGTGGTTGCCTTATCCGCCGTATCGGGAAACCGGTGCGTTCGCGCAAGCGAAGACCCGTGGCGGGCTTTGTGCTTTCGAGAAGCATGGGCTCGCTAGGTTTATCCGTTAGAAATCTAGCAGTCCGGTATGACATTCATCGGTGCATTTTTGGCCGCGTTGGTATTGATATATATTTTGAGCGTCTTCACGTGGCGAGGATTACTTTTGGCCGGATTCTGTGCCCTAATTTTTATGGCTTTGGGTATCGGCCCCGGTATCTTCGTCTTGGCATTACTAGCCGCACTCGCCTTCGTCTGCTACGCCGTCGTGTACTTCATCAAATGGCTTTTTGCTGAAAAGCCTGTCGAGCGAACACAGGAAGAGAAAGATAAGATGGCCGAAGTGATGGCCGGTCTAGAGCTCGAACATGGAATTGGAAGAGATTCTAGGGAGTACTCTCGACCAGAAGACGAATAAAAAGGCTCGCGCAACAACGAGGGGAAGCCGTTGATATTTCATGAAAACAGGAATACTCTGCCCCTATGGCAGAGAATCCCGCAGGCTTTACTTTCAGTCTCTCCCTGAGTGTCCTTAATCACTTGGGTCGGAATCTATATCGTAGCTTCACCACAGTTCTCGGCGAAGCCATTTCAAACTCTTGGGATGCTGACGCAAAGGATGTTTGGGTATACATCGACAAAAAGCAGAACAATCTAATCGTCAAAGACAACGGCGTAGGGATGGATGCACTCGATTTTCAAAACAAGTTCCTCAAGATCGGCTACTCCAAGCGCAAAGATGGCAAAGCCGTATCGGCAAAGAAAAGGCCGTTCATCGGACGCAAAGGAATCGGGAAACTCGCACTACTTTCTTGTGCCGCTCGCATAACGGTAATTTCAAAAGTAAAAGGTGGTGATTATGTCGGTGGCGTGATCGACAATACGGGCCTCGACAAGGCAATCACGGACGACATGTCTCCTCAGGAATATTCTCTCGAAGGGGCGGACATGGCGGCACTGAAGAAGTACACCGACGACCATAAGCACGGAACAATCATTCGATTCGAAGGCATACACGAGGGCATCAAACCGCACTTTGGATTTTTGAATAAGGTCGTCGCGCTCTATTTCCGATTTTCGCTCATAGACGGCTCTTTCAAGATCCACATAAACGACGAAACAATCACCCACAGACATCTCGAAGAACTGGCGAAGAAGACGCAGTTCGTATGGCACACGCAAGGACTCAAAGACCCATTTCTCAGCAGAGGACTCAAGAACGCGAAAGAAAAGAGAACCATAACGCTTGGGAAGGGAGTGCGCGGCTTCATCGCGTCCGTTGAGACGCCTAAAGACCTGAGCATCTACTCCACCGGAGAACGAGTGAGCATTGACTTGTTCGTAAACGGCAGATTACGGGAAACCGACATCGTAAAACACCTCTCTATTGCGAAAGTCGCGGAGAATTATCTATACGGTCAGATACACATCGACGACCTCGATGGGTCTGTCGATCGCTTTACTACAAGTCGCGAAGGAATTATTGCTGACGATCAGAAATATGAGGCGCATCTGAAGACCTTCAGAAAAGCTCTCGATAAAATCATTCGCGAATGGGACGTTCTTCGTCGCAAATACAGACTCGACGGGAATCCCGAAGACCCCATCTTATCGAAAAGGGAACGGAAATCAGGTGAGCTCTATAACGTGGTCGCCGGTGAATACAACCCGCCAAAGAAAGGGAGGAAGCCTAATCTGGTTGACGGCTGGGTCAACGACCTGGCGGAGGACGCACGTTTCAATTTCGGTTCGTATGCTGAATGCTTTATGTCGGAGAACCTGATCAGGAAGCTTGCGCAGAAAAAGAAAATCTCGCTGTCGAAAGAAGCGAAAGAAGAAGTCGCCAAGTGGAAGAAAGTTGAGAAAGAAATGAAGGGCAAAGGCAATCTCAGTATCGGTATAAGACAAGCGAGTTCCGATCTGGGATACTTGTCGATGAGCCACCTCGCGAATCTTGTCGACAAGAAAGATCCCGCAAAAGAAGCGTGTCTGGCTCGTGACGCGAACGAATACCGCCCGATTAGAGACGCTCTTGCGCACACGGCACTTTTGACCGACGTTGCAAAGAAGAAGCTCACGAGCGTATTCGAGAATGTCAGGGGGCGTGTTCAGACTCTGATTGCGGGCAAATAACGACTATGCGTAAATACAACAGCAAGGACGCCTATAATTTCTACAAGAAGTTTATTTACAACGAGGAGAAACAGTCTCTCTTTAAGCAGCACAACTTGCCGATAGCTGGCAGCATCCCATCAATCGACTGGGAGCTTTTCGGTGCCATCCTCACGGGAGATGACCATAAAACCAGGTACGGCTCGGACTTGGAACACCACGAGATCAAGTCATCGGTGGGAGTATCGAGTTTTGAGTATCAATATCACTTGCACGGCGGTATTCAAAAGTTGGCCGACGACATGAAAGTAGACCACATATTTATTTCCTACAGTCCCGACTACAAGAATATTGAGGTTCGGATGATTGAAGGCGCCGCCCTAAAAGAGAAGTTTGAAAGCTGGCTTCCAGGATTGAAGGCCAATTACGAAGGGGCGAACCGCAAACAAAGATACCGCCGTAGCATTGCCTACGGGATAGTGAAAAGAATCGGAAAAACTATAATGAAAGTTGAGGGCGGCGAGCTGACGGGACTTCTAGAGTAGGTTGTAGGAACGGGTTCAGATAGTGCTTTCCTATCCATTCTAGAGCAGGGACACACACGGCGTCGCCAAAACCAAATAGGACCTGGTTCAGTGAGAGCGTCGAATCAATTTTGAAGTCGCCAGCGCCCATTAGACGCGCTGCCTCCTTTTCATTTATGAGCCGCGCATCGAATCGATTGCGTCCCACTCGGACTATGATTTGCCGCGCGCTCCCGCCTTTAGGGGTACGAAGACAGCCAGCAATTCCGTCTGTCCTGAGTTCGGCGGTAGATTGAGAAGTGCCGTCGCGCAAGCGCATGCGCCTGAAAGCCGAGTAGTATGAGTATTTCCTTTGTGCCATCTGGCTATCGATCAATTCGCGATGATGGCTGTGCATCTGGTCGTATAGGTATTGTGACCTATCCTCAGTCCACCACTGTGCTGTGTAATCTACGATGTCTTCCAATACCGAGTTCCGCTTTGGTAAGTTTGGCAGCTGTTGGAAGAACCACCGGAGATCGCGGTTCTTGACGATGAAGTCGATTATCTTTTGCGGCCTAGCGTCAGAGCTTCTCATTTGATACTCCTGCATGAGGTCGTCGCGGTCTACTTTCCCGATAACACTTCCGTGCACGCCCACCATAAATAGCCGTACTCTGCTCTGTGGTACGAAGTTTGACGCATCTACTCTTAGCAAGTCTACGTGATAGCCGAGATCGTTGAGGGTTCTGAGTACTAGGCGAAGGTCGTTTCCGTCGTCAGATGTGAGAAGTCCCTCTACGTTCTCCAATAATACGAAAGGGGGTGACGTTTTCATCTCATTTAAAATCCTAGCGAAGTGCCAAAAAGCGGATGACTCGCCTTTGTGAATACCTCCTCGCGCGCCTGCGACAGATAGATCTGTGCATGGGAACGAAGCATGCGCCAACATCACGCACGGCACATTCGCGCCCTGTGTCTGTGCGATATCCTCCGTGAGATAGTGACCTTCGCCGAAATGATTGTTGTAAGCTGCCGCCTTGTCCTTGTCGTAATCAAGTGCATACACAGTTTTCCAACCGGCACGCTCAAGCCCCATGCTGACTAGACCGATCCCTGCGAAGAAGTCGGCTACTGTCCTGCTCTCAAAATTAAGCATCCGACGCATTTAGTTAATTGTACCGCACGCATGCGAACGTTTGGTGAACGGTGTGTACATCAAACGCTTGGTATTGCGGGATTTGCGAACGGCGAGGGCGTAGAAAGTGAGGTTCTAACGTCGTACAATAGGGCGGACCAGACAGGAAATTGCAAGCCGGAAAGAGCCGCCTCGCTTCGCTCGGCGGCGCGGCAGGTTCGGGCTATTTCAAGTATTTATTCGGGACTAAAGACTAAAGCGGCAGATCGAACGAGAGGGCACCGGGGCCAGTGACGACAAGGGAGATCGCCATTACAAGGGCCAAAAGTGCGGTACCGAATGCGACGGCGCGCAAACGCGGTAAGGCAAGTTCTGCAATAAGTATCATGCTTGCGCCGAGTGCGGCGGGCTGCGTCCATGCTCCTACCCCGATCGCTACGGCCGCTGCAATTTCGAGTGCGCCGAGCGTACGTTTGCTTGTGTCAGCGTCGGAAGAGAAGTGGCGCCAAGCGGAGTATGCCAGTGTGAATGCGAGCGCGACACGAAAGAAAAAGACCGAGAATGGTGCCAGGAAGAGAATGTCTGGGAAGAATGAAAGCATGCGACGATTATATCATCCCTGTGATATGGTGCCGACATGAAGGAGGTGGCCGTATTGCTCCACAATGTCCGGAGTTCTCACAACGTCGGTTCGATATTCCGTACAGCAGACGCGGCGGGTGTTTCCCACATGTATCTGTCGGGATACACGCCGCGTCCCGTCGATCGATTCGGGCGCGTGCAGAAGGGGATAGCCAAAACCGCGCTCGGTGCGGAGCGTTATATCCCATGGGAATACAACAAGACTCCCGATGCTTTTTTATCGCGCTTGAAAAAGGAAGGCTGGACGATCGTCGGTGTCGAACAGGATGCGCGGGCGCGGGATTATCGTGCGTTCAGAACAAAAAAGCTGGTGCTGTTTATTTTCGGCAACGAGGTACGCGGCGTCTCGCGAGAGATTCGTCGTCGATGCGATGCTCTGATAGAAATTCCCATGCACGGGAAGAAAGAGTCGCTCAATGTATCGGTGGCCGCAGGAATTATTTTGTTCAATGCTGTTCAGTAGGTGAACACGTCGACGATCTGTCCCTGATCATCAAGCAGGCGGATCACATCGTGCGTGTTCCGCCACAATTCTGTGCGGAACCCCAAGTAGACGCGCCACGAGGGAAGTCTGAACGTTGGATCATTGCGGTGTATGTTCGTGCAACCATTGTACGAGAAATTGTTGGCGATGAATGAGCGGCACGCGGGGGAAAGTGTGGCGGGAACGGTCGGAGGGAAGTGGCATGACTGAAGTGTACGTATGTAATCAATGCAGTTGTCGCCGTAGATGCGGATGTTGTCGGCCGTTACGGGCATTGCTTCTGACGGTGAGGGGCATTCCGCGGAGAGTTCGGGCGTGAAAGATTGGAGTTCGTTGAGGTATCCCGTGCATATATTTTCCTGGAACGATGTGCCGACGGGGGAGGTGCCTGTGAGAACGGTGGCTGACGCGCCGGGTTCAAGGGAGATCGATTGTACATTGTTTACGACACCGAGCATGAAGTGCGGTGCTCCGAGAGGGATGTTCACGCGCAGTCCGGAAACCGCGCTTTGCAGGAACCAACCCGCAAGCGAGATCGGGACGCTATTGTTGGGCGGTGCAGCAAGTCCTACGTATTCCCCCGCGGTGTCACTCTCAGTCGCGTTGCTGTCGGTAATCATGACCTTTCCCACATACGGTGAGGGATCGCCGAATGTCTGCGCTTTTGCGATGTCCGGCCCGTATTGCGCTTCGATGGCGGCACGCTCTTCTTCCTGCGTATCCTGATTGATGCGATCTGCTTCGCCCACGTAGTCTGAAATATCCGGTCCGCGCGTGAGAGAATCGGATTGCCACGGCAAGGTGATCGCCATGCCGGTGGAACTGCCGTTGCCGAGGATGATATTAACGGGATTTACGAAATCTTTGGCGGTGCGAGCGGCGGCCGATAGGCCGCCGCTCCAGAGCCAAAAGATAATGAGGGCGATAATGAAGATGGAAAGCGAGATGACAAGGACCCGTTTGATCATACGGATCTTGTCTGCGAGCGTAGCAAGTAGCTAGAAAATCGAGCACCCGGCACCTTTTCGAAAAAACGGGACCTCATATCGGTTTTGAATAGAAGCACACTCATTGTACCACTCGGGATTGTCGTGCGGAAAAGGTGCCGGGTAACAGATCTCTGATTCACGTCGTTCGTAAGAGCTTTGTTAGTTCTTCGCGGGCGATATCGGCATCACTCCACGGGATCTTCTCGCCGCGCGGCCCGCAAATGCACGGATCGGTACCTTTGCCGGTGATGAGGACCGCATCTCCCGTATGTGCGAGCTCAAGTCCGCGCCGTATGGCCGCGCGGCGATCCATGATGATCTCCGGCGCGCGCTTCATGCCTTCGGCGAGCGCGTCGACGATCGCGCGCGGGTCTTCGTCGTACGGATCTTCGTTGGCGAGAATGACCCGGTCACAGTGAGTATCGGCAAGACTTCCCATGACGGGACGTTTCCACGTATCACGCCCCCCGCCCGTTGCCCCCATGACGCAGATCTTTCGTGTGCTCTTGTACGCGTCATACAGTGCCTCAAGCGAATCGGGCGTGTGCGCGTAATCGATGACGACAGCGAAATCTTGCCCCGCTTCCACCCGCTCCGCGCGACCGGGAATGCGCGCGACGTTCTCAAGCGCACGTGCGATCACCGGAGATGCAATACCAAATGCGTGTGCCACGGTAGCGGCAGCAAGCGCGTTCTTGAGCGAGAATTCTCCGGGAAGACGCATCGTAATCCTCGTGCCCCCGAACGTAAAATATCCACCACGCTCATCGGCAAACCACGGCAAATGTCGGGTAAGTGAAAAGGGGAGTGAGCATTCAACGGGCAGTGCCAGATACCGACCGCTCTCCTCGTCGTCGGCATTCGCCACAATGATGCGGGGGCGCTTTCGTGATCGCACGAGCTGACGTCCGATCTCGAACTTGGCATTCGCATACGCTTCGTACGAGCCATGCGATTCGATGTGTTCGGGCGCAAGGTTGGTAAAGACGAGCGCGTCGAACTCAATAGCGCGGTGGCGGTATTGCTTCGCGCCTTCCGAAGTCATCTCAAGGATCGCGACCGTACATTTTTTGTTGAGCGCGTTGCGGAGGAAACGTTGGATAAAAAATCTTCCCGGCATCGACATCCGCATCGTATTCGGCGCTGTATCTCCCCCGATCTTGATGCGGATTGAGTTGAGAAGCGCCGTTGCATGACCCGCTTCTTCAAAGATCGCGCTGATGAGTTCGGTTGTCGATGACTTTCCTTTTGTGCCCGTAACGGCGATGAGGGTGAGTTTGCGGGAGGGGAATCCGTATCGCAGAGCGCCGATGTGCGCAAGAGCAAAATGGTACGCAGATACCACGAATGCAGGTGTCACCTTTTTCAAAAATCTTTTCACGTGTGCCATTGGCGTTATTTTCTGCCGAGAAGGCGCAGGGCTTCGCGCAAGCGCTCGCTCGAATGCTCTATCTCGCGCGGTACTTTCCGCAGCGCATCGCGCGCCTCGGCCTGGGAGTATCCGAGCGCACGCATCGCTTCGAGCGCCTCTCCATCGCCCTTGAGCGCTGCCGCAGCCCCCTCGGTCGATGCACCTACTTTTTCCTGCAACTCAAGCACGATCTTTTCCGCGGTCTTTCTCCCGATGCCGGAGACTTTCGTCAGGTACGACGCGTTGCCTCCCGCGATCGCACTGCGCAACGTTTCGACCGTCGCGATATCGAGAATAGCGAGCGCGGATTTTGGTCCGATACCCGAGACGGTGAGCAGGAGTTCGAACAGCCGGAGTTCCTCCTCAGAAACGAACCCGTACAGATCAAGGGCGTTTTCCCGTACGGCCAGATGGGTCCAGAATGCGGCGTCCTTTTCGGGTTTCAGTGTAGCGAGTATCTCGCGCGTCATTGACACCTTGTATCCGACACCTCCCGCCGAAATTATCGCAAATCCGGTGCGTACTGCCGACACGGTGCCCTCCAAATGTCCGATCATGTGCCCATCATAGCGCAATTTGCACCGTCCCCGCATCTCGTGTACTATGCGCGCGAAATGGCAAACACGAGTTCGGCAAAGAAGGCACAACGGGTGGCAGAGCGCCGCCGTGTAATTAATGTGCGTCACAAAAAGACGGTCAAGGATGCCTCCAAGCAGCTTGAAAAGCTTGTTGCGACAAAGAACGCAAAACAGTCTGCTGCCGCGCTCTCTGCTCTCTATCAGGCAATCGACAAAGCTGTGAAGACGGGAATTCTCAAGAAAAACACCGCTGCGCGGATGAAGTCCCGGGCCGCAAAGCAGGTGAGGTCCGTCTCCTAGGGGATGAGGTTCCAGTAGGGATCGTCTCTTGCCGTTACGTTTTGTGCTCCCGGTAGGAATCGAACCTACATTTCAACCTCCGCAAGGTTATGTCCTATCCATTGAACGACGGGAGCTATGGAGGAGTGACATGTGAAAGCTTTGCTTTCACATGTTCTCCGACTGACGCTTCCGCACGGGCGTACGGGAGCTAACGAAAGAAATGTAACATATTTTCTCGTTTCTCCACATTTTTCATGAATTCGGTATTGCGGAGAGGTCTCTGTGGCCCCATGATTGCGATATGTTCCGATCCGCAAAACGCGGCTACTCTGTATTGCCTGCACTGGTTCTCGTTGCGGTCTTGGGGTTTGTGGCGGCGGGAGTGGAGTATGGATCTCCAACGATCAACAAGGCCGCACTCACCGCCGCCGTCGATGCAAATGTTGGAACTCCGGCAACTACCCCAGCGCCCAGCAGTGAAAAAGTCGATTTGAAGGCCGAGACCGTTACTTGTAACGGGGCGCAAGTCACCGTTGGGTATGCATGTACTCAAAAGGGGAAAACATCCGAATTGAAAACTTTACAGCAGACATGCCAGCCTGGGTTTTCGTATGAAATACGCGAGAAAGATGGCGAGGCCACAATAACGCCCAAAGCTGACAGACCCACTTCATGCGGACGTGTGGCGAAATGCCCTGACAGGTCCGAAGCGAGGCGGGGAATTGTGGAAATTGGGCAGAAATGTGAAGTGAAGTACTGTCCCCCTGAAGGGATAAAAGGTGACTGCAAAAAGGTGGGGGATGTTAATCCTGGCGAGAATTTGGGAGTGGCGGATAAAAGGGCGACCGGTCTTGCCAGTTTAATTAAGGACTCAACTCCCGAGGATGCTCAAAAGATCATGCAACAAGTCCCGGCAGCTGATCGGCCTGGTTTAAGGGATGCTTTTGCTGCCGAGGGAGCAAAAATCGAGGATGCGCGGACGGCAAAGGCTGCAGACGTTGCCTCGGCGCAACAGAGACTAGAACAAATCATCAAGAACTGTGAGTTCGATGGAGCGGTTTGTACTCCCGAGGCCAACCCTTCAGTGAAAGAGGCGCAGGATGGGTTGGATGCAGAGAATAAACGGCTTAAGGAACTTGAGCAGCAGAAGGACAGGCTTGCAGCGGCGCAGGTAGCTCTCCAGCCGGGTCGGCCAGACCCCAACAAGCCTTACTATTTGGAACAAACGGACGAGAGCGGTCGAAAACTGTGGTGCGATCAGAACGGGAATTGCAAACCCGCAGACCAATTTACTCCGCCTCCCGGACAAGGCGGATCTTCGTCGGGGGCCGGTGGATGTCAAGACGGCAAATGCACAGCGGGAGATATCGTACCAAAAGATTTTCATTGTATTAGGAGCGTACAGCCGGTCATTGTTCATCCGGTTAAGGCGGGCTCGGTATTTCCTACAGGCTGTTACAACGATCGCAATGCACCGCCGATCAGCACATTTCCGTCTGGTCCCCGCAATACCACCGGGTTTGGGGGCGGTTCCGGCGCTGGTTCCCTAGGCTCGCTCTTGAGCGGTCTTGCGAAAGCGCTGGGTGGGGCGATGGGCGCACCTCAACCGCCGAAACAGCCCCCACAGACGTGTTCGACCGACCCGAATATCTACGCGCAGCAACAACAGCAATATCAGCAGGCGCAACAGCAGTACAACTACCAGTTGCAGCAGTACAACTATCAGCAACAGATGCAACGGTACAACAGTAGTTACTACGGTTCTCAGAACTACACATCACTGCCACCGCAGCCTGTACAGCCGCAGCCCTGTAACCCATCGACAGGCCAGCAGTGCACCGCGCAGCCTGCGCAACCGCCCGCGTCCAGTTGCTCCGTTGGCTATTGGAAACCGACGTACAATGGCGTCTGTATAACGAACTGGCAGTGCACATCGGTCGAGCAGCTCAAGGCCGAGATCTCCTGCCAGCCCAAAGTCGCTGATGCCGGTATGACCCTCGCTATCTCGTACGCATGTTCCTCAGGCACCGCGACGAGCAGCGCATTTCAAGTCACGACACAACCATCCGGCTCGGCGACGACGACCGTCGCCTCGCCCCCCGCTGGCACCAATGCCGCTACCTACGGAATCACCTGTGTTGACGGGGGCAAAACCGCAGGCGCCCAGTGTTCGATACAGGTAAGTAAGGCGTTCATCATTCTCGTGGGTAATCCAAAGACCGTGAAAGCGAACGGTACCTCGCTCCTCGGCTGGATCACGACCGGTATGAAATCATGCGTCGTATCGAGCCCCGATCAGGCGGATTTCACCGCGCGCAATTTCTTCAATACGAGTCCGAGCGGCACCGCGACGACTTCACCGATTTCTTCGCAGGCAACATTCCTTTTGCACTGCGAGACTCTCGCTGGTGGTACGAAAGATGCGACGACCACGATCTCGATCGCTCAGTAGCCGCGATCTATAGTCCGAAAAATTCCAGTATCTTGTGTGCGATCGGCTCTTTCATCGGTACCTCATTCGCGTGTTCGCGGAGGTATGTGCGCACTGCATGAGGATCGATATTCTCAAGGGGGATAACAAGGTTGGGCGCCATGATCTTGGTGGTGTCGACGAGCAGCGTCGGATGCGCTCCGTTCTCTTCTTCAACCCAGAATGAAATAATTTCCTCAAAACGGTGCAAAGTGCCTCCGACGCGTATCCCGCGGTCGGAAACCTCGAACTGTACGAGGTTCGGCGGCACTTTGGCGAGCATACCGAGCACGGTCGCCGCGATGAGAATGAGTAGCCCGAACAGAATGTCGTGGAAAAGAACGCTGGTGAGTGCAACGGAAACCGCCACGATCCCGAGCGCCCAAAACCAGTCACTCCCGCGCGGGATGTGTTCGTGTTCGTATGCGCTCCAGCGCAGCACCGTTCGTGATGGCGGCATGACAAAATCATTCTATCATTCTGCGCATGCGCGGGATCGGCTAACATGGTACAACGATGCCGGAGGGGTGCCAGAGTGGTCTAATGGAACAGTCTTGAAAACTGTCGTCTCGGAAACGGGACCGTGAGTTCGAATCTCACCCCCTCCGCCAATGAAAGAAAAACCGAATGAAATAAGAATATCTTGGGCTCGGCTTGAGAAGCTTGCGGACGTGCTTGTCGCGCAGGTCACGGGAAGCGGTTTTAAACCCGATCACATAATCGGCATTTCAATGGGCGGACTTATTCCGCTTGCGCTCGTTGCAAGAAAACTCGGCATAGGAAGTGTTTCGACAGTGTCGGCTTCTTCGTACCATGAAAACACAAAAGAGAAGGGAGAGGTCGTCGTAACAGGTTTCTCCGATACGTTTGTGCGCGGGAAACGCATTCTCCTTGTGGACGAGATCGCTGATACGGGGGAGACGCTCAAGGCGGTATCAAAGATCCTGAAGGAGCAGTGTGGCGCACACGATCTGCGCACGGGAACGCTCACGGTGAACAAGGCGCACTGCCGCACGCATCCGGATTTCTCTGCTCTTGAAGTAGACGCATGGGTCGTTTTCCCATGGGATACGAAATAGATATGAACACCTACGGTGGCATTGTGCAAAAGGGCACGAAGCGCGCGGCAGATCTTGGATATCGTACGATCAATATTCCTTTGAACGACAGAACGGTGTCAGGGATCTATGTGGCGAAGGTAAAAGTGGGCGATGAGGAATATGAAGCCGCCGCGTATGCCGATCGAAAAAGGAAGGTCTTGGAAGCGCACCTGCTCGATTTTTCGGCTGACCTCTATGGATGGAATGTGACAATAGAATTGTTGAAGAAAATACGGGGACACAAGAAATTTACAGATGGCGGGGATTTGCGGAGAGCTATCACGGACGACGTCGCCGCAGTCCGCGCGTATTTTCGAAAGTAGAACGGAACTATGTCGACATGACGCCTTGTCGCGATGCTGAAGCTCTCCCGCGTGAAATCGAGATGAGAAGCGGGGTACGACCGCACGGGTGTGACGTGGCGAAGCACACGGTGTACTCTAGTCCAATGACCCGCATTATGGTTTTTGGTACATTTGATATGGTCCACGAAGGCCATGCAGATCTTTTCAGGCAGGCGCGTTCGCTGGCCGAAGATCCGCATCTGATAGTTTCCGTCGCGCGCGATTCAAGTGTTGTGCGGGTGAAAGGTGCGATGCCAAAGCACGGAGAGGTTGAACGTCTTGCGATCGTACAAAACAGCGCACTCGTCGACGAAACGGTGCTCGGCGATGAAGTGGGATATCTCGCGCACATTCTTGCGGCAAACCCGGACATCATTGCGCTCGGCTACGATCAGGAAGGGGAATATGTCGAAAGTTTGCAGCGTGACTTGGGAAATGCCGACCTTTCGACGAAAGTGGTGAGATTGGAAGCCTATCAGCCGGACAAATTTAAGACTTCGAAGCTCATATGAAATACCTCGGTATAGACTATGGTTCAAGGCGTGTCGGTGTTGCCGTTTCGGATGCTGAAGGCACGATCGCGTTCCCACGCATGACCCTCGTGAATGACGATCAACTCTTCGCACGTCTTCGCGAGGTGATAGAAAAAGAACACATCGGAATGCTCGTCGTTGGCGACACGCGCTCGCATGGCGGCGTCGATAATCCCGTTACTCCGGAAGCCGAAGCATTTGTCGCGACGCTCGAGCGGGAAACAAAACTGCCCGTTGAGCGCGTGTGGGAAATGTGGAGTTCTATTGAAGCCTCGCGCTATGCTCCCGAAGGGAAGGAGCACGACGACGCGGCCGCGGCGGCTATTATCTTGCAGCGGTATTTAGATATTCGCTCTGGTACGGTAGAGTGATCTTATGACAGACGAGATCTCATACGACGATTTTGCGAAGCTCGATATCAGGATCGGAACGGTTGTGGCTGCGGAATTGGTGCCGGAGACCGATAAACTCATCAAATGCACGATCGATTTTGGAGACATGGGGCAGCGGACGATCGTTTCGGGGATCGCGCAGTGGAAAAAACCGGAGGAGCTTGTAGGGCGTCAGTTGCCCTACATCGTGAACCTCGCCCCGCGGACACTCCGCGGGATTGAAAGTCAGGGCATGTTGCTTGCGGCAAGCGATGAGAATGGTGTCGCGCTCATTAATCCGGAACGCACCGTCCTCGCTGGCACCAAGTTGCGCTGATTCGTTGCTATACTTATTGACGATGAAGTTGTTTGGTCCGACCTCCCAAGCCGCAGAGAGTATACATAAGGCTTCGCACACGCTTGCGCGATGGTTTCCTACGCCCGAGCTCATACTCCCGCGCGCAGCGGGCATCGATATTTCGGATGCGTCCGTGAAATGGATCGTACTTGCCCCGCGTAGTGACGGGTATTGCGTTGAGACATACGGAGAGGAGCCGATCCCGCCGGGGACGGTCGTCAACGGCAACGTCAAGAATGTTGAGGTGCTCGGACAGAGTCTTCGGAATGTCAAAAAACGTCTTGGCGGTATCGAATGCGCTCACTCAGCGTTGCCAGAGGAAACAGCGTACATCTTTGAGATGAATGTGCCCGAAGGGTCATCACGTAAAGAGATCATGAATATGATCGAATTTGAGTTTGAGGGCCGCGTTCCGATCGGCCCAGATGCCGCGGTATTTGATTTTGATGTTATCCCCGAGCGCGGGGTGGGAAAAGAGATCGGGGTTGTGGTGTTTCCGCGCGAGCTTGCCGAAAGTTATGGGGCGGCGTTTGGCGCAGCAGGCATCAACCTTCTCTCTCTTGAAGTCGAGGCACGTTCTATCGCGCGTGCGGTCTCAAAAAACATTCCCAATGAGCCCATCACACTGCTCGTCGATTTTGGTCGCGCACGCACCGGTTTTGCCGTATTAAAACGCGGTATTCCGATATTTACTTCGACCGTTGAGGTGGGTGGTGACACGGTCACGAAGGCGCTCAGGGAGAAACTATCGCTCTCCGAGCAGGATTCCGTTACTTTCAAAAATGAGCAGGGACTCCAGTCTACGGGCAACGCAAAATCCCCGGGGCTTGAGGCCGTTACCGCAGCCGCTTCCGTACTTGCCGACGAGGTAGCACGCCACTACCACTATTGGGACACTCGTCGCAACGACCAGGGGGAACGCATGACGCCGGTAGGACAGGTAATTCTGGTCGGAGGGAGTTCAAATTTGAAGGGACTCTCGGATTATATTGCGGGACGTATTCAGGCCAACACCACGCTTGGAAATGTGTGGCAGCACGTATGTTCTTTTGAAGAATACATTCCTCCGATCAACAAACGTGCGTCACTTCAGTACGCGACAGCCATAGGCTTGGCGCTGCGCCAATATTCTTTATGAGCAATGTGCTCCCCCGTGATATGCAAAAGACGGTATGGCGGATGTATCGCGCACGGTTCATTGTGGCGGGATCATTGATCGCGCTCGGAACGGCGCTCATTGCGGGGTTAGCGCTCCTGCCGATATATGTAGCACTTCATGCGGGAGAAGTCTCAACATCGGCGTCTTCGCGTGAAGTAAAAAATTCCGAAGTGCAAGCGGTCCGCACGGAAATCCTGCGTGCCCAATCTCTTCTTTCGACACTCGCCCCGTTTGCGCCGGCCACCACGACCCCCTCCGAGGCAATTGGCGCGGCGCTCTCACTTCGTCCCAAGGGTATCTTGGTCGATCGCATCAGCTATACGCCGGACATTCGGGGCGAAATTGTGATCGTCGGACTCGCGCCGACGCGCGACGCGATCAATGTGTATCGACAGACGCTTCAGGCGGACCGGCATTTTAAAACTGTCTCGGTCCCTATTGGCGATCTTGCCGGTACCCAGGACGGCCGGTTTTCCGTGACGTTGCTCGGTGATTTTTGATGATATGAAACTCGACCTCAGATACATTGGATGGCCCCTGCTTTTGCTCACGGTACTCGTGTGGGTGGGTGTGGGTATGTTCGCACAGACTATTCTCGCTGATGAAGAGAGTCAGGTTTTTCGAATGCAGCAAACGCAGGAGGCGGAGAATAAAGATGCAAGCACCATACGATTGCACGCGCTCGCGCAGGACACAGAGCAGAAACGCGGGCAGCTCGATGCCATTCTCCGCGTGGACGTTGTCTCCATCGTGGATATGATCGAGGCCGCGGGAAAGGCGGCCGGAGTAAAGCTCATCGTGAATAATGCGCAGCCCGAGAACACACCACTTCCGCAGACGGCAAACGGGACTCAGGTGATCGTTACCGGCTTTGTTGTTGAAGCGCAGGGCACGTTTGCCTCGCTCATGCACCTCATTCGGTTATTCGAGACATTTCCGCTGCCCTCAAAGATCGGGCGATTTGACATGGAGCGCATAAGCGCCACGGGTCCGGGAACATCAGGAGGATGGCGCATAAATGCCCATATCCGCATTTTAACAACCTCAGACACCTCCTCATGAAATTTGATATCAGCATGTTGGGCGCATTTGGTAGTGCGGTATCACATCGCCACGAACCCGAAGGGATCCGCGTGTTGTCCAATGTGTACTGGCGCGCGCTCATCGTCACGGCATTTCTCGTGACCGCATGCGTGCTTCTCTACAGCATCTGGGGGCTTATGCGGGTTTTGAATAATCTTGGCGCGACATCCGGCGCGTCCGCTCCACCACCATCCGCGCTCGATCGGGCGGCGCTTGATGCAACGGTGGCCGGATTTGAAAAGCGACAGGAGCAATTTGATCTACTCAAAAAGAATCGGGGAACAGCGATCCCTGATCCCTCGCGTTGACCGCGGTGTCTTGTGCGGCTAGGATTGGGAAGCTCGCCGCCCTCGTAGTTCAATGGATAGAACTGCGGACTTCTAAGCCGTCAATGTTGGTTCGATTCCAACCGAGGGCAC
>ERZ1292629.394-Hain-H43-01um-R1-394-length-46573-cov-15_pt2 | contig 42812 bp, 48 predicted proteins | sample MGYA00564399_ERZ1292629 | MGnify/ENA primary metagenome ERZ1292629 (study PRJEB36523, sample SAMEA6512636) | groundwater metagenome | collected 2019-01-08 | study: AquaDiva: Metagenomics assemblies of 32 groundwater samples
TGTGTTGTCACTACTCACATCACAGAGCGCACACTATCAGGTAGAAGCTTGTCGAAGGCTTCCGTCTCGAAAAGAACAACTAACAGACCCTATTAGAGCATACTGTGATCGTAGACACAAGATCTTTCTTGCCCTTGCTGGCGCACGGAATATGCGCGGGGGGAATTTGGTTACTAGGCCAGTAACCGATTATACAGCGTATGGTAATGCGTACGCAAAGGAAGCGGGGGGATAATGGGTAGGGTCACAGTCCCCATTTCAGGCAGTATTACCTTTCTGCCAAATCGTAATACTGAATGTAAACCATGGTTCACTATCACACCTGTCATGCTGTCATTACAACGCACTGAACTAGCGTTCACTAACGTATTCTGATACCATATGGAGTAAGTCGAATGTGCGTTCTGATACCATATGGGGATGATCCTGACATGTGTGCAGTACCCCGCATGACCGACCCACCCCAACCCAAACGGTTCCCCCAGGGGGGGACGGGCGTATATAGTGGAGACGGATGCTCTCACACTCAATACCCCCCGCACACCTATTGGTTGCGCAACTACATGCGCAACTATGCGCAACTAGTTGCGTGGCAGACTACGGGGGTGGAAACCGCAACGACTAGTTGCGTAGTTTCCCCCGTAGGGGACGCAACCACTTACGCAACTAGTGCCATTCTTGTATGCCAGTGTTGGTTAAAGTCCCTTTTTCTTGAATAGTATAGTTGCGTTAGTACTGGTTGCGCAACTACCGACCATAAAGGAGCATGGTTTTTGGCTTCAAATTGGAAAATTCAGGCATTGACACTCCCCCCTCAATCGGCGTACCTTGCCCCCCAGACAACAGCACAAACGACGAAGGGCTGAACATGAATGACGCGAACGACGACACCAACCAAACCCGGATAGACAGTCTTCCACTCCTCACCTTCGAGGACATAATCACATTCAAACCCGACCCGAAATGTTACGTGGTTGGCGAGGGCTTCATGCGACAGGGCGCAGGCACGTTGCTTCAGTCCTTCACGGGGCAGGGCAAGAGCGTGCTGGCCCAACAGTTGGCCCTGCACATCTCTGCGGGCATGGACATCTGGGGCATGAAGGTGCCCTGCGCCAGAAAAGTTCTCTACCTCGCGGGCGAGGGCGACGAGATCACATGGCTGCGGGACTTCAAGTCCATCCACGCCAAGTTCAAGTTCAACCGCAAGCTGGTGGATAGGAACTTCAAGCTGTGCCACGTCTTCGGTTTCACGGATGGTGACTTCTCGGAAGCCTTTGAGCGAAAGGTGGATCAGTGCAAGCCGGAAGTCGTGATCGTGGACAACTACCAGAGCTTCGTCACGGGGGAGCTGAACTCATCCACCACATTCCGAGAGTGGATCTGGGGTGTGGACCGCGTGATCAAGGCGAAGAAGATCGCGCTCCTGTTGCTCGACCACTTCCCGAAACCCAAGGACGACGAGAAGGGCGAGAACCCCACCTTCGGCGTCTATAAGGGGGCTGGACACAGCACCAAGGCGAATTGGGCACGGGCCAGCGCGGAGCTGATCTGCCCCAACCCCACGGCATCCGAGCGCCGCTTCTACCTGAACTTCTCCAAGTGCGCAGAGAGAACGGGGCTCACTCGTGATGATGGGGGGATCTTGCGCAGGTTGTACGTGGAGTGGAGCAAGAACCCCAACGAGCCCTATTGGGACCTGTGTGAGGATCAGGGTACGGGACTGTCGGATCGGGGCGCCGTATCCACCATGATCGACCGGGAGCACGAGGCGCATAAGGATTGGAACGCATACAAGATCGCCAAGATGTTGGGCTGCTCAACTTCCACGGTCAGCCGCCGTTTCGATAAGATGGGTTGGACAAAGAAGGGTAAGAAATGAAATTTCCTCCCGCACAACGTCCGGGTTACCGTGAGGTCCCGGCACCTTTCGTCGGGTGGTCTGGCGTTGTGCGGGGGGATTCAGCTGGAGGTGGGCGGAAATGAGTTGTAGCACTATGTTGCATGAGGTGATGTGTGAGCAGCACGACTATACCTACTGTCCAATATGCGGACAACTTCTCCGTGACGCACTACAACGGCCGATACCAGTATGTCTGCCCGTGGGCGCAGAGACTGCGGACCATGGGATATTACACGTTCGAGGAGAGGGTAACCCGGTTCCGGTGCTGGAAGAAAGACCTGCGCCTGCTGCGGGATCTCTACCATCTGTCTGATTCACAATACTTATCGGTGACGTATGCCAATAGATACCAAGACCGCACGCGGTGGAAAAAACTCAGGAACAGAATCAACTGGTTTATCCACCCCGAAAAAATCTGGAGCGCACCGTTTGAAATCGCGGGGTGTCCGGGGATCTCACGTATCTTCAGGCTCCCCCCAGTCAGGAGCGTGGGGGAACATGCAGAGAAAGAGCGTAAGGACATCCTTCAAGGATTATGTCTCACGCTTAAAGAACGCCGAGCCCTTTCTGCGAAACCGAGGGTCTACAGTATTTTTTCACTCGTTATCGCGGCATCGAAGAGCGGCCATCCGGGACCGTCTCCTTGTCGTAGACCCCATTGGCTACGCCAAAGTCTTGAGCGGGTGGAGGAGGATGAACGCAGAGGGGCGGAAGCGAAAGCGGCTGGCGAACCCGAGCCTCCAAAAACCTACAACCGAGACGAGGCGGCAAGACTGCGCCATTATTCAGACGCGATCACAGGAGCTAGGGTCGCCCGGAAAGGTGTCCGTCATCAGCTTGGCTGGGTTCAAAAGACTGCTCTCTGCATCATTGGCAATATACAGACCGGAAGAAGTAGCCGTCTTCGCGGGGATGGAGTTGACGGATCTCAACAGCTTGGTCACCGTGGAGGACATAGCGGAGGCAAGGAAGATGGTGCCGGAAGCCATCCGAGTCCTCGCGAACCAGAGGGTATTGAGAGACTTATCCCAAGGGGTGGTGAATCAGGATACCGATCTCGCGGACCGTATAGCGGCTCGTCGCGCAAAAACAGCCATCGACATGCACAAGGAAATGCGGGAGACGGAAAAGGAGGACGACGCCGTGACGAAAAAGCGGGAGGATGACATCCGAAAACGCTTCGGTGTGGACCGAGGTACGGGGTACGTGGAAGTCAAAGAGGTCAAAGAGGAGAAGGTGAAGGCATGAGAATTATTAGTCCCGACAGGCCGGTCATAGCCAGCGATGACAAGCGACAGATTTGGTACAAGCCTTTCTGCCGGTACATCGTCAGCGACTATGAGGCGCACTACCTCCTGCGACATACCGCTGGCACTACTCGGTGGACGGAGTCTTCATTCAACCCCTACGAGCGCAGGTACGGCGGTCAGGACCTCACAGGTAAGAAAGTCTGCATCTATCGGCACACAGCCTACGGGGATCAACTGATGATCTCCGCAGTGCCCCGCTACCTGAAGACGCTCTACCCGAACAGCACTGTGCATCTCTACTGCGACCCGGTTATTCTGGACATGTGGAGTGGCAACCCCTTCTTGGACAACTCCGCGCTGCCCATCCCCATCCCGTTTGATGTGGCCACCTCCTACGACTACCACATCTTCTACGAGGGGATGCTGGAGAACAATGGGGAGCCGGATCAGAACTGCTGCTACGATGACTTCTTCGGCATGGTCGGGTTGCTGGATGTCCCCCCCTCATTCAAGCGCCCTTATTTGGCTGTGTTGCCCAGGGATTATGAATGGGTCGTCAAGAACAAGATCGACTTGTCGGGGAAGTATATGGTGTATCATACGACACCGGCCAACAAGAACCGGGCGTATCCACCTGAGTTGGGGGAGTATTTTATTCGTATGTTTCTGAAGGAGCCGAAGTTCATAGACTGGCGTGTGATCTTGGTGGGGAAGTCGGAGCATGGCATTGAGTATGGTGTCGAAGATCCAAGGGTGTGCAACCTCGTGAACAAGGTGTCCAACTTCAGGGACAATATCCCTATCATAGAGCGGGCGAGTTTGTTTGTGGGGCCAGACTCTTCGTTCCTGCATTTGGCGGCGTGCTTCCCCGATGTGGTCAGCGTGTCCTTGTGGGGTTTGTTCCGCCCAGATGATCGCGCGAAGTATTATCCCAATCATCATCCTCTATTCAAGCCAGAGACGTGCAAGTTCGCACCCTGTCATAACCACGACTTTAGTTTACCTTTGGAAAAGTGTGTGAAAGCGTCCAATTGGAAAGATGGTCAGCAGTATTGTGCTGTGTTGAGTAACATTCGGCCACAAGACATCATGCAGAAGTTGCAGGAGGTTCTATGAACATATTCATTCAGTCCTGTCATGCTGCACTGGAGTTTGATCAAGCCATCATGTTCGGCATGATGGGTCACTGCGTGGCTGGCAACTTCGATGTGGGTTCCAAGCAGCGTCCCAAGATTGTGGGAGTGACGGACATCTCACACGACGTGCAGGATGCCTATGTGTCGGCTGATGTGATTGTTCTGCACCAGTGTGAGGACTATTCCAATGTCTTCCGTCAGTGCTGTGCAAAGATGGGGCAGCGTCCTGTGATCCTCAGTTACTTCGGGCAGGGTTGCAGCGTGCAGCACACACATGTTGCGAGCACGCTTATGTCTGTGCCCAATGCCTACGTCGTGTGCTACTCACGCAAGGAGGAGCGTATGTTCAAGGCGCTGGGCGTACCGGACAGGAAGTACAGGATGATCCGGTTCGGGAAGCTGATTGACGACTACCGTTTGCATGGCGGGTGGAACGGTGTGCTGCCCGTGGCTTACATGACCTGCAATTCTGTGGAGCGTAGGGGCGATGGGTGTGGGTGGCCGCTGCTCAAATCCCTGATGGACACACAGCTTCCTGTGATGCTGAGTGGTAAGGAGACAGAGACGTTGAAGCGCGGCATCGGTGAGCTGGACTACGAGGGTATAAAGTCCATGTACCGAAACTGCCGGTGCTTCGTGTCGTTGGGTACACAGCCTGCACCACTTGTGCTGACGCAGATCGAAGCTATGGTGACCGGCTGCCCTGTGATCGTCTACGATAACGGGTGTGGAATCGTGGACGAGGGCCTGCCGGTTGTCATTGCAAGGACGGAAGTGGAGTTGGATTGCATTGTTACGCAGGTGCTGGGTGACTACTCCCTGGCTGTTAGTCTGTCGAAGAAGGCGGACACGCAGGTGGTTGCTGAGTTCAACATGGGGAATGTGGCTGCTCGGTGGGAAGCGTTCATGGAGACAATGAAATGACAATGCTGAAAATCTTTGGCGACTTCCATCACAGTGGTGCTGCGCAGGCACAGGCATTGTTATTCCAGCGTAGGTTGGGCCATGCGCTGCACTTCCCCAATACGGACTTTGTGGTGGGGATTCTGAACCAGGGCTGGTGTACTGCGTCGGATATGATGGCCTGCGCACCCGGCTGGTTGAATTCGATGGGTGGGTATCCCCAGATGGCAAGCAGGGATGCATATTTTCCCATGGGTTTAGAGGAGTTCATGTCCACTTCATGGGATGTATGGTTGGTGACTCGCATAGAGACGCAGAGGATGTTTCAGGAGCTTCGCAAGCTGCACCCATCAGGCAACAGGGTGAAGATCATAGGTTTGACAGGTAACGACAACACACCTTTCGATTGGCCTAACATCCCCAACCTGATGACTTCGGATTACGCCACCTTCCGAAACTCACCGGCGGATATTCATAAGATCTGGTACTCACAGGAGATTGGACAGCACTACTACTCCGAGCCCTTCACGCCCATAAATCGGTGCAGCCTCAAGGTGGTGAACCAGTTTGTGAACTGCTTCCCCTCCATGCGGGGGCCATGGTATGAACGGTACGATATGAGTAATTGGAGGAGTCAGTGCCCCTACTGTCAGGCGGATCAGAATGGCGCCCCCATGGGCAGAAAGATCGACCCCTATGGGATTTGGTGTGGGGCCAAGGATCGGCTGCCTGATCATCAGTTTGAGGAGTATGGGATTAACTGCACGCATGGGTGCATAAATGAAACGGAGATGCCGAAGGCATACGACAGCGGGGCAGTGACCGTCCACTTCAAATGCTATGACGGCTACGGTTTCTCCATGCTTCAGTCCATCGTGCGTGGCCGTCCGGTTATTGTGCCCCGAGGCTTCCATAAGTTCAGGACGGCGGGGAAGTATCTGATACCCAATCTGACCTGCTTCGAGGCTGATTGGAACTCAGCATCATTGGCTGAGGTGATTCAGTACGTGACAGGATCGGAAGGCCGAGCCAACATGTATGCCACTGCGTGTTGGCGTGCTGCTCGGGGGTTGTTCGACTGGGGGCTGGAAGCCTTCAGGGTGTCTGAGTTCATGGAGGATCTGAGATGAGCGCGACGTATGAGTTGATGCAACGTGATCCGCAGTTGAAGCTGGTGAAATGGGATCGCTATGTCCGGTTTCAGCATGGTGACTGTATGGATCTAGGAGATCCTACTGGCATCCATATCGAGGAGGGGGAGTTCCTGTATGGGCTCGTCCGCATGATCAAACCCTTGAGCATCTTGGAGACGGGCACCAATGTGGGGGTTTCCGCGATGTACATGGCGCTGGCGCTGCTGCACAACCACGGGGGCGGGATCATCAGGACCATTGAACACGACACCACGGTGGCTCGGCGAGCGGCAGAGAAGTTCAAGAAGATGGGATTGGATGAACACATCCTGCTGTATATGGGAAAGACACAGGAGTTCTTCGATCACCCCGAAGGTGAGCTGTACGACTTCGCGTGGTTGGATACAGAGTACAATCAACGCTACAGCGAACTCATCTGGGTGTTTGACCACATGGGGCCGGGTGGTGTGATCTGCATCCACGACCTGTGGGAGTTGGACACCCCGGAGTACGGCGGCGTGCCTGAGCTGGTGCGCGAGTGGCTGAGGAAGGGACACCTGCGTGCCCTGACGTTCGACACGCAGCATGGTGTAACCGTATTCCAGAAGCGCAGGGACAAGGATCACTTGGCCAGCATTCAGATGGGGCTTTTGTGATATTGCAAAAGCACAACGTGTCGGGTACACTTCGCAACCAATCGGAGATGCAATGGAAACTTTCGCACAAGGTCAAGTTATTCCTACCCTGATCAAGAGCGTTCCGGGCGTTAAGACAGCACACAAGCAGAGCACCCGAGCGGACTTAGATCGTATACTGCTGCTCAAGGATGGGGTCATACAGTTCCTAGCCGTTGATGGAAGGCAGGAAGATCCCATCTACATGTTCTGGCTGATCCATCGGACCAAGGCGCTTGCTCACGAGTGCGCTGTGGTGTTCACCGACATCCGAATGGACTCGGGGTGGGCCGATCTGGAGAAGTATTTCGGGGGTACTAAATTCGGAACTTTGTTTGTCATGCGGGTGAGTGAGAATGCCTGCCCATCCGTTTGTCCGTCACAGAGAGGCATGTACCTGAGGTAGTGGAGGTGAGTATGCCAGCGAAAAGTAGGTCACAGCAGAAGTTCATGGGTTCGGAGATGTCGAAGATGCACAGGGGCAAGAAGACCAAGATGGGGATGTCAGCCAAGCAGTTGGGAGACTTCGCAGGGACCCAACAGTCCGGGCTCCCCGAGCGCAAGAAGGTAGGCAGAGGCCACTGGGGTGCCGACGAGTTGACGTTCGCGGGCGGGTCCTGCACGGAAGTACCTGCGGGCAACATGGTGAACACAGCCTATCGTGACCATGAGGACAAGGAACTCAAGCGCGGTACGGCGGACTGCGGCTGCAAGCCAAGTACCGGACACCTCGCAGGCATGTGATGCAAATCTTCGATCCAAAGCGGTATCCCAGCCTGTTCAAACTTGATGAGAAGGTCAGGTTGATGTTGCAGTCTCCTGCCGCACGGAAGTGGGATACGGCTAGGACGGAGTATGAGATTTGCAAGCTGCACCCCGTGTACTGGTTGGAGCAGTATGGGTGGATACGTCCGGGGTCTGTGGAGGTGGGCGGCGATGGTACGAGTGTGAAGCCCATTCAGTTTATTCTGAATCCCGTGCAGCTTCAGATCGCAGACAGGATCTGCGCCCACATGGTCAGCGGAAACTTCACCCGCATACAGTTGGTGATCCTCAAGCACCGCAAGGCGGGCATCTCCACGCTCATTGCCGGGTTCGACTATTGGTTCATGCGGTTCTACGGATTGTTTGCCTTCGCCATTGCCGATGTGTCCACCCACACGGACAACATCATGGAGATGGTCAAGCTGTTCCACAGCCGTGATACGTGTGGGTCAGGCTGCTCTGATCCCGAGAAGCGTCCGCTCCGTGGCGTCCCCATGCCGAAGCACAAGAGTGGAATGAAGATCTCGAATGGTACGATCATCGAGCAGGACACGGGGGAGAACTCCAACCCCGGCACCTCGGGCACGATCAACGTGCTGCACATGTCGGAGAACAGCAAGTGGCGCGACCCGGAGAATGCGGAGACATCGCTGCTCAACTCCGTACCCCGCACAGGGTTTGTATTCATCGTTAAGGAGTCCACAGCATTCGGGCTGAATAAGTTCGCACAGGATTGTGAGGATGCGGAGAAAGGGAAGTCGTCGTGGGAGTTCTGCTTCATCACATGGCTCGACATGCCGGACTGCACCAAAGATGTCTACCCCTCCGACGACATGACGTTGACCACAGAGGAGCGAGAGCTGATGTCGGCCTACAAGAAGATGGACATCGGCCACATTAAGTTCATGCGGGACCAGATTGACATGCTGGGCAGCAAGGAGAGATTCCGGCAGGACTTCCCCCTCAACAGTCGTGAGCCATTCCTGGTCACGGGTAGCAACTTCTTCAACACCACGCTTATTCGTGAACGGATGGAAACTATCAAGTTCTACCGAGAGTGGAAAGTGGCGGGGATGGACAAGTTGAAAGACAAGTTCCCCGAGATGTGGGAGCGGATCAAGTACCATCCCCGTGGCATGGCTGAGGCGCTGGTGAGTTTAGAGATGACCTGCATTCTGCCGCAGATGGTGGAGTTCTATGTCAATGAGGGGCATGTGTCCATGTCCGTGAACAAGGAGTCCAGAATGTTGGATGGCGCCGCGATGATGTTCCGCAGGCCCGTGCCTACTCATCGGTATATCGTCACTGTCGATGTGGCAGAAGGTAAGTCTAGTTCGGATTACATCAGCGACAACTCCATTATTGAAGTGTTCGATTGTTTCACCTGCGAGCAGGTGTTGGAGTGGGGTGGCACGTTTGATGAAGAAGTGACCGCGATCAAGGCTGTGCAGATTGCCAAGGCATACAACAACGCGCTGATCGCACCTGAGATGAATAACAAGTGCGGAGGCACTGTGCTCAAGTGTATTGAGAACGAGGGCTATAAGGGGATCTTTCAGCGTGAGACTATAGTGGCTAACAAGATTCGCCGCGACCCCGGCTGGGATACCAAGAGTTCGTCGAAGAAAGATGTGCTCAACCAGTTCAAGTTGGATTTCAAGAATGGGACGGTACTCATTCATAGCCTGCAACTTCTAGAGGAGATGATGTTCTTCATTGATCATCAGGCCAAGTTGTGCGCAGCGGCTGGACATATGGATGACCGGGTGATGGCATCGGCTGTTGCCTTGCGCATTATCGCCGTGACCCCCACGCTCAGGAAGACGGCGAGTGCTGCGGCTGCACTACCCTCATCCCTGGTTGATTCGTATGTCTCTTCAACCATGCGTCCAAGTAGAATGGAGACTGTAGGGAGGTATGCTTGATATGAACGATGCAATAAACCCTGTCGGTAATGTGATGGTGAAGCAGCAGATCCACGACCCCTTCGAGGCTGCTGTCCCCGGTATGGGACCTGACATGACAGATCCCGCTGCGGCACCTGTTGGTCCCACAGACAATCTCATGTTGGATCAGGCGCTTAAGGACATACCCGATCAGTCGGGACTCATGGGTACGGGTCGTGGTGCGGGGTTGGGTGAGCTGATGCTGGAGGATTACTTCCCCAAGTTGGACATCTCGGAAGATGCAGAGGAAGACATCATCGCATGGTTCAAGCGGGACTTGCGCTCCTGCGTGAAGAACGTGGAGGCCATCCGATGGGACTGGGCGAAGTACCGGGCCGTCTACCTGCTGGAGTATGTGGAGAAGTTTTACCCCGATATGGGCATTGGCGCGGACTACTGCTCGGGGCTGCTGTGTGACCAGATGTTGGAAGGTATGGCACGAATGAAGAAGTCCATCTTCGCTGCCTACCCGTTCTTCGGACCGGACACCAAGCAGACAGGTACGGACCTTGACATCGAGTATGTGTTGAGAGCCCAATGGTGCCTGCACACCATGCTGGATAAGGAACTCAAGGTTACGGATGTGATTGGAGATGCGGGGATCTTCGATTTCTTGATGGACGGGTCGCTCATCATGGAGGCGGACACTGTGTTCGAGAAGGTGCCACAGAGGATGTTGAAGACTTACACGGATATGGAAGCATTGGTGGCAGATCAAGGCAATGCACTCACAGATGCGTACTTCAACAAAGCCATGGGGGATCTTCAGAGCAGGGGTATTGCCCGGATGCTCGTGGAGCAGGATGTGGTGACCAAGAACGGGCTTCAGGTGTTCTGGGTGGACAAGGTTGACCATCTTGTCCCGCAGGGCGTCTGGAGTGATCGTGACATCAGATTCAGGGCGCGTAGGATGTACCTGACCACTTCGGATCTTCGGCTGTTGGCTTCCGACGGCGTGGGCTGGTACGACAAGGATGTGGTGGAGGAAATTGTGGATAGCCGGGTGCAGACCCGTAACAACAAGAGCATGGCCAGTGACCCCAAGTTCAAGTCTGCTGCCATGGAGCGCGTGCGCAACCTGACGGAGAATTATGACCTATCCTACCAATGGCAAGAGGAAGACGAAGAACTTGGAGTGCGCCCCGGAAGCCAGCCTTACGAGGATGTGTTTGCAGTATACCGAATCACCTGTAAGTACGGGTACAAAACGAAGTCGGACCCCGAAGGGCTCATTCCCAAGTATTGTCTGTTCGACTATTCTCCCGAAGGGGACTGCATTCTTCGGGCAGTTGCCTACCCCCACTTTAAGGATAAGCCCAACTGGTTTCACTTTAAGCTGGGCTATGCGCCCCGGAGCTACTACGGCTTTGGTTTTGGAAGGAGGCTGATGCAGGACGATTTCCTTGAGTCCAATGCTGTGGATCTCTACATGGATGCATCTGCGTTGGCCTCCTTCAATCCTTTCCTGTGCAAGCACCCCGAGGCGGGCGGGAGAATCCCGTTCACATCAGGCTATGGCCCCGCGAAGGTGGGCTACCTGAACGATATGAGCGACTTCAAGCAAATCGACTCGCCTGAACCCAGCCAAGCACTGATCCGAAACATAGTGCCCATGATCCGAAGTCGGGTTGAGGGGAGGACCGGGATCACCTCGCTTGTGCAGGGGAGGACGGAATCCTCCGATCCCCGGTCACCCGCGCAGAAGACTGCCATGCTGCTGAACCAGGCGAACATCTCGCTGGAGGAGATGATCCACGATTGGAACCGCACAGGCTGGGAGCCGCTGGCTAAGTTTGTGTGGAGTGGGATGTACGAACTGGCCGTGTGCATCCTCGATGCAGGAGGTGAGATTACGGAGACGTTGGGCGGACTGATCGTGAAGGATGCTACTTCATTGGGGCCGGAAGTTTCCAACAAGATCACGCTGGAGGAGCTGGGCAAGGATCTCGACTGGAAATCCTTGGCATCTACCGATTACCTCAACCCCGCCACCCGCATGAGTCGCTTCATGCAGATGGCCAATATCTTCCTGCCGCTGCTCAACCAAGTGGCACAAGTGAACCCGGATGTGTACAAGAAGTATTTCATCCGATGGATGCGCCGCGCTGCACAGGAATTGGATCTGACTGGTATCAGCTTCCTGATCCCCACGGAGAAGGAGATGATGCAGTTGGGACCTCAGCAGATGGCGCAGATGCTGCAAGGGCTCATGTCCAACATGAGGGCAACGACCAGTCAATCAGGTCAGATCACACAAGGGGACGGCGGGGCACAGCCTCCCCCTCAACCGGCGCAATAGGAGGATACCATGCCGACACTCAAAGGCAGCGAAGTCAACCCGCTCGTGTTAGAGAGCCCTCTGACACGCAGGGACATTAAGTTGGATAGGAAGAAGGCGGCTATTGATTCCGTCAGTCGGGCATTGGAGGAGTGGAGCGAGTTCAAGCGGACTTCCATGTACTCCCTCGTGTCCGCGTTGGCAGATCCCAAGATCTCCTACTTCAAGGCTGAGGTCTGCAAGTCTGTGCTGGACTACGAGGGGTGGCCCGTCGAGGTGGTCAGGGAGCATCAGGCTGAGTGCCGGGGTGCGCTCAAGCAGTGGCTATTGATCCGTGATCAACCCAAGGTATTGCAGCGTCAGTTGGAGGAATTGGTCAAACAGGAAGAGGAGGAACAGGGGGTGCAGAAGGGGCCGGATGAGGCCACCAAGAATCGGTTGAAAAAGTTCGCGTAGAAATGCTTGATGTCAAGCGAATGTTTCGATACAGTACCGAAAAGTTAGACAGCCAACTGTGGGCTATACACAGTGAAGGGGATAAAAAATGCCGGAACCAGTCACAACTGAACAGTCAGCGCAAGACTTGGAAAATATGATTGCGGAGTTGGAAGCGGAAGCGCAGGTGCCGGAAACCATCCAGGCGCTTGACCGAGGAGACAAAACCCAGCAGGGTCCGGCTTCTCACGCATTCGCTGAAGAGTCCCGCAAGCGTAAGGCGGCTGCTGCGCTTATCCGAAAACAGCAGGAAGAGTTGGCTGCTCTGAAAAAGGCAGCCGAGGAAGCGCAAAACAAAACTGATGCAGCAAGAAATCAGCAGACTCAGACAAGTGGCAACGCTGCCACACTCAACAGAAAGGCCATCCTTCAGGCGTTGACCATGGAAGCCATGAGGAATATGGGTGTCATGGAAGTGAGTACGCCGGAAGATCAGCGGCTGCTGGATCTTGAGGTTCAGCGGTTGTACACGACGCAGGTTACGCAGGCGCAGCAACAGGCTGCTGCCCAGCAATCCGCGCCGGGGATCATCCAAGCGAAGTTGGTCCAGTATGAAGATAAACTTGGTGAAGCCGGAGTGGCGGAAATCAAGAGGCGGTTGGGTCGGTATGGTGTGTTGCAGCAGATTGATAGTGGTGTCATCCGTGGAGAGGTTGCCCAGTACCTTGGCGACTTGGCGTTGAGCGGAAGCCCAGCGTCGGATGCCGGGAGTGATGGGGATGCTGCCACGGGGGATGCGGTGCCTGTGAACCGTCAGGCGACAGATTCCAGATCAGCAGCCGCTTCGGCGGCACGGAATGGGAGCCATGGCATTTTCGTACAGAGCGGTGACGCTCAACGGAGGTCCGGACCCAAGCCTGCCACCAGTGAAGAGACGGCTGAGATGGTCAAGCTGAAGATGACGGACCTTACAGCGTATCGTGCGGCGAAGGTCAGCAAGAACAAGTACATTGGCCGATAGCGTTGCAGGCTCATGGTGGGTCTGTGAATGTTGTCGGATGAAAGGTTACAATGGAAAAACCGAATGCATTTACGGACCCCATCTGCTCCGCTTGGGACGGCGTGGATAGGATTCGTTGGGTCCCGTTTGACAGTGCCACGTTCTGGCGCAGGGGAGGCAAGGCTGTCGCTTTGTACGGTAGCTACCGTAACGCGAACGCCAACTCGTCTACCCTCGCAGGGTTCATGGTGTTGGACCAGACGGGTGTTGCGGGCGGGCATCCCGAAACGATCACTTCAGGAACGACTGAGCTTCCTGTGGACTTCGGCCTGCAAAAGAGTTACGTGTTCCCGACAACGGGCCGTGCTCCAACGGTGAACGATCTTGGGCGCTCCTTCGACATCTACTGTGATGGCGTGGACGTTCAGTACGTGAACCTCAACTCCACCGCCCAGGGCGTACTTGTCGTGACCGCATTGTGCGATCAGGCGGGAACGTTCGATCCGTCGGGCCGCATGGTGGCCTGTCAGATCCCCACGGGCAAACGTTACGGAAACATCTAGGGAGAATGACACATGCAACTGAGCACACAATTCCCTGAACTGTTCAGGAAGGAAACGTATGCTGTCAATCTCGCCCTCGTGGAAGAGAGACAGCTTGAGAATGTCTATGATGACATTCTGGCGAAGCGCCCCATTGACGGGGTGTGGGACAAGGAATACTCCGTGGTGCCCATCGGTGCCCTCGCAGGCCGCAAGGACGGCGAAGACATCCCCGAGAAGAACTCGGTCATGGGTTACACGGTGTACGGCGCACAGGCCATTGAGGCCAGCGGCAAGGCGGGCTTGAGCAAGATCCTCAAGCAGCGGAGCCGCGACTTCTCGGCGCACGACGGTGCCGATGTGGACGAGCCCAAGTTCGCGGGCCACATTGCCGACACCTTCAGCCGTGGGTTCCTCGTCCGGCGTGAGCAGAAGTGGCGCAAGATGGCTGCCAAGCTGTTCAACTACGGCGGCATCCAAGCGGGTAACTCGTTCTTCAACCATCGGACACGCTGCGACTTCAGCGACCTGCCGGACAGCAACCTGCTGTACGACGGATCTCCGCTGTTCGCGCTGCCTGCGGTTGCGCACCCGAGTTTCGCCGCGAAGAACACCAAGGGTCAGGGCGCTCAGCCTGTCGGCAAGTTTGTCGATTGGGCCGTGTCGATCCCCGACACAGGTGGGTACTTCAATGCGTTCCAGTATCCTCCGAGCTACTGGGCACTCAAGCGTGTGTTCACACACTTCGTCAACAACATGCAGTTTGATGAGCAGGATGAGCGCGAGATCGCTTATCCCGACACCCTGCTGGTGAGTGGTTACGACTACCCCCGGTGGTGTGAGTTGCTGGAGAGCAAGTTCATCGAGCCCTACACCACGGGCGTTGTTACCAACCGCGAGAACATCTTCGTTTCCGTGGAAGGTTTCAAGGTCAAGCTGGTGCCCTCGCCGGACCTCGTCGCACAGACGTGGTATCTTGGACAGAGCAAGAGTCAGGGCATCCTGATCCTTGAGCCTTCCAAGCAGGAAGATCCGTGGGCCTACTACCGGGATGAGAAGGATCGGTCCTATTGGATCACCTTCGAGGACCAGTGGGGGTTTATGATCCGCAACTGGCGTCGTTGGTGCGCTGGCTCCATCTCCGTGGATGGAGTGACGCCCCCCGATTACGGTGCGGATACGGGATGGGATACGATGCCTGCTGGCATCTAGCTATTCGTTCGCGTGAAGTTCAAGGGGGGAGTCTGGCCACAAGCTGGGCTCCCCCCTTCATCTATCGGAAATGATGAAACATCTTGTCCAATTCGTACTCTGTCTTCTTTGCGTGTCCGTGGCACTGGGGCAGTCCACCACTATGTCCGTGCGTTCCAAGACCGGGGGCACCAATGGTGAGGTCGTTATATTCTGGTCCTCTGATGGATCGAACTATGTGAGAAGTACGAGTGTTCAGATCTCCACCATAACCAACGCGATCACGGGAGTTGTGGCGTCATCGAACAATTGGAACGCTGTCTGGTCGTGGTACTTCAACACGGGTAGCAACGCGGTTACGACGTTGGGCGTCCGAAGTAATACCTGGGACCTTTCCTATCTGTACTCGGTGTGGGTGAGCAATCAGGTTGTTGGGATCAACGCGATCAGTAATTCATGGGTCAACACCAATGACACGCGCCGACTTGAACTGACCCACACGAATAATGAAATTACCGTTCGCGATCCGGAAACGGCGTTCGACGCCGTGAATCAGCAAACGCTGAACGCCGCCATCTCTGAACTTGCGGGGACGACCGTTTACGGGGCGACGAACGCCCACCCCGTATTGACGGGAACTGACGGCACACGATTCCAGAGTGAAGTACCGCCTCCGTGGACAAACACCTACGCGCTCCCGACGCTGGCCACCGATGACATCCTGGTTGGTGTGAGGATTGCTACCAATCCGTTGAGTGGGGTAACGATTCCCGCAGGAACGCGATTCTACCACACGGTTTTCTGTTCCGGATCGTCCAGCGGGCTGGGAAACTACCGATCTGACGCCGCGTTGTTCTATCAGTCCGGAGCGGCCGTGATTACCAACGTGCTTGCGCGGGGCGTTGATGATGAATTGATGACGGATATCAGCGCAATGATTTCGTTCAGCGAGATCAGTACCAATGTCGTTATCAGTTCGTCCTCGACCCAGTGGCTCGGGATGGTCCGGCGCTTTGACAAGCTCACTGTCGGGGCCGGTCAGTCCATGACGGTTTATGGGGGGACCAACTACCCGACCCATCTGACTGCATCGAGCTTCCTGCTCGGTGTCGGGGGTGGTGTTGCCGCAGCAACCGAGTCGCTTGTGACGATAGGGATATGGGGACTGAGCGGTGGGTCGATTGCTTTGCTGTCGCAACTTGCTTCAACGAATGCCGGCAAGTGGAAAGTATCTGGGGGCTCTGTCGTTCTTGGTAATGTTACATCAGCCGATATGTGGTGGGAAACGAATGGGGTAGGAGAAGTTTCGATGAAAGGAATACCATGAAGATTTTTTGCATGTTGGTGATGGCACTGTGTGGGACACTTGCGTTTTCTGCGAACACGTTGAATCTCACGAACGACACCGTATGGGTGAAGCTTCCTGCTACAGATCCAGAAGCGGCGAGCAAGGGTTACGTGGATTCAGCGGCTCAAGACCCGTTCGCCAGCAACGCCGTGGTGGACGTGCAGGCCTGGACAAACACGATGATAGGGCTCACCGGGTCATGGGTGACGGCGAGTATTACGAATAACGCGGTATCCACTGGCGACGTGAGGAAGGTCTCGCTACCGAGTCTCAATCGAATGAGCAATGTGTGGGTGGACGCGAGCGGCAACGTCGGCATCGGAACGAATATCCCTTCATCTAGGCTTCATGTAACGGCTGGGGCGGGAAATAACGCAGCACTTACATTAGGGCAGGCTGATGCCAATGCTTCGTGGCTTGTTGGATCATCGATAGGCGGTGAATATATTTTGGGGGCGAACAAGTCCATGCTGCGATTAGGTGCGTCATCGTCGATTAGCACGTCTAATTTAACCATTCACGCGAACGGTCATGTTGGGGTTAACACCACGAACCAAACAGAACAATTTGAGGTACTTGGGTCTACGCTTCTCATTGGTGGATTGACGGTAAATAATGATATCACGGGAAGGATGGCGGTTTTTTTAAAAACAAATACTGTAGTGACATCTCCCGTATCTGGGTTTGGTGGGATGTACGTCGATGCGAACACCAATTATTGGTTCTGGAATCCTCTCGGTTCTGGAGGAACAACACCAGGCTGGACCAATCAACTGTGGTCCCAGATAGAAACCGATCCCGTTGCCGCGACGAACAACGTGAAGAAGTCGGACACCAACGGCTGGACGGTGAGCAGCCATGCCGCTTTCGTGGTAACGAATAATTTCATTGTCACCACGAGCAACGGGCTCACGTGGATTGACTGCGGGGGTTCAACTGGATTCGTGTTCCGATTCACGGCAGGAGGAGTGAGCACCAATGTCTACCTTCCGTAAGCTGTCATACGTTGTGTTTCTCGCCGTCGTTGGTTGGATCGGGCTCGCCGCTGATCCCGGCCGCGTCCAGATTGTTGACGGGCGGGTTGTTGTTTCAGCGGGACGGGTGCAGGTAGGGGGCGCGACGACAACGACAACCACAACGACGACAACCACGCAACCGTACTGGACAGATTCATCGTCAAATTCTTTGGTCGCCCGCTACAACTTTGAGGGAGTCAATTGGACGAACGATCTGGCGGGCGCGAACAACCTGACTCCACTGGGGGCCGTTTCTCAGGTAGTTGTCGGTACGAACGTGAACGGGCGCGTGGAGTACGCCGCCAATTTCCCGAACAACATAGCGGACTATTTCTCCATGGCGTCCACGACGCTCACTCACGGCAAAAGCAACATCACGGCTACAGCGTGGGTTTACCGTGAATCCTATGCCTACACGTACAATACATTTGTCGGTGCTAATAACGGGGCAGACGGCTGGGAAATTTCCGAACGCGACCCGTCAACAACTGTCGGGGGATTCATGTACCTGACCGGCGGAACTCCGTATGGTGCAACTCCAGTTATCGCGCTTGGATCGTGGCTGAATGTCGCGATGACATGGAGTGCAGCTAGTGGAAACTGGTACGTCTACACCAACGGAGTGCAGGCGCTCACGTACGCTTCGAGCGGGATAATAAAGCAGGCAACCAAAATATACCTCGGGTCGTCGCATGATATTGACGTGAACCGTCACTTCTATGGCAAGATGGACGACGTGCGAATCTACTGCGGAAACGGAACCGCGTATACGCTCACAGCGGCCCAGCTCACCAACCTTGTTGCAAATACCCACCCCACAAATAACATGGAGGCACGCTGATGCGCATGAAAAACAGAATCAAACACGTCCTTCAACTTACGTTCATCATAACGGGGCTGTGTGTCTGGTACGCCTGCGAGCGGGAGCACGAAGCGACGGAGCTGCGTGCCTACGCCGATAGGTCGAACGCTCTGATCAAAGAGCATTTCGGCGCGTCCTACGATCTGGCCCCCGTCCGATTTTTGTGGGCGCGGTACTCAGTCTGGTACGCGAGTACGGAAACAATCACGATCAACGAATCGCTCAAGGACTACCCTGCGGCGATTCAGCGCCACATGGACCATGAAGTTTTTCACGCCGTATCAGGCCTGAAAGATGGCGCTCCCGACCTGTGGAACGGAGTCAGAATTTCGGATTGGATTGCATGGGAATGAAATGAGGAGTTGACGATGTGGACAGACAAAGAGCTTGAGGCGATCATACGCATCCGGGCATTTCTGGAGCAGTTCGGCAAGGTTCGGGTCGTCGAAATTCTGGCGGCGCTTCTACGAGAGGCGAAGCACAACAAGCAGGAGGCGGAAGGATGAAGAAGGTGCTTGATAACGGATTCATCATTGTAGGACTGCTGATTTCTATAGCGGCTGGAGTGAGCTGCGTAACCGTTCCAGACGAACTCTATGACCTGATCCCGACCCCCACAAGCACCACCACGATGACGACAGTGCCGCCTGCGTTGCCCGCTACGATGCCCCCGGCGGTCGAGGACGACAACTCCAGCACCCCGAACGCGCAAGAGCTTCATGGGCCAATCTACGGCATGGACGGGGCAACTGAGATCCGCCGCGAGTCCAGCCAGGTGAACAACCCGGCGAACTCACGGGGCAAGCTCAAGTTCATCGTGTCGGGAAAACGTGCAGGAACCATCGTCCGCGTCTACTGCTTCAAGGGCGACTTCCGCGATACCTTGAAACGCGCCACCCCGAACGAGAGTGGCAACCGGCAGCGTTACTACGGCTCCCACGCTCCTGCCGACTACCCCCAGGACTTGAGCATCCGAATTGACTGCAACGTGGATGGTGCTGCCAAGGACGTAATCTACATCCTCAAAGATCCTACGAAGCGAGAAGGGTAATAAGGAGACTGAACATGGGCGCAGGGGACAGTTTGATAGACAAGATGTTAGCGCAAGGAATTGCGGCTGTGGAATCGGACATGGACACTACTTCCGACTGCCCCGGACAAAAACCGTGCCCTATGAGAACGGGTATTCATGCCTTGCTGCTGGATGCACAAGACAGAAGGAAAAATGTGGACACTTCTGGAAAGAACGATCTCGGTGCGCTGCATGTTACAGGTTGGTCCACGGCTATTGGGGCAGCGGGGTACATCATACTTAAACTCAATGGAGTTGTGCCGTGATACTCCTATACCGGGGAAAGTCTTGGACGAGCAGATTGATTGAGTGGTTCAACTGGTCCCGATACAGTCATGCATCGTGGACATTTGCCACATCCAATTATGAATCCCTGATGGGCGACTTGACCGAGTGGGAAGCGTACACGCATGGTGGTGTGGAGCATGTCAAGTTGGTCGGGCACAACCACACACTGGGAACACGGGTGGATCTGTATGAACTAATCAAGCCACTCAACAACAGCGACATCGCATTGGGCACCCGTTTCCTTGAAGATCAGTTGGGCAAGGGGTATGACTGGCGTGGCGTGTTCCACTTCCTGACGCGGAACAAAAAGAACAACCCGGACAGGTGGTTCTGTTCTGAACTTGTGTTCACACTTCTCTGCACCATGGGCAGATCCATCCTGCACAGGATTATGGGGTGTCAGGTGTACCCTGGACAGATTGCGACATCAACGGAGATACGGCCAGTGGGGTATATTGTTCTCGGTGGAGGATTCAGAGTTCACAAATGGGACGAAGCCGCCCTCCCGTGTGGGAGGCGTAGATTGAAACACAAATGGGATGAATGAAGGAGGTCAGTATGCCGGTAGTCACGAAGCAGGATGAGGTGAGGAACAAGGGTAGGAAGTCAGCAGGCCGTATGGCAGGGCGCAAGAAGGTTGAGGGGGGAGCCAAGTATCCCACCAAGCCCGCATCGCGTGATGGTCAGTACGAAGGCACGACAGGGGGGCAGTCGAAGTCACTGCCGCAAATGTAATGCCACGCATCCCCCTAAAGCAGGCTCCCGAGATGACGACGTGCGACATCTGTGGGAACCGTCTACGCATCCCCCCCGGTGTGTACTACCGGGGGATGCGTATGCACAAGGGGGAAGCTGTGAGGATGGCAGCCATTGATCGAGACAACGAAATCCATGCACCATGGCTGAATGAGGTCGAGCAGGAACTGAGTACCATACTGACACCCCCATCAGGGAGCACTCCATGAACTTGGCAGAGATGAACCTTGAGTTTGATGAGGTCATGCGGACCCTGACGGACACCAACTTCTTGGCGCAGAAGAACGACTATATCAATGCGTCGTGGAAGCACATTTCCGAGATGTTTGTGATCCCGGCACTGAAGAAGACCGTCGCGATACCCTCTGTGGCCAACCAGCAATACTACGCATTCCCTTATGACTACAACGGCACTGAGGTGTACCTGTACTACCGCAACGTCACGGGCGGGACTCCCCGCAGGCTGGACCCGGTGACGGAAGAAGTGCTGGCACTCATGTACGAGCGACGTACAGGCAACATGGGGCCGGAGTGGTACTACGATTGGTCGGGGCCTGTGGGGACCGATTATGCTTCACGTGCGTGTGCCCTGACGAACAACAGCAAGACTGTGCTGTGTACAGCGGCGGCTGCGGGGGACCTCAACTACTGGGTACGGTTCGATCCGTGGACGGACACCTCCGTGTCACCCACTGTGACACAGAACCCCGGCGACTATGGGTACTACATATCAGCGGTAACAGCAGGCGTATCCTATACATTGGACCGCTTTTACCGGGGGCCGTCCACGTCGGGTACGGACACATCCAATGGGCGTGTAGGTCCGGCTGAACAGCAGCGGTTCAAGTTGTATGGCATCCCCAACTCTGCCGTGGCAGACGCCTTCGACCTGCGCTACTACTCCCTGCCCCAGCGGTTATACAACGATGCGGATGTTCCTGAATGGCCCAGCGTCGCCATCGGGATCGTCTACTTCGCCATCTCCATCGCACACGACTACCTGCACAACGCAGAGTATGCCAAGGTGTGGTATGGCAGGGCCATGTCACGGATCACAGGATTACAGAGGCGACGGGACAGGACAGCTACACTGGTAAGCGACTTGACTATCGGGTCCGTGTCCGGCAGGCGGACAGGCGCAAGGAGTGTTGACCTTGGACGACAATTCTCACGGAGGTAGGGTGTGGCTTTACGCACAGACGGAAGTGCCATGGTGGTGGACGACTTCGCTGGGGTCAACAACTCCGTCGATGAAGTCAAGCTACCCCCCCCGTTTGTGAGGTGGTCCACTGGCGGGTACTACACGGAGCGTCAGGAGTTCGAGCGCATCCAAGGCAAGAAGATCGTCGGCACCTCCACGGCATTCGGCCTGCTGCTCTGTCTCAAGCAATTGGACTTCCGGGGGCACAGCGTGGTGGTCAGTCACTCCTCGCACGTCTATTTCACAGACACAGATCTGTCTGCCTTGCGTCGGGTGACCCCCCCTTCATCCACGCTGATGGATTCGTTCATGGTGCCATGATGTTGAGAACTGATGCCAGTTTAAGTCTTCTGGGTGGCCATTCCAAAGTGACCAAGGATGGCATACGTTTGACCAACCCCATGCCCACCGTCAGGGAGTCGGGTGCGGACTTCAGTAACGTGACTATGGAAGCTCATGGCTTATGGGACCGTTATGGGGGTTCATTGGAGCGGCTTGGGGGGAAGGCCATCTCCAGCGTGTCTTCCTCACCGATTTGGTCTATTGCCCAGCTTCGGTTCAGAGACTCATGGGGTATCATGGTCAATACAGGTGGGGAGCTGTCCGTGACGACGAGCGGTACACCCTTTCCCGGTATGTCACAGGACCTTGATGCACTGGTGCCCCCGCCTATAGGTCCGTATGATCCTGACGCTTCCGCAGGGTCGCAGCAGCCCGCACAGTACCCCCTGCCAGCAGCTACACCCAACAATCCTACAGACATACCACCCGTGCCTGGTGGGGGTGTGCCTACGCCCACATTGGCTGCACAACAGAAACCACTGGCCATTGTCGTTGTGCCTACAGCAGTCGCCATTGACGTGGATGCCATGGAGTCCTCTGTTGGGTTTGCCCTACGCTTGGTGGACGGTTCGGACCCCTCCAGAAATCCACCATATTCTACGGGGTTCGTCATTGTGAAGCCGACATGGAGTGGCGCAGCATGGCTGAACTGTACGATAGCACCCAATGGCGGTGAGTTTTTGGGCATCTGGGATGATGGTCAGTTGGGTGTGTGGACCTACCAGAAGAATGGGAGCATGACAGTAGACACAGTAGGGTGCCCTTTGGGGACTACTGTTGTTCCTGTGTATTTCAACCTGATGATGCACTTGGGGTTCAACAGTGTATCCATGATTAATCAGGGGGGGTATCCCATCAACTGCGTGCTCACTGTTACCGTGGTAAAGTTGGGCAACCCGGTAATGTCAGCGACTTCACCCTTGACGCTCGAACTACTCGCTGATGGAACCGTAATTACCTCTGATACATTGACCGTTGCCAACGCCACAGCAGCTACAGTTTTGAGTTGGGCTGCGGCTATCATCTCCGACACATCTGGAAGGCTTGTGTTGAGTGCGTCCTCTGGAACCTGTAATGGTATTGCATCGAGCTTGGTCACACTGTCATTGTCATCTGTCCCTGCGAATGGGACCTATGCGGCAGTCATCCGGGTAAGTGGTAATGGCACACCGGCTACAATCGACTGTGCTGTGACACTAACCGTTTCTGCCAATCTTGTTGTAACTGCGTGTACGTGGCCGGATGTTCCTGTCGGAATGCTGTTCGCAAAACTTGACGTTTACCACGGGCAAATCAGATACAAGAGCACGGCTGCTGGTCCATCTGGATTCATGTACATTTGGTACTGCCTCGATTATGCAGTATTACTACCAGGATTCCCCGGAGTAGCCACTTATATTGTGGATAAATACGGACAGAATATGACGGTTGGTGGAGCAATTAAGGCCACAGGATTTACGGATTCGGCTTATGGTCCTAATCCGTTCCCTGGAGGCGATGGATTGACAACATCACCTCTTGGATCGTATGGGGATAACGTTGGTGCGAACTACTTGATAATTGGACTAACGTAGTGTCCCACAGACAGAAGGAGAAATAGTATGCCACCAATTTTTGTGGGTCAGGGAATCGCCAAGGACTGCATCGTAGGTGATCGTTTGATGGACCGATACGGCATATTCAATGGACTTCAGAGACCCCGGCGTATCGACCCCAACCTGAAGGTGTCCCTATTAGGATTCGATGCCCCAGTGATTAACAGCGTCACTTCCGTGGCCACTGCTGGCGCCCTCGTCAATAATCTGTACTACGCCTATCGGGCAGTTTATGCGTCGTACCTGTACACACGTCTTGTGGCTGTTCTGGACGGTTCTAGTAACTACACCAGAGGCAATGGCAGTGCTATCGTGGCACAGCAAGCTACAAATGTGTCAGGGTCCATGTCTGTGGTGGTGCAGGGCTCGTCGGACATCGGTGTCACCCACGTCCTCCTCTACCGATCCACGGGCGCTTCCACTTCAGCCGAAGCACAGAATGGACCCTTCTACTACATGGCCAAGGCTGCCAATGTATCTCCCACCACGACCATTGTGGAGGGTGTGGATGATGCGTTGAAGGGTGTAGTCATGGAGACAGACAACTACCCCTGGCCCTCCTACCGTTATGCCGTGGCTGCCGAAGGATGGATCTTCGCGGGGGGGAATTACCCCCTAGGTCAAGGGTACACCTGCACGGTGACACCCGCATCAGGCACGGTGATAGTCAGCTCACCCATCCTCTATGATGGGGTGCGTGGATGGTTCTTCAAATGCCTGACGGATACCACGGGTGGGGTGAATGGCGGGGGACTGTACTACGCCAATTACGTGGACTCCACTACGCTGCAACTTGTGGACGCCACAGGCGCCAACACGACGTACAATGGCAGCTTGAATGGCGCAGGGCAGACATTCACGGTCTACCTCCCCGGCAACGTCATGCAGTGGTGCAAGTACGGCGAGCCGGAAGCCGTACCTAATGGCAATACGATTCTGTTCGAGGGGAATATCGCAGGGATAGCGGAGATGCCCAACCTTCCCTACCTTATCGTATGCACGGATACTCCTGCGATCTGGATGTTCGATTTGACTCAGGCCAACACGGCGTACTTCTCCACAAATAGACGGAAGCTGTCTAGCCAGTACACGACCACATCACACTACAGTCTGTGTGGAGTGGACGCCAAGCTGAGGGCTATTGATGCCACGAGACAGGCCATCATCGAGATCGACGGCGTGACGGCAGTAGACATTACCCGCAGCATCATGCCTGACATCTGGCGGTACTTGGACAGGGACTTGAGCAAAATAGTCAACTGGCACTGCGCCTATGACAACGCACAGAAGCTGTTCGGTGCGTTCGTCACCTTCCACGATTCGCAGAGGCAGATAGATTTCTGTCTGGGTCAAAACACCATCACAGGGGGATGGTTCTTCAACTTTGAAAAGGATCTGCTATGCACAGGTAATTATGTGGACCCCATCACGGGGGAGTTCATGGTGCTGGGGGGCACACAGGGCCTGCCCTCGGGTGGCGGTGCGTGTTGGGGCAGGATCTGGTGTCCGGGCACGTATGACGAATGGCTCCCCACAGGGTCGCTGCGGAGCGGTACGATCACGGGGGCCACCAACACCACCATTACGGTGGATGTGTCGGGGGGAACCAACCTCTATACCGGACCCAATGCATTGATTGGCCGATGGGTGCTGGTCTGTGATGCCCAGAATGAGAATCAGCAGATGGCCTATATCGGAAGCAACACAGCCAGTCAAATAGTGGTTGACACCGTGGTCAATGGCGTGAATGCGTTGCAGTTCAATCCTGTACCCTCGTCGGGGTGGAAGTTCTACATCGGGCTGATTGAGATGCGGTGGGGACCCAAGAGGTTCGACTTCAACGACCCGGACATCGACAAAAATGTCCTTGAGGTGATGCTGGTGATGTCCGGCTACGATCTGGCCAAGCCCCCCTTCATCCGGATCTATCGCGGGTTCGATGTTGGATACACAGCGCAGCGAACGTTGCAGCAGGCATCCTACAAAGACAAGTCAGCCAACCAGTGTCTGTACCACAGGCATGAAAGCCTGTTAGAGCCCGTGCCCCGGTGGGGTGTGGCTGTGTTGGACAGGTCCTACTTGGCTACGACCCTGCGGAACTTGACTGTGGTTCACAACCCTGTAGGCACGTCAGTGAAGAAGGTATGACATGATGATCAGCGATAGAGTTCGGCTGGCTGACTTGACGGCAGAGGTGATTGCACTGGCTGCCGACAAGGATCTTCCGCCTGCTACTCGTGAGGCTTTGGTGCGGATCATAGGACGGGTAAACCTGTTCGCTCAGGACCTCGTACTTCAACTGAACTCCCGGCCCATGATCTTCAATGTGGACCCTGGGAGATACCCGTTGTTGGTAAAAGGTGCAAGGCCGGGGGACGTATCAGTCTTTACTAACGACTCAGGAGATGTTGAAATAGCATTGTTCTAAGGAGGCAGACATGAATAGTTCGTACATGGGCATGGGTGCTGGTGCTACATACGCCCCGATACTTCCCGCAGGCATGATGAACGCCATTGCGCAACAGAACGCACTTGCCGCGCAAGCACGTCCACTTTCATCTCAGCAGGCCCCTGCCGTAGGAGGAGTATCGAGACCTAGAGCTGGCACCAGCCTGTCTTATGATACCAACCAAAGCCTGTCCGGTCTGCCTGGGCTGGGTCAGACTTATGCCACCATCGCTGGCATGAATCCAACGGTTACTCAGACCAATAGGACGCAACAGACGCCCTCCCCCGCACTACAACAGAACATTGACCGATTCCAGAACACATTGCAGAACCTGTCCCAGAATATGCAAGGTGCCTACAGTGCCAAGCAGGGAACGTATGGCGACTTGATCAATATATTGGGTAACCTCTATGGTGCACAGGGCAGCAATGCCATGGGCGCCGCGCAGACTTCCGCACTGGGTTCTGGGCTGACGCCACTGGCGGCACAGGGCGCAGGCCAATCCGCCATGCAGCAGATGCTTGCACAGTATTTCCCTGCGCTGGCGGGATTGAGGGGGGAGCAAGCCGACGTTGGGATCAATGCACAGAATGCACAGGGGCAGATTCAACAGAACCTCAACCTGCCCTTCATGTCCCAAGTCTTAAGTCCCTACTACCAAGGGGTGGCTGGGCAGACGCAGACGGGACAGACAACAGACCCCACAAAGCTGGCCGGTCTGCTGGCTGGGTTGTCGCAGTCCGGCATGAGTGCCAACTTGAACTACCAGCAATTGAATGATGCACTCCAGATTGCGCAGATCAACGCGGCTGTCCAACAGCAGGGCAACCTACTTCAGAATCAAGTGGGCATGGCAGGTGTCGGAATGCAGGGTCAGATTGCCGGGGGCAGGTTGGGTCTGGATTACCAACAGCTTGCGCAGAACCAACAGCAATTCGGACAGACGTTGGGATTGAACTACGGGCAGTTGGCGCAGCGGCAGCAGGAGGCTCAACAGAATTACCAAGTGGGTATGGGTGGTGTGGGGGCGCAGCAGGGCCAGCTTGCATTGGCGCAGCAAGGACAGAACTACTATCAAGGTGTTCAATTCCCGCAAGAGCAGAATACTGCACAACAGAATATGCAGGCGCAACTGTGGGGGGGCTTGGTGAGGCAACTTGATCCCAGCACCATTCAACGCATGTTGGGCATTCCTGGGCCCAACACAAGTACGGCTGGGGCCACAGCACAGAGCTCACTTGAAGATAGGTTTCTAACACAGGGTACACCAGAAAATGCAGCTCTCTTGGCTTGGATGAACAGGTAGTAGGAGGCAGCTATGGCACTCAACAAACAAGCACAAATGGCGTATGAGCTGGGGCAGAAGAATCTGCAAAAGAGGGTGGCAGCGTATATGGCTGAAAGGGCAGCAGCACAAGCTGCGTCCGAGGCTGTGGCGGCTCGTGTTGCCTCCGGGCAGATCGTAAACGCGGTTGCTGCAAGGGCCGCAGCGGCTGCACCCAGCATGTTGGGTGAAATGGCCTCAGTCGCCCCGGCAGCAGGCAGATTGTTGGGGTTGGGGGGTTTGTTATCCATGCCCGTGAATGCGGCACTACGGTATGGCATTACGCACGAGGCCGGTCAACAGGAGGCACAGTCTGAACAGGACTTGGCTACGCAGCAGGCAGGTATGAGCCCGGAAGTTGCCACACAGATTGAGCTGGCACGCAAGACCAGACTGCAACCACAACAGGCGGCTGCGGCTCAACCTGTTCAATACGGTCAGACACCCTCTGTACCTTATGGGCAGACACCCGAGGTGAGTAACCAGTATCAAGCAGGTAGGGAAAACCTGTTAGCTCAGATCGCCAACAACCCAACCAATGCTGGTATGCAGCAGTTGGTACAACAGATGAATCTAGAAAAGGGAATATACAACGACCCCACTCACGCAACTCCCGCCAACTTGACGTCCCAACCTGTGCAGCCTATGCAAACTGGGATGCAGGTGTCACCCGAGCTGATGAGGCTGAAGTTGAAGGAGTACCTGGCCAGTCCTGAGTTCAAGGCTTCGCCCGACATGCTGAACAGCGTGATGATCGACACCACAAGGAAGATTGAGCAGTTGTATGGCAGCGATGAACGTGCGAAGTTGCAACACAGGTTGGCGGAAGTGAAGACGCTCAGGAAGTATGGCATGACCCCCGAAGATGCGGGGGTGTGGGCAGAGCAGGGACCCAAGGCACTAACCTACTTCGACATGAAGAGCACAGCACAGAAAAATCTGGATGCTGCCGAAGCGTACAAGATAGAGTACCTGAAGCTCGCCACACAAAAACCTGAGGATGCCATGGGTGCGAACGCACTGAAACTCGCGTCAAAGTTCGCTACGGTAACAGCAGCAGCAAACACAAAGGCGAATGACAAGGGCATGTTCAGTGGGATGCGGAGTTTCTTTGGGTACGATAAAGAGACAGACCCTGCGGTGATTACACAGGAGCTGATGGTGAACCCGGAGTTCCTTCGCATGGTACGATCCGCGTCAGGTCCCCTAACGCCAGCCCCCACACAAATAAACCCCGCCGCAGGCAACCTCATTAACGCCGGGAGGTAGCCGTGACGGTCCCCTATAAGTACGTCACAGCGGAGGAGCTATCCCCCGTGGCTGACGCACTGCAAGCCACACAAGGGCTGCAAGGCCAAGAGCTGACGAATGCGCTCAAGGTGTATGCCGATGACATGGAGGCCCAACGTGGCGCAGATCAGGGTCCCCCCCTCATCATAAAAGCCTTGGCTGTCGGTGGCCCCCAAATGTTGCAAGAGCAATTGAGCGGCATCGGCATGGATGACGCGGCTGCAACTGTAGGCAAGTGGGTCAACCCCGAGTGGCAACAGCAGGTTGGGCAGGCAGCATCCGGCCCCTTGTCCGATCTCAGCACGTGGGCTGCCAACATCGGCGTTACGCTGCCTATGGTGGCAGAAGCCTTGTTGTTGCGCAGGGGGGGTATGCCTATGGGGAAGGTGGCATCAGCCGCACTTCCCGGTGCAGCCTTTGTGGCGCAACAACGGGGTGCCACACTTACCCAGATGAAGGACTACGGCATTGACCCCGATGTAGCGAATACCTATGCCACCAGCACGGGACTGCTTAATGGCCTGCTGTCAGAGGCTCAGTTCGCGCAGAAGCTGATACCTTTTAAGATCGCACCCGGTATGGTGTTGGATAGGGTACTTCAATCCCCACTACTCAAACGTGCGGCGCAGGAGCTGGGTATCAACGCACTGATGTCTGTCGAGCAGGGCGGCATGACAGTCATTAACAACGCTGCCATGGAACACGCCATACAGGACATGAAGAAGCGGCATGGTGACACATGGGAGCCGCCCCAGGGGTACACACCATCCGATCCCATGCGTGCCATGGGCCTTGGTCTTGGTGTGGGCCTTGCCACCCGTGCGGCAACAACAGCTACCTTGGGTGTATATGTAAACCGCCAGAACAGACTGGAGAAAGCCAAGCTGACGGAAGAGCTGGGCAAGGCCACTATCGCAGAGTGGACAGCAGGTGGCGGGAAGCTGGACAGCCCCGAGTTCTTGGGTGAGATCCGCACAGGTCAAACGGAATCGGAGCAGTTACGCAAGGACTTTGCCCTGTCCGAAAATGCAGGGAAGATTGCCGTCACGGATGCAGCGGGCAGGGTGTTGACCAACGATGGCAACAAGCCGAGGGCCATGTTCACGGGCATCACGATGGAACACCGGCTTGCTGCTGTAGACTCCGCATCCGACATGAAGCTGCTAAGCATGGCCAACCTCATCCGAAAGAAGCAGGGAGCTGAGCCTCTGGTTGAGGGGGTAGACCCACGAACTCTGAGATCCTTGGTGAAGTCCAACCTTGGTCTGATCACGGAGGGTCCTGTGTGGGAGGGCGCGGGGGATGATAGAGTCCTGAAGTTCCAGCCCGTCTTGGGCGGCGGGGTGAACGTTAAGGAGGATGTGGAGTGGGCTGCACATGCGGGGAAGTATGCGGATATGCCCATCGTGAAGATGGTGGCACCCGAAGGCATACAGCCCATCCACGCGGAAATACTGGACACGGTACGGAGTAGCGTGAAGTCTTCCGCCTTGCTCACCGCAGGTTTCGACCCCGCCATGGCGAAGCGTCCTGAGTTCCTGCAACCCGGCACCACCATGGAACAGTGGTATCACTTCCTGTCCGACAAGGTGACGCGACAGCAGTACCACGCTGCTGCGTTGGACACGGTGTACCACGCTGATGAGCTGTCCTTGAAGATGCTGGGGGGCACGGCATTGGCACACAAGAACCCCATGCTGTATGGCACGGGGGTGCATCAGCCGCATCTTGTTGTAGGGGGCGTGGACGTTACTGCCAACCTTCCCGAGACGTTGGGCTCCATCCGCATGGCTGGCGCTGCGATGGGTCTGCGCCCCTACTTCCATATTGTCAGGGATCTGGCCAATGCCAAGCTGCCTATGCAGGGCATTGACATGACCTTCATGCACTTGAACAACCTGAAGGATGCCACCATTCAAACCTACTACAATGCCCGCGACTACGTGATGGGTGCCTTCCCCAAGGCGTGGGGCCGGGGTATGCAGCGGCAGGATCTCACCCGGCTGATCTCCTACTACCGCATGGCGCCAGAGACACGGGAGTCCTTGGTCATGCAGAAGCAGTTCGATCTGGAGAACGTACCTGTGAAAGAACGTCTCAGGGTACTGGCCTCCCGTGTAGTGGAGAGGGGCAGACTGAACGCGACACCGGAAGACATCCTGAAGGTTGTCGGGTCCGACCGTGTTCAGAAAGGTTGGCAGGCCATCTCTGACTATATGTTCCGAATGAGCGGGCTGCCCATGGATAGGTATGTGGAGAAGTACATCCCCATGTACCACGAGTACCTGAAGCTCCCTGAGGGGGATAAGACCTCACTTGCTGACTTCTTCAAGCGCAAGCATGATGAAGGCAGGATGGGGGACCATGCGGAGGACATGGACAAGGTGGTTAATTTGGGTGACACTGTACGGTCGCTACAGCAGAAGTACAATACCAACTTCGCTCAGGGCGATGCCATGTACGAGTTCCACCGTGCGGAGGATAGGGAGTTCTTGTCTCGGGTCTCCACGGAGACAGACATCGTCAAGCAGTTCGACATGATGGCGCACCGAGTCATTTCGAAGCGTATCTATGAGGGTGCATCACCTTCCATCCAGGCAGCCTCTGAGTATATCGTCAATGCCGCCCGCAACAGCAACCGTCCAGGTCTGGCTATGGCGGTACAGAAGGTGATGCAGGATTACCTGAACTCTGCCATGGGGGCACCCGAGTTGGGCATTAGCATAGCGCGTAAGCTGAACTTGCGGAACCCCAACACATACTTCGGGGGTCTGCTTAACAGTCATCTTGAACGAATGCAGAAATGGTTCGGGCACCTGCACGATTTCTCCGGGCCAATCACACCCTATGATATTGTGCAGGAAACCATGGGCTTCCTATATCCGCTGACGCTGGGCATCCCCTTCAACTTTAAGGCCCCGCTGGAGAATATCCTATCCCAGTCTCCACTAGCTCAAGCCTTCGGGCCACGATCATACTGGCGGGGAATGGGCAAGCTGTACAGCGCCACAGACATGTCCTATCGTAACGAGCTGACAGCCATGAAGCTGCATAGCATCGGGTACGATGCCGACATTGCCCACATCATGGCCAAGACAGGTATACATGACAAACTCAACCAAGCTGCCATGTCCCTGTTCACCCGCTCGGATATTGAACAGCGGCTGCACGCAGGCGCAACAGCACTCTACAATTGGAATATGTTGGAGCCCATGTTGAAAGCCGACCCCGAGTTGAAGAACCTGTCCAAGGCGCAGATAGGCAGCATCCTGTTCACGGGGAAGACACCCGCCCAGCTCGGGATCAATGACAAGGTCATCATCAGTCAGGGGAGTGAGGTCAAGCGGGGGGTCAAAGGCTTTAAGGATGGTGCGCCACCCGCCTTCAGCGGCATGGAAGATTTCATCTTCAAGCTGATACAGAAGGGGGATACGGTGAATGCCAAGGACTCCTTCATTCGATACGCCGTGGACCTGTCGGGTTTCAGGTATGGGCGGGGCGGCACACCCAAGGTACTGGGAGGGGTGTTGAAGCCCTTGCTCATGTTCTCCTCCTACCCTATCAATTACCTTGAGTGGATGAATATGATGCTGAAGCCGAAGAACAAGCTGATGCGTAACTACGCCTCGGTGTTCATGGTGCAGGCATTGGCAGCTTCACTGGCCAGCGCCATGGGTGTGGCCACGGCTGACCGCTGGCTCACCGCAGGACCCTTCCCCACACAGATAGGACTAGGCGGACCCATCACCAGCCTGCTCAACAGTATGCTGGGCGCTGTCGTCACGCCCCTCCAGTATGCGACAGCCGAAATTCTACCGGGTGTCAGTGAGGAAGAGCGGGCCAGAGTTCATGGCAAGATGCTCAAGGCCCTCAATACTTTCGGGCACCAAACGCAATCCTTGTTCGACGTTTCCATTTAGAAGTCTATCCTCTCTGCATCCTTGGCACCTTTGTTGACCAGCATCATACCCTGATCTTCCAAGAACCACTTGCCCAGCATGATGGCATCCACGAAGTTGTTCTCGATACTGTGTGCATTCTCAATCTTCAGACCGAAGTGCTGCTCACATCGGTGGCAGGTGATCTCCTTAGTCAACTGTCCATTCCATTGGGTGAAGGGGATGAGGTAGGACAACCGCATCCCGATGCCTGTGTCAGCCAGGACCTTCGTGATGTACGTCTCCCACGCGACGGAAATCCTGCCACACAGATACGCCAGCTCCAGAGTTCCACCCGACCGTGCCGCCGCCATGCCTCTGCTTCCCGCTTGGAACGTGGGGTACTCCATCACACATAGTCCTGGCTTCACGGTTCGGATGATGTTCGACACCTTGCTGGTGATCTCCAGACACCGCTCGGGCCACTCTCCCCCACCCCCCTTAAAGAGGCCGTAGCCCCGGAGTGCAGCCACCTTCCCACCCGAGACAGCTTCGTAGATCGCATAGCCAGTGTAGTGTGTGGCTGTGTCGAGGAACAGTGACAGCGTGGAATGCACGGGCGTATTTTCTTTTTGTGCCAGTGCCTTGATGTGTGACATGAGCTGCTTGTCGTTCTTCAGGTCCGCAATGATTTCCATATCCTGCCTCCACTAGGTTGTTCAGTCTGTTTCCGTAATCTTCCGCTCTCCAACTATGCTTCTTACCCCCCACCCAACGCTTCCCGATCCTGACGATGTCGGACTCCCCCCTCAACCACACTTCCGTAATGAGCACCCGCGCCACCTCAACGCTCGTATTGGTGTTGCTGAGTTGCTTGGCTGTAATGTGTTGGTGGGTGTGGTCGTTGTAGTCCTTGAGCGCAGCTTGGTGGATGTTCAGGCAGCCATGCCCGTCGCCCTGTCCACCCTCCAGCGCCATGATGCAGTAGATGATCTGGTAGATGTTGGTCATGCTTCACCCCACCTCTCCCTTATCCTGGTGATCTCCACCTCTACCTGCATCAGTTGTTCGGAGGACATGCCCTCCATGAGGGAAGTCACTTTCCTGACATGGTCGTTGTGGTAGGTGTCTCTGCACTTCGAAGTGCAGAACAGCTTGCTGTCCCGTGCGCTCTGGAACTGCGTGCCGCACTGGCGACATCTATGCTCGCTCATATACCCTCCTGCCATGTACATGGCATGTACATGCTTAGATTACCCCGCTTCAGCCCAGTTGTCTACCAGCCCGGATGTTTCTGCCCGGATAGGCAGGCTGAATAGGTCCAGCTTGCCCAGCACATCACAGTAGGACTGGAGCCTCCGTGCTGCCGTCCTGTCCCGCAGGATAGCACAGTCCAACTCGTCATGCACAGAGGCAAACACGTAGTCTTGGGTGCCCACCATCAGCCGCTCCACTTCGATCCACCACCACTTCAGTACGTTCCCCGCGCAGCCTTGGCAGTAGTAGTTCACACCCTTGTAGGCTCCCTCGGGCACGTAGTACCTCGCACCGAAGTCATCCTCAATGTAGCCTTGGCTCTCCACGATGGAGGACACCGCACGTTGCAGTTTACTGAACTCGGGACACTCATGTCGAATCGTGTTGTAGATCTCCCCACACTCCTCCAACGTGTAGTGCAACTCATGCTGCTCTACCAACGTCCGATGGAATGTTTTGACCCCAACTCCATACTGAACGCCCAGCACTCCACTTTTGTACGCCTGGTAGATCGGGTTTGCTTTCGTCACTCTACCATGATCCGTGTGGTTCTCGATGACATGCAGGTACATGTTGAATTTGGGATCGGCCTTGTACTTCTCGCAGTAGTAGTCGAAGCCTATGAAGGTGGCCATGGCATGGGCACCCAGTCTTGGCTCGATGGAGGCGAGATCCATCTTACCGAATCCATAGCCGGGCGGGGCGACGATGCCTGTTCGGATGCCGGGACCTCTTGGGAAATTCTGCACATTCCCTTTTGCGATGATGCCATTGTCTCCGTACATCCCCGAAGAACGGAATCTGCGGGTGATCGCAGCGGACTGGTGCAAACTGGGGTGGAACTTCCCGCTCGTCTTATTTGCCACAGACAGGATGTTGAGAGCGTAGGTACTGACTTGCTTCTGGACTGATCGGACCCGCTCGACATTTCTGACGCCCTGACTGTCTCGGTGGTCCCGAAGAACCACGTCATCGGAGCGGACTGCCCCCTTAGCCGTCGTTCTTCGCTCGCCCCGTCCGGCGAGATGTTCACGCAAGGCATTTCCTGTTGGCTTTCGCTCTGACAGATCGACTCCAAAACTGTCAGCAGCACCTCGTAGGTTATAGTTGATTCTTCGCTTCCCCAAATGCACAAACCGCTTGAGGTAGGGTATATCCACGGTGATGCCATTGTTCTCCGTCCTTTCCACTATCGGTATGAGTTCAGTGTCCAGTTGATACGCATAGTTGTCCTTGACCCTAGGGTACAGGTAGTGGGCCAGCTTGGCCGTCATCTCATCATCGTGCAGGCAGTAGTTGTGGACCAGCTTGTCCGGCACCTTGGTCATGTCGAACTCAAGATCATCCTCTCCCACCATGTTGTGCTCGTGTATCCACTCCCGCACCTTGGTGAGAGGAAGGTACAGGTCCCCGAAGAACCACCACGACAGGCTCTTGAGATCATAAGCGGGCAGGTCATTCCGGTAGTGCTTGGCCATCTGGTAGGTGTCATGGATCTCCCCCTTCAATACAACGTTTAGTCTCCGCAGGAGATGGAGTTCAAACCCTGCGTTGTGCGCTACGATGTGGCTTGCACTACTCAACATCTCCCGTACTAGACTCGTAGGATTGAAGTTGTTTCTCCAACAGGCGTCATAGGTCTTGATGATCTTGCCTGTCTTGATATTGAACCACAGCAGACACAGCCTATCAATCTGGCAGGTGTATTTGTTTTGGTCACTCGTCTCAAAGTCCAAGGATAACCAAATGTCAGGCTCTAATTTCATATGGGTATATCTCCATGGTTTTGTTGATCCTCATCTTAATGCCACCCAGTTTGAATGCACGAGCCAATGCCTGTGCCAGCCGGACCTCCTTACCGGGGGCACGCAGCACGTAGGCTGGGTGGAAGGCGGCAATGATGGGGATCTGCTGCTTGCCCTCGACTCGGTGGCACACCACCATACCCTCATGCTTGGTGATGCCCGTCATGCCCGTCATCAGGTTGAGGGGGGTGCCACCCAGCACTACGATGATTTTGGGTTGAACTTCCTTAATCTCTGCGTCGAGGTACTGCTTGCACCCCTGCCAGCAGGCCATGAGTTCCTTCTTCCCCGGCAGCTCATTGTCAGGCGGCCTGCACTTGATCACGTTGGTGATGTACAGGTCTTCCCTGTCTACACCCAGCTTACGTAGAACATGCTCAAGCAGCTTGCCCGCCTGCCCAATGAACGGTGTGCCTGTTCTGTCCTCCTCGTAACCGGGCGCTTCACCGATCAGCATGACGTTGGTGCTGGGGTTGCCTTCACCCCACAGGCATACGGTGTGGCACACCTTCCCTAGTGGGCACCTGTCGCAGTTCGGATTCCGCTTCATCGTCTTGTCCTTCATACCAGTCCGCCTTTCTATCGTCCTGTTTGTCGGGTTCATTGTGCTCGTCGTGACCTACTGTGCTATCCGGTATCATTTGCCCACCCCCGTTTCTTCTAGCTCGACGATCTGCCGCAACAGTCGTGACATTCGCACGTCTCACACGTCCGTTCTTCCTCCATAGGCACGCATACTTCACATGCCTCGTCTGTTGCGTTAGGAGGACAAATGCAAGTGGGCTTCTCCACCGGATCGGGGCGGGGCCGCCAGTGTTTGTAATGTTCGCATCGTTCAGGAATACAGCGTAGCGGATTGTTAGTGAACGCGCAGTTATCACAACTCCGCTCCTGCCCGCCGATCAACTTGAATCTGTCGAGTTTGTCGCGACTGCATTCATCGCAAGTCTTTGTGTCGGCCCATCTGCATGTTGTCTCTTTGCATCTATTTCTCATTTCTTCTCCAATCTGTTCGATACGTTACAGCATGGCTCCATTTCGGCGTCTTCGTTGCCGTTGTACTTGGCAAACTCATCGCCCCATTGATGCCACTGAGCGCGACCGTTTGTGTTCAGGCGCCACCTTGCCGGTACGATTCTGGAATTTCCAGGGAGGATCGGCAAGGATCGTGCCGTATTCGGATTTTGGCGTCATTTCATTTCCCTTCGTGTTTGTGTGGATGACCAATTGCCCACCCTTGGCACATATACCAACTTGATGAAGTACAACTCACACCACCCCGCCTCAATACACATACCATTCTTGTACTCCGCACCAGTACAATGTACAGCAGGACGGACAGACAAGATGAATTTTACGGGGTCCTGCTCATGGAACACTACAACTCGCGATATGAAACCCAAGTCCAGTAGCGCCCGCCTGCGACAGCACTCAGACACCAACACCATGCCCTTGTGTTGCTGTATGTACTGGTCGCTGTTGATGCCCACGATCAACTCGTCACCCTGCGCCAATGCGTACCCCAGCATGAACAGGTGGCCGGGGTGCAGGCCGTCGAAGCAACCGTTGACTGTGACTGTCCTACTCATCGTATGCCCTTCCGCAGCAGGGACAGATGCCCGACTGCACTCGCACATCCATGACTTGGGGACTCCACCTCTCAAACTCCTGCTTGAGTTGAAGTACGATTGAGGGGGAGTGAAGGTGCCAATCGTTCAGATCCTTACCTGTGGTGAACTCTGTGCGTTCAGACATGAACGCTTTGGTATTGGCTGCTATTCTAGCGAGACTGATCAAGGCAGCATCACCGCCTCGGCGACCGGCATCGTCCGCATCATAACAGACCATCACATCCTTGCCTCGAAAGAGCCACTCATAGTCACGACTCCACGAAGTGGCTCCCCCTGTCCATGTCACTGTAGGAAGACCGATCTGTCGGCCAATAAGGCAGTCCCACTCCCCTTCAACCAAGAGCAGCTTGTCCTCCTTGATAGCCAGCCACTCAGGGTACAGGCGCACCTCGCCGTGACCCCTGCTGTTGATCATCTTGCACTTGCTATCGCGTGACTTCTGGAACGCTGCCATGCGTATGTTCACACAGGTGCTGAACTGGTCAAGTATGGGGATGGTGATGCGGTGGGTGCTGGGATCGTAGCCAAGGCGGAATGCCTTGACTGTGTCACTCCTCACCCCCCTGTCATCGAGGTAGTCCTGCGGAGCAGCATTCTTGAACAGGGCAGTCTGGTACGCCACATACTTGCTGGCGGGGATGGCATCGACCACCTGATCGTAGAGTTCCTTGCGTGCCTCAAGGTAGCTCTTGCCTTCCATCTTGGCGTACAGATCCACGATGTTGGACGCCTTCCACCCGCACCCATGGCACAGGGCCTTGCCCTCGGGGTTGATGTGAAGCGATGCGTTCTTGTCTTCGTGGTGGGGACAAACAACCTGCCCATCATGTGTGTACGCCGGGAACCAGTTCTTGATTGTGTTCACCACGTCCAGCTTGGACGCAATGAAGTTCGCCATCGTGTCTGAGCATTTCATCCAGCTTCTCCTCTACTCTAGATAATTGGCACGCATAACTCCCCCAAAGAAGACGGGGTGCCGGGGTCTTTCCATATAAATGGAACACGCATGACGTTGACCCGGCACCCCGTAAGGTTACCGAACTACTTATGAACCGCTACCCGATTCTTGGTCTTGGGTTTGGCATCCCCGCCCAAACCGGGGATCTGGTTGTCGGGATGATCCTCATCCTTGTCCTGACCCTTGACGCCATCGGCATCCTGACCCAGCCCGCGGTTGATGTACCATGACTGCCATGGAGTACCATCATCCTTGGGCTTGCCCTTCTTGTTGTCGATCACCTGCACCTCGACGATCTCCCCAATCATCTTGTGTGCAAAGTCTTCCGCCTTATCAAGGGCGCTGGCACAGTCGTACTCGAACTCGCCCGAGGACAGAGTTCTGCCGGGGACCACGTCACCCAGCACAGCACGCACATTCTTTACGAACGAGGTGATACCATCCACATCATCAAGCGCCACCTTGAAGGGGAAGCCTGACCTGCCCTTGCAGTTGCCCAACGTCACGACCAGACGCAGGTAATGCTTGGGGTGAACACTCTTGTCCTTGTCACTCATGTCCTTGATCTCGGACTGGACGATCTGGCAGGTGTACTTGCCGGGTGGCACGTTGCTATTGTCGAACCCGCCCGGTGTCATCTTCGCCTTCTGACCACGGAACTTCGCCTTCGCCTGCTGCAATGCCTTATTCATACCTTCTCCTTGTTACCGATTTACCAATACCACACCCACTACTACCAATATGATGATGAACACCAACCCCATGTGAACTACCCCCCCTTGAGGTATCCGAACACCTCCAGTATGGCTTCTGCCGCCTCCTTGGGGGACTTCCCCAGCTCCAGCAGGGGTGGGAACAGGCCCCACCTGTCGCCTGCCTCCACGCCTGACTCCGGGGCAGCGATGATGACATGCCTGTCGCCATCGCCATCCTCATTGGGCATCACCGTGAAGTGCAGGTACTGGTCGGCCATGCCAGCAAGAAATGTGCGTGTCTTGCCGGACACGTTGAACACAGCCTTGCTGATGGAGCCCCCCCTCAACCTGACCTCCTGCATCTGGACGTGCATGATGACAATAAGCCCCTTGCTGGCCGTGATCGTGCCCAGCAGTGAACGCATCTCATCATAGATCATGGCCCAACTGATACCATGATCGTCTGCACCGAACGGGGACTTGATGCCCAGCCCGTCACAGGTGTAGTCCATGACAGCTTGGAACATGGCATCCCCCGTGTCGATAATGATGGGGTTGTGTTCAGACTGAGCCGCCCACTCGAACCATTTCCTGATGTCCTCCTGTTTGCGCAGGAGCAGGCGTGTGACCCCACTGCCGCCACACTCCGGGCACTTCTTGCCTGCCTTGGTCTTCTTGCACACAGGGCAGGGCTGGCTGGCGCACTTGATGCGCACGCCACCTGTACCTGACTCGAAGGGCAGGAAGAACGGGTCGAACCCCAATCCGTACTCCCCGCTGACTTCACCCAGCGCAGCAGCCGTGGATGTCTTGCCCACCTTGGGTCCACCCACCCACAACTGCACTGCCGTGGTGAAGTCCTGCTTCTTCTCCATCATCTCAATGGAGATGCCGTCCGGCCCTGAGCTATTGGACTCAGACGACTGGGGTGGCTGTGCTTCCTGCTTCTTGGACTTGGCCATTGGGTACCTCTTTCACTATGCTATACCTGCGACACAGACGTGACACAGTGACAACCTTACCCTGCTCTACAGGTTGCCCCTGCCTACACAACGTCACACACTCACCCCAGTGACGGATGACAGTCTTGTGTATTGGCCTTCGCTTGTCGTGTTCCACCACGACGATGCCCACCTTGACATCACCATGTTTCATCGTCCCTCCAGTTCGGGATGCTGTGCATCCTTGAGCCGGTACAGACCGCTGCACTCCGGCGCATTCCAGCCCTGCTTGTGACCCACACTTTCTGCCACACAGGCGGGGCCGAAGAAGCAACCCTTGCCATACATGCCAGCACAACTGGGCCAGCGCATGGGCGGCAGCTTGCCTCCCTCGTTCACCCGCCTCCAACTTTCGATGTGCGCAGTGAGATGGGCCTGCACCGATTCCAATGCCTTCACCTCCACCATGCGGGGGGGTGGCCGGAAGAACATCTTCTCCGGTTCGGTGGTATACTGGGATTGGACGCGGGCCTCATACTCCAGCAGGGATTCGGGGATCTTGCCCTCACCTGTCATACCCTTGCGCCTGAGCCCCGACTTCTTGACGATGTCCCACTGATACCACTTGGGTGCCTCACCCACTATCTTCTGGCATCCCATACTATACATGAGCTGCTGTAGATTGAGCGGAAGGTTAACCCAGTTGTCCACGCTGAAGTCGCGCAGGAACTTGTGCTCAATGAAGCCAATACCCGAATCATCCTTGACGATCAGGTCCAGCTTGCCCCGGAACGTGATACCAGCGATCTCAATCTCGAACTCCTTCTCAATGGCGAGGATCTCCCACCGCTTGAAGTCGTCCTTATTGACGATGCGATACCCATTGCAGGCACCCACCATAGCTGCCATCTTCGCCCGCATCTCGTTGTCCTGCTCGGGACTGAGCGTACCCATGCCCGCGATCAGTTCATTGATGCGCTTCTGCATGTTGTCACGCAGCATGAGCGGCTGCTTGTTCTTGCTGTGTGCGCCCGTCTCATACCACATCGCCAGAGCATAGTGCCCCAACTCGCCCTCGATGAAGTAGTCCTCGGTCACCGCAGGCTGGAGGCCCACGCCTCCCACCTGATAGGAGAACCACTCCTTCCGCTCGCACTCAAGGAACCTGCCCATCCTCGACTGCGTGAATATGATCTTGTCCTTTGCCATGTTATATCTCCACGTTCTTGCCATTGAGTTTGAACCTGCGCTGCCCCGACTTGAAGGCTTCCTCCAGCGTGTCGATACACGCGGCACAGGAGGTGACAATGAGCCCGCTCACACTGATGTTGCGGTGCTCTATTGCCAGTGTTGCCATCCGGCCCAGCAGGGCAGGTTGGTTGCCGAAGTACACCTTGAGTGTGGCGTACTCCTTGTTGTGTTTCGTTGTCTTAGCCATCCTGCTCCCTCATGCTTGTTGATGTTTACTTATGCTCCTCGACAATAGACCGTAGACGTGCTGTTGTCAACACAAAGGATTGTTTCTGCGACAGCATGTTGTATACGATCTCGTCCGCACCACCCTTCGTTATGATGTCCACTACGTGTGTCTCCCTTGTCTTGCTGGACATACGACACGTCCTGCCCAGCAGTTGCGACCTGTCCCGGTACGACAGCGGATTAGACCAGATGACGGCGATGTCACCATCGGCCAGCGCGTTCAACCCCTTGCAGAACGAGTTGCGAATCAGGAGCACGCCGCTCTTTGCCTCCTGAAATTTGATGAGGGGGGTGACATCCGACGAATCGTCGTACACCCATAGGTTGTACCCCCCGCCCTTCAATGTGTCATGCAGCAGCTCCGTCTCGGGGATGTACTCATGCCACACCACGATTTTATTTTTCTTGTTCCGCGCAATGACCAGATTCAACACATCCAGTTTGTTGGTGGTGACACGCTGGCTCGCCTGTTGAGACTCTTTCTCAGGGGAAATGGTGGGCCGGAATATACCCCCCATGAGTTGGATGCGCTTGATGAACAGCACGGCAGCGTGTTTGACTTCGATCCGACTACGCTGGAACTCGGCGGCATACCACTTCTTGAGTTCATCGTCCAACTCACGCTGCTTGTCTGTCATGTTCACCGTAACACGGTGGTACTTGCGGGTGGGCATGGTGATACCCTTGCCGTCGTGCCAGTAGCTTCTCTCCTTGATGGCACGCTGAATCCTGGTCATGCCCGACCGCTTCAAGTTCCAGTTATACCCCAACCTGTCCAACTGCATGAACCGGCTTCTGAAATGGGAGATGCACGAGCCCAATGCGAGGCCCCCATCCAGTATCTTGAACTGGCCCCACAAATCCTCGGCCTGCTCAGTCAACGGCGTGCCGTTCAGGATGATACGATGCGGAATTTTGTGGACAATGGCGTCTAGGTGCTTGTGCCTCCGTGTTCGCCCATCCTTGAACTCACTTGATTCATCACCTATCCACAGGTCGAAGGGCACCCCCCTCAACCACTGGCATGAGGGCAGGTAGTCGTAGTTGACCAGCACGAATGTAGCACCTTCGTATGTTTCCTTGGTGGGCCTCACCACGTAGGTGGCATCCGTATGCGCCTCGATCTGTTCCGGCCATGTCTGCACGATGTTGGTCTTATCGCTCGTGATCAAGATGCACTTGGCCTTGATCTCATGGGCATAGGTTAGAGCAACCAGACTCTTGCCAATTCCCTGTCGCATGAACAGGGCGCAAGGATCGTGCGCCTTCAAGTACATGAGAGCATCGTACTGGTGTTGCATGAGTGGGGTGATGATCATAGTTCCACCCACCTAAGCGTTGCCGAATACCCGAGCGTCGCCGAATACCCAAGCGTCGCCGGATACCCAAGCGTCGTCGAATACCCGAGCGTCGTCGGATACCCGAGCGTCGCCGAATACCCAAGCGTCGCCGGATACCCAAGCGTCGTCGAA
>ERZ1292629.506-Hain-H43-01um-R1-506-length-42709-cov-20_pt1 | contig 42709 bp, 69 predicted proteins | sample MGYA00564399_ERZ1292629 | MGnify/ENA primary metagenome ERZ1292629 (study PRJEB36523, sample SAMEA6512636) | groundwater metagenome | collected 2019-01-08 | study: AquaDiva: Metagenomics assemblies of 32 groundwater samples
GTTAATGTATTTCCAGCTGTATTTGCAGTAGTGTGTCTTTCCATCCAGAAGATGCGAGCAGAGTTGCCACCTAAAGACAAAAGGTTGGTAGGCCCCGTTGTCCCGATGCCGACGTTGCCGGAATTATCAATTGTCATAACCTGTCCCGTTCGTCCATACAAACGTAACTCTAGATTGTTGCCATATCCAGTCCTGTAACCTTCAATACCAACATACTCCGCCCCGTCACTTGAACCCTTAAACTTCAGAAATCCTATTGATGCGGGTACAATTGAGCCAGTCGCCGTTCCATTTTTGATTGAAATAGTGCTACCGCTAGCAAGTTCTAGTTTTTCACTTGGTCCCGTCGTCCCGATGCCGACGTTGCCGCTGCCATCTATTCGCACCAGTTCTGTCCCGCCACGAGTAAACCTGAAATGTGAGTCAGCAACCGCACTGTCAACATTCAATCTCATGTAAGCAATACCGTTAGCTTGAATAAAGGCAGAAGCAGCATTTCCGAGTAAATTGAACGTGTTTCGAACACCCATATCTCCGTTAACATCCAAGTTATACCCCGGTCCCGTCGTCCCGATGCCGACGTTGCCGGAATTGAGAATGGTCATTGCTTCGGTCGCCCCATTGTTACCTACCAAGAAATGCATATCCGCGCCCGTAGCGCCAACGCCAGAGGTGGTTTGAAGTGATAAATCAGAAGTGGTGCCCGTGCCGCCAATAACGAGAGGAGTAGTAATTGAAGGAGAAATCACAAGTTCTCCCGTCATTGTATCGCCGGTAATCGAAACATACTTGTTGGGCATGTCATGATCGTGTAATAAATTTATTCCCAAAACTGGTTCAAATGCCATATTAACTCCAACTAATACTTGCCAACGATGCGGCTGACCAAATATGAATAAATTCTCCTGTTCCTCCGCCAAATAATACTTCACCCGTATTTAATGTTTCTCTTTGAAGTTTAAAAATAGCAGTTGTCGGATTACTGCCGGGAACAGCAAAACCATGATAGATATAACCCGAAACTAAACTTTGTTGTTTATAATAACTGAAGGGTAAATTTGCGATTGTCGGAGCAGAAAAGCTGATAATTTGGTTTCCCGCATTATCAAAGATAAAAGACTTCTTACCATCAATTCCACCAATACGAGAGTGTTCTTCGTAATCAATTTCCGGTTGTATGTTTCCCCGATGAGTGTTACTCATATTGTATTAACAGCTGGACGCATTATCTCGCCCAAGCTTTTATTTACTCCTTTTGTAACTTCTTTCCTAACAGATTCTGGTTCCAAAATGGACATTTCTTTTTCAATTCGTTTTTTATCGATATCTAGTCTAATCCATTTATAAAGGTTTAGTATTAATTGCCGTCCTTGATATTGATAACCAAGATTACGAATCAAACCTTTAATAACTATCTTTTGATCTAAAATATCTTTCGATTTACTTTCTATTTTTGCCCAATCAGTTAAAAGGCTAATTCTTTCTGCTAAGTAAGAATCTCGTCTATCATTGGGTGAAATTCCCAAAAAATCGGCCATACGATGATAGGAAATATCGTCTAAATAAGATACTCCTCCCTCATAAGGAATTTGTCGTCCATGAATATTTTCAGTTAAATCCTCTTCAGTATCTGGTTTAAATATAACTCTGTCGTCTGGCATAAAAAAACCGCCACTCGTTAAGATATGGCGGAGCCTTCTTTCTCGGATAAGCTTCCGTTTTCTTCTTTATACTCTTGTTTGGTTAAAAAGTCAAGCCTTAATCTTTTACCCTTACTACTATTACAACTACCACAGAGTGGTTGAATATTCCCTATGTAATTAGAACCACCCTCAAATAGTGGAATGATATGATCTACTGTTAATTTGATCTCTGGCTCTCTTTTATAACAAATTAGACAAATAAAGTCATATTTCTTTTTCAAATTTTCCCATTCTTCAATTGTAAATGAACCTTCTGCCCCTTTTTGCCTTGATAATCTCTCAATTCTTTTGAGATAATAGTATTGCTTTTTATTTTCACCGCTACTAATCCCACCTTTCCAGAAAGTACATTTTTCTCCTTTATGTGCTTCTCCTATTTTTCTTTTATGTTCTTTACTATATTTACCTTTTGTATCTTTATTCCAGACTTTTTGACCTGTCTTTTTACCTTTATTCCAAGGAATAGGATGTTTCCCCCAATTAGGATGATCTTTTCCCCTTAAGTGTGGTTTTCCCTTATTCCAAGGTATTTGTCCTTTTTTAAATAATTTACCTTTAAGATGTTTTTTTCTATTTTTAGGATTACTAAAATACTTCTTTATTGTTTCACTGACAATTTTTCTATGTTCCTTGGTTCTTGTATATTTTCCTGTAGGCATAAATCTCCTTGTAAACCTTGTCCATTATTTATTTCCTGTATATGTTTATTAAACAACTCAACAGCTATTTGATAATGCTTATTCCAGTTTTCTTCTCCTCCTAATCTTTTATGTCTTATAGCCCTATATTCGAGACTTTTATCAATATAGAACTTATAGCCTCTTTTACCCATTCTAACACACATTTCCTTTTCTGACAAGGCAGCTCCTATATCGTAGATTTCCTTAAAACCTTTTACATCACATATTGCTTTCATTGGAATTGAGGCTACACATAGCTCGATATGATTCGGTTCTGTTTCAAAAAAAAATTTCTCGCTAAAATTAATTCTCAAATCCTGCCATACCATATGTTCAGGCTTCCCATTCTCTATTCTATCATATTGATGACCAATTCCACTAATTATAGCTTTGGGATTTACTTCATAATGTGTCCACAATTTATCAAGTAGATCCGGCTCAAACCATAAACCATCAACAATAGAAACGATCAATTCACCTTTTGCCTCTAAAAAAGCTTTATTCCATGCTTTATTGAGATTATAATAATCCCCTTTTTGTTTTTGAGGTTCTTGTATAAAATTGAATCTATCATCATCAAGTAAAAGCCATATATCTTTCGATATGCTATCTGGGCCAACGATTAACCACTCGAAATCTTTGAAGGTTTGCCGATTAAGACATCTCTTAACTATTTCAAGCATTTCCGGACGAACCGATGGCGTAATTACTGATATTTTCACACAACCTCCAAATTAGGAAGAGCAAAAATCAAATGACCTCCGCTTTTTAAGTATTCTTCTTCTCTTTTACAAATTTCCGTTTTAAAAAACCACGGCAAACACAGTAGATAATCAGGTTTTTCTTTTCTTGCCTGCTCTTCACTGATAATTGGTATCTCCATTCCCCCGTACAATTTGCCCCACTTCTCGGGGTTTCTTTCCATCGCAGCCTTAATCAGCTTATGGTCAAGCCCACAAGCCTGCAATAAAGTACTTCCCCTCGTAGAGGCCCCCAGAACATAAACCGTCTTACCATTTTTTACCTGTTCTTCTATAAAAGCCTTTGTTTTTTTAATTGCTTCTCTTACGCGTAAGGAAAAAAGGAGATATGTCCATTGATTGCCTATTTTCATTTTTTCTTCTTCTAGTCTCATCTTTTTAACTCTATCCATGTGCTTAATATAGGTTTTAAAACTACCACCATTAAGATCGTTTGTTTCCACGTCAATAACTTCCAATCCATGACGGTTAAGAAGATTTTCTAAAGAAGTAAGTGAGTAAAACTCTAAATGCTCATGGACGATATTATCGAAAGCATTTTGTTGTAGCATCCCCCCCACATAGTTTTGCTGAATTACCCAAAGGCCATCATCAGCCAAAGCTCTTCTGGTATCCTCAACAAAAGTATTGGGGTCGGGCATATCGTAAAAACAAGAAATAGTGGTAATAACCTTTGCTTTCTCAAGAGTTATCTTTCGATAATTCTCATAGCTCCAAAAGTCACTGATAACCATATCAGCAACCTTGCTGCTTTCCTGCGCAAATTTCTTAATTGGGTCACAGGCTATCTTGGTTATATACTTTGGTACGAAGCTTAAAAGTGTTCCGTCATTGCTTCCCTGATCTAACCAGACATCCCCCTTTTTTAAGTCTAAACGCTTCAAGACTTCCTCAACAATTCCCCTTAAATGATCTCGCATGGTCTGATTGATCCCCGAACGATAACCATAGTGTTCAGTGTATAAAGAAGAAGGAGGCGTTGTGTCTCTTAATTGTACTAGGGCGCAGTCCTTACAAAGGACTAAGTTCAAAGGATACTTTGGGGGCTTATTTTCTCCAGGATTAATAAAATCACTTAAAAACTGATAACCCAAAGAAAAAACATCAACTAACTTACTTGAATTACAGCTACGACATTTTGTAATCATAATAAAAATCCCTCCCTGTATTCCCTTTTCATTTGTTCGGGAAACTCTTTGGCAAATAATTCTTCCGCTGTTCCTCCCCACTTTCTGGTAAAATATTCCTTGTTTTTTCTTTCACTCTCTTCATGTTTGGGCATAGACACCCTAATAGAGCTCTGTTTGTGTTTATAGCAAGACTTCTGAGTGAAAACAGTATGTAGGCCTTGTTTTCTAATTCTTAGCCAGTAATCCCAATCGTCGTAAGAATTCATAAAGTTTTCGTCGTAAAGTTGTGGATTTTGTGTGCGAATAGTAAAAAAAGAAGAAGTACACCATCTTTCCATCCCCGTATTAACTGTTAAAGAACCATAACGAAACTCTTCATCATAAGGAATCATGCGAGGGTGGATGCTATAAGCATTAGGGTCTTCTTTAAATATCTCTATGGCTATCTTCTGCCAATTGGAACTAGCAACTATGTCATTATTGGCAATCGTAATATACTCACTTTTAGAAAGCTTTAGGCCCTGATTAACTGAGATGGCATATCCAAGATTTTCCCTATTCCTAATATAAACATCGGAAACGCTCCGTAAATAACCCCCCCCTACCGATGAAGCATTGTCAATAACAATTAGTCTCACTTTACCCAACGACTCAATCGCTGTCTTAGTAAGCTCAAGTATTTCTTCTGAACGTATAAAACATGGTAAAACAACATCAATCATATCGCTTTTAAAATCTTTTCCGCGTATTTTTTCGCGCCATAATTAGACACTACAAAGTCTCTTGGCGTTAAAGAACCTGAATGGATATACTCCTCTATATAAGACAATGTTCTTTTGTTTTCTGGATTAACCGTCGGTACGATATTCATACTCATTGCCTCAAGACAAGTTCTCTCTGATCCGTGGATAGCTGGTATCGGTACGAAACGAGCATGATTATAACAATCCCTAATTGCCTCTGGGGGAAAATAGCCAATCTGTAGTCTTACTCCTTTTCCCCGACAGGCTCTCAGTTCTTCTTCTCCATCCTGCTGTAACGTTCCCACGCACAAAAGTTTGTCTCCCAAATAGACGATGGAAGACTGTTTTTTCCACGGACTGAAAGTCGCTGGGTAAAAATAATCAAGTGTCTTTTCTGCTAACCAATCGGGAGTGTAAAAATCAGTATCCGTTCCAAAAGCTAAAACCGCATGTAATCCGTGTCTTCTGACTTCTTCATAAACAGGCACACTTTCACAAAACACAACGTCTAACTTCTTAAGGTTTTCGATATTATGAGGATTGGTTGTTAAAATAATCCCTTTCTTAGCTTTATATTTATCCAGCTTTTCAAAAAAGGGACAATCACTGTCTCCCCAGAATAAAAGAAAATCAGCATTATCCGGCGGTTCAACTTCTCCCAAATAAATATCAACCGTATGGGTTTTGCTTAATTCTTCCAAAGCCCCCCGTAATCCATCTCTCCAAAGAGGATAGATTTCACTTGCACGATTCCAGTACCAAATAAACGATAGGCTCATAGCTCATTCTCCCTATACCACTTTATCGTAGGTTTCAAACCATCTTCTAGAGATGTAAACTTATCAAAATTTAATGGCTGTAGTGTTTTAGGGTCTCCCAAAACAACGGCCCGCATTTCCTCACCTTGACGCATAGGAATATACTTTATTCTTCCCTTCCCCACCTGCTTGATTATCTCTTTTGCTATTGTATTTACCGAGTCCCGCCGTCCCGTTCCCGCTTCAAATATCTTATCGTATACCCCATGATCCACGAGAAGCGCCCGGACAAGTATTTCTGCCATGTCTTTGACATAAATCATATCCGCAATTTGTTCTCCATCTCCGTTTATAAGCAACTCCTCGTCCCTGAGAGCAGACATAATAAAACTTGGAGCTATCTTTCTTACCGGCTTCACTTTTTGCCGTGGGCCATAGACATTAAGTCCCCTCACAAGAGCAACTTTCGTATTGTATTCTTTATTAAACATAAGTGTCAGCTTCTCAACCGCCAATTTCGTTATTGAATAACTATTAAGCATCCAATAATTACCCACGGTTATATCCACCGCCTTTTTTCCAAACTGCCTGCACGCCTGAAGCACATTCAAACTTCCGATAATGTTCGTTTCTATTGAGGGAAGGGGATTACTTACGGTTTCAGAAGTTCCCAAAATACCCGCAAGGTGAATAACGGCGTCGTGGTGTGAAACAGCCTCGTTTACAGCCGTAGCATCACGAATATCTCCCAGGAAGGTTTCTGTATTATTATGTGGTTTAACTTGGTGGTCAAAAATCGTTACTTCGTGCCCCTTTTCCAACAGATTCTCTACCACATAACTACCAATAAATCCGCTACCTCCAGAAACGAGCACACGCATATTAAAATACCTTAACCCTTTCTGGTATTAACTCTCTTTTATCGTGTTCTTTATAAAACCAATCGTATCCTTTGTCGGCTCCTATTCCTTTCCCCGTGCTTTGTCTTTCCCCGAAGATAGTATAATCGGCGCATTTAAGATGGCATAGATATAAATCCTTATCTTTTATTTCTTCTAAGTTTCCGTCTTCTACTTTATCAATACGATGAAAACCTTGAGCCCAATTAAGAGGTACTCTTGAAAGAAGCGGTTTACAATAGCTTTTTGTTGGAAGCCAATACTTCCGTTGTTTTAAGATAGACTTTGTTAAATCTAGCGCGGGTTCATCAAGCTCTCCGTCTTTCTCTTGATACATTTGGAGAATATCATATCCGCTACAAAACACATAATCCTTCTCGCACCGCCTTATATAATCTCCTAACCCTCGATACTTGTTCGGATCAGGAACAATAAATTCGTCCGCATGAGCAAACAATACCCAATTGTATTTTTCTAACAGTTTTCTTTGAAAATCTTTAATATGGTTCCTACTTATCTCCATGCTCCATTCAGGGTTAGGGTAATCTTTAATAACGACAAATTTATATTTATTTTTTGCTTTTTCAATATACGAATCTAGTTGATCGGGATTAGTATTAACTAAATAAATATCATTAAAAAAATGGCTGTAATACTTAAGCCATGTTTCCAAATAAATATCTCTTCTTACTTCAGTAAATATTGCTTTACTCATATTTTTTTACAAATGTATCTATGTCTAAAAAATCCCCGATCCGTTCTTTGACCGTCTCTACCTCCCAATCCCACCATTTAATCTTGAGTAGCTTCTCTCGAATTTCTTTAGGAAATCGGTATTTCTTTATTTTCGCCGGATTACCGGCCACCAACGCAAACGGCGGAACATTCTTTGTTACTACTGAATAAGCTGCTACAATAGCCCCATCTCCAACCGTTACCCCACTGAGAACATACGCGCTTACTCCTATCCATACATCATTGCCTATAATAATTGGCCCCTTGCTCTTACCCACCGGATACTCTACTCCCAACATATCTTTAAACGGATAAGTAGAAACCACCGCTGGATATTCAATACAAGGGTGATTGTCTATGTTAGCAAAGCTTACCCCTGCCGCAATGGAAGTAAATCTTCCTACGGGTATGTCTTCCGTTTGCGTTTGCGAATAAGACGGAAAAGAGATTGTCATAATTAAACACAAATAACGCCAAAGCCCGTATAGTGCAAAAGATTAGTGGCGTCATAGGCGTCATACTTATCTTTTAATTCGTTCCATACTCTTTCCATTTCCTCGTTTAAATGAATATCGTCAAAAAGAAGAATGGTGCCTTTCTTGAAAAAAGGCGAATATAATGCTAGTTCCGCCCGCAACTGCTTTTCGGAATGTTCGCTATCAAAGTACCAAATATCAGTTTTGTTTAAATCCAAATTCTTCCAATTATTCATATCTAAATCATCTCCGACAATCATTGTGAGATTAGGGTATTTATCTACTACATATGAAAACTCCAAACCATGTTGATGGCTCCCATCTTCGAAAGTATAATATCCTGAGTGCTCATTTGTTCCTTGGGTATAATTTCCTTTTTTCATATTAACCTTCTTTTATCATTTGCATTCTCATCTTTTTCATATTTCTTAATCCAATTACAATTAGCACATAGTAATTGATACTTATTGCTTTTATCTTTTAATAAAGATTGATTATATTTATCTCTATTCCTATTAAAAACAATTTTTACCTCCTGTGTTCCTCCACCATTTACATGATCTACCTGTAATGCTCTCCAATCATTAAATCCACATTGTATGCATTTACCGCCAAATTTGGCAATTATTTTTTGTCTAAATTCTTTTCTCTTTTTGCTTTGATAAATCCTCCTTGTTTTATTATGTATTTTTCTTTTCTCTGGCAAACTTAAATATTGTTTATTGTATTCATATGCACGTTTTTTATTTTGACTATACCACCATCTTGTATTACAAGCACTTGAACAACATTTAGCATCTTTCCTCCCAAATTTCTTTACTACAAATTCTTTTCCACAAAATATACAAGATTTATTTATTTCTACATTCTGGACATTCATCAATACTATTATACTTTATTCCAGTAGGTTCTTGCAATGTGATTGAATATAAATGAAAATCCTGCCAGTTTGATTGGAGCATCATAATAGCGCTAACTCCCATCGCCCCACCTAGTTCAAGAACCTGTTTCGGTCTTACTACCTCCATTAAACAAGGAAACCATTGATAATTAGCGCAACCATTAATATTTAAAACATCCTCTATGGCTCCCTGATTAGCCTTTCTTAGGGCAGGCATAATCGGACGGATATTAAAAACCTTCATCTTCTCAAGTGCTAACTCAGTAATCTCTTTGGCTGTCATAACTTTGATACACTTTCTGCTGATGGCTTATCTCCGTAGATTGAATGAAAATGCTTATCGACAAACTCCTGATTTTTTGCCTGACTACGGCAACAATAACTTGTTTCCGCCTCATGGGTTACTGGTTTAAGATAAGGACTTTTTACCTTTAGCTTCTTTGATCCGCAAAACGGACACTTGAAATCATTCATGCTCCACCTCCTTTTTAAACTCTAAATCCCAAGATTTTGCGATTACACTCCAGCTATATTTTTCACTTGCCCACTTCATCATCTCTTGCCGTTTTTCCTCCGGCATGGGATTTTTTAAGGCATCAATTAGCTGATTTTTAAAAGCCTCTTTCGTTTCTAAATCATACACATCTCCATCTATTTTCCTTCCGAATTGCACCGTTTCTTTAAGGGCCGCGTAGTTGACTACCACGGGTTCGCAACCATATGCTTGGGCCTTGATAGCACTAATGCAGTTTATCTCACCAAAATGGGTAGGATAAGCCCAAATCCCACTCTTTTTATATTCTTCGACAAGTAGTGGCTGGGCTATACGGCCATGATCGGTTACCCCTTCATATTTCATCATTTCAACCATATTCTCTTTCCATTTCATTGAAGAAGGGTTATCATGGTAGAATTTATCGAATAGTTGGAAACCATAAAATATATGCAACTCCGCATCAGGTACTTCTTTTTTCACTTCAGGCCACATTTCCAGCAGATGAGATAAACCCCTATCATAGCTCGAGGTATATATGATCCTATGTAAATTTCTCATAAAATTTTTTCCAATATAATTTAAAACCGTATGTGTCTGTTTTTTTATGACAATCTATACACAGTGTTCTTCCGTTAGATAATTCATATATTTTGTTTTTATCATTAGCTAAAGGAATTATATGATCGGCTTGTAATTTCCCGCCTCTCTGGCCACATGTCTGACAAGTATAGTTATCTCTTTCAAAAACCTGTTCTCTCCAAACTCTGTACTTAGATGATGTTCTTATCAACCTATGTTTTTCTGTAACTCCGCCTTTCCAATTAGAGCTTTTATCTCCCTTTGGTGCCGATGCCCTCATTTTTAATATTGTCTTTAATGATCTTTTACTACCTGTATTTGCTAATCTTAATTTTTCTAATTCTTCTTTAGTTTTTATACGTCCCTTATTAGCTTTACTAGTAGCGTCTTTTACTGATTGTGGTCTTTTCTTACCCCACATGGGGTTATTTTTACCACTAACATCGGCATGGTTTTCGCTAATTTTTCGCTTCCACCCATCTCCGTAACTTTTGCCTTTCTTGAGACGACTCATTAATTTTCTATGTTGGTCATTCCTCTTATATGTCTTTCGTTTTCCATATGTCTCTTTATATTTTTTCCAGTAATTTATAAGCGCAATAGAACGTCTCGAATATTTTAAATTCCGTTCGAGCTTATCATTATCTTTTCGTCTAAAACTTTTGATATATTTTCTCTGTGCCATTTACTTAATACAATTATTTTTGTTATCTTATCTAGTCTTTCCTTAGTCACTTCCAATTCGTTAATTATATCATGACACCACAAATAAGTCTTCCTACAATTCAAGTTCATATCAAATAAATCAAGATGCCGCCAAGAAACTAAAATGTTAAAGTGATCTAAGGCATTAAATTTATAATATGGAAGCCAAATAACGCCCTCGTGTTCTCCCTCGTCACTTCCTGGATCCCCAAAAATAGTTACTTGCCAACCTTGTTTTTGTAATTCACGACTCATACAGATCGTCGCTTCTTCTGACCCGCCCACGAAAGACTCTCCCGGATTACTTAGTTGTTTTGGGCTCCATGTGGTGAACCCTAGCCCGCAGTAAATCGCTATTTCTTTTCTGTCCCAATACTTAGGCGGGTTATTTTTCATTTTAAGATCAAGAATAAAAGGTGTTTGTTCGGCAATAATAGGCGTTGCCTGAAGAAGAGGCTTTATCTTATAAACCTCACCGCTGGCCTTTAAATAATCAGCTAAACGGACAATTATTTTGGTAATATCTCTTTTTTCACGAAGTTGAGTAATATACTCCATAACTTTTTGAACTTGCTCATCTTGTGGCATTAACTCATACATCTTGTGAGCCGCCGCCCAGGCTTCATCAATGTGTCCCAAATTCAAAGAACAGTTGAAAATAACCTCCAGGATCATTCCCTGTAGGTCTCTGGGGTTTTTGACCAACGTTGTTTTGGCATCGGGAATAGAAGTAGCTACTCTTATCCAAAAGAGAGCCCTTTCCCATTCCCTACGTACTGCGTAAGTAGTGGCCATATTCACAAAAATAGAGGGGTCTTCTGGAGCTTCAATCATAGCGTTCACACAAGCTTTGATAGCATTGTTAAATTCATTCTTTCTTCTGTAGATTTCCGCCAGATAAATACACGCCTGCGCCCTTTCCTGTGGCCAACCAGATTTATTTTCTCCCCAGAGGTAATTATGGATAAGAGGAATTGCTTTTTGATCATATTCAGTTGTTCTCATGTCAAAAAAGGCTTTAGCAAGATAATAAAGATGACGAGGGTCTTTCCCCTTGCTTTGAAAAACGGCTAATTCAAGGTTTTTAAGATTACGAGTTAAAGAATTTAAACGATCAATGTTTGTAGAGAGATGCAAAATATCACAATCATAGTTATCGGTCTTACTGGTTGGCACTTGCTCAATTAAAGTTTCGTGAATTGAGGCAATCCATTTATATTTCCCGTTATTACGTACCAAGCGTTCGCGAAGATGCTCAATAATAATATTCTTAACAGAATAGTCCCTAGTTTCCTTTTCAAGCTCAACTTGATATAAGTAGTTAAAGTAAATAGCTTCAAAGCCTTTTTCTATACCCATTTCCGCTACCTTACGCAAGTTTTCACCCCTTCTTAAAACATCATCGCAGTCTATCCAGAAAACCCAATCATAGTCTTTAGGAACTTGAGATAGATTAAAGTTTCTTGCTTCATCAAAAATAAATAGCTTATCCCCAGCCTTAGTGTGGGGCTCATAGCCGGTAAATTCCTTCATCCATGCAACCATTTCTTCCGTAGCTGTCCACAAAGCCCTCGTATAGGAAACATGGACCTTAAAGTCTTTACAGACCTTTTCCGCTTCCACCAGTGTTTCCTTGGGTCCAGTAAGAGTAATGTACATTCCGTCAATAAAAGGAGCCACGCTTTCCAACGCACGACGAAGATTCTTCGGTTCTTCACCATCCCCCTTGCAAATTAAGTTTAATGCTATCTTCATAATTTTTCTGCTACTCTATATTTAGGAAATCTTGCTCCAAATCTGTAAAAAAACTCTTTATCCATTGGTAATTCTTTCGCACTATAAATAGCTCTAATCATTTTCATTACTCCCGCAGGTATGTCCAGAAGATAACGAAGATAACCGCCGGTTACTTTATCCTTGCTTGAAGCAAATTTTTTATCTTTCCTGGTTTCACGAATATTGTTAAGATAGATAAGGTGTGATTGATATTCTGTGGGCCTAGCTGACTCCCAAACACGAAAACACTCCTCGATTACCGGCCATGGATCAGACCCGCTTTTGTGTTTAAGATCCACAAAGTGTTCAATAAAACTAAGATTTACTATTCTTCCCCTAGTATCATAAATAAAAGACATAAGATTTTGAGAAGAGCAGTAAAGAGCCCCTGCTCTTCTCTTTTCCTTTCAAACTAGCCTGTGTAGGCATATCCAGTTCTCAGTGCGTTTGCCCGCTCTGCCAAGAACTCTAACGTTGCCTCCCCCACGATCATACCTGCTTTGCGATCCCCATCGACTGCCAAAGGTACGTGTTTGGGTTTCCTGTTAGTTAAATAAGCGATTGCCCACTTGTCCTCTCGAAGTCCGATAACTTTGGGTCCAGGAGTTGCGGCCGAAACCGAAACATCCTTATGTCCAAAGATACGATGCACACCGAAATCAGACTCATAAACCATGATCGGGCGGGTTAATTTCTTGTCTTCCGCGCTCACATAGCGAGTCGAACCGGCGGTAAACGTAGAAATCTTTTGTCTTAGCTGAAGAGTTGTTAAAATCATATCAAACACTTCATCAGTTCCAACATCACTTGCTACGTCATACACCATCGAGTTAATTTCAGTCTCCGAAAGTGAGGTACCAGAAAGACGAGCGGTGTAATGAGAAGTAACGATATTCTCGATACCTGCCATTGTTGCCGCCGTCCCTGAAGCTCCTGAACCAGTGCTACCTCTAACCAAAGCAAATTCCAATCTATTCTTCCATCTTTTCATTGCTTTGCCTAATTGGTAGTCATACGGATCAGCCATGCCAGCGACATTGACCGCCTGCTCTGTTCCTGAAACACGAAACGTTTCCTCGATAATTTGGGTTACGTTTGTTCTTCGGGAAGGTTGCGTTAAGTCACTAAATGTTGCCGCCGCGCCTTCAGCCTGTCCGGCATTAGATGTTGGACGAGAGATGTAGTCTTCTAGCCACTGGTGCGTGGTTTGTTTTGCCTCATGCACCGGCAACATACTAGAAAGAGGATTGTCATCTGGAGATACATCGGAAATCACATCTAATAAATCCTCGCGAATTGCTTTATCATCAAAAGTTTGTAAACCATAAGCCATAAAAAATCACGCTCCTTGTGGCACTGGATTTTTACCCAGTGCCGTGCCTTTTTACACTGGGTTACTCTTGTTTTGTAATTCTCCGCACGCGTTCAATAATTGCCAAATTGTCTCCCTTGCGAGTTCGATAACGAAGCTCTTCAAGGTCTTCTCCTACTGATCTTCGTGCTGGTGAACCAACTGCTTCAAGAGACGCTTGCTCTTTAGGCGTCAGTTTCTCAACCGCTTCCTTCGCCGCCTCTGCTTTGACTTTTTCTACATCAGACCCTTGTGAACTCTTGATATAGTCATAAGCCTCTTTCAAAGACAACTGTTTTCCGTCATACTCTTGAGGATTAACCATAGAGTGCAACAGAATTGCGGAAGCCCGCTTTTTTAACTCAGGGTTAAACTCCTTAGCATTTGGATTAGCCTCGGGATAAGCCGCGTAGGCATCCCTTGCTTCTACCTCCTGCATGTAGCCTTGAATGGACTTCTCGGCCGCTAGCGCCCTTTTTTCTGCCTCATAAGCCCTTCTTTGAACATCCGTTAAGACTTCTTCGTTAAGAATTCCAGTCGACGGATCATACAAAGGCTCTGGCACAACTTCCGGTTGCTGCGGTTGCATAGCTTTAAACGCGTTTTCTAATGTCTCTCGACGTTGCCGTTCTTCTCGAAGTTGCCCTTGCACCTTCTCAAACTCGTGCCTCGTGCGATCAGACGCGTCCTCCACTAATCCTTCTTTTGGCGTCTCCTCTTCAGGAGCCTCCTGTTTTTCTTCAGCTGGTGTACTTGATGATTCAATGACCACCTTTTCATCAACTGGTTTGGTATCATCTGCCATATACCTCCTTTCTTTTTTCGCTTTACAAGCTGCCTATAACGCAGGCATTGCGGCATTCAGCTCTTTTGAGCTGGGTGAAGGTCAAATAGCCGAGTAAGAAGTACGTAGCTATTTGAAAAGTAAAGACTACTTCTATACCTTTACCGCTTTCCTTCACTCAAATCAAAAGAATATTTTCTCGATACAAATGTCCATCAATTATTTCCGTTAATCCGTCAATCGGATAACCAACCGGACACTTAATACATATTACTTCCCGAGAACTCTTGTACATAAAAATATGATTACCTTTACTACAGGTAATTGACGGTTGAATCTTAACCAACTCACTTCCGTCTTCCTGTTTTCCTAGTTTTACCTCTGGTTGTTTTTCACTCTGGTAATCCTTACTTTTTACCGGCATATTTTACTTTCTTTCCCATTTTCTTAGCATAAGCTTTCGCTGCCTTTTTACCTTTTTCCGAATAACCAAAGTGTTTTGTTCCTACTGTTGGCATATTTTTTACCTCCTACTTCTTAACAGGTTTCTTTTTACCTTTTTTAAATGGTACGCTCATATTAATTAATCTCCTTTCTTTTATGATCTAGAGCTTCCAAATGACTGATTATTCTCTATCACATTGTCTTCCGTTCCATCAGCGGCTTGAAATCCAGCATGGGCTGCTCCGACGCCATCATCCATGAAGTTTCTTACCTCATTTGGTCCCCAATGAAACTCGTAGCCATCTTTAATGGTGATTCTGTTCTCTGCGGAATCATCTTTATATTCAGTTTGAGAAACAACCGCTTCTCCGCCGGTTCCGGTATTGTTTAAAAATTTCTTTACACTTACGCCCATTTTTTACTCACCCCTTTCTTTTTAGATTTTTCTAAAACGACTTCTGGTTTAACCTCTATCACGACTTCCTCTTTAACTTCGACTTTGTCTTCTACTAAAACCGAAACCACGCCAAGACTCTTTAGTTCTTCAAGACGTTCTCCGAACGCTTCAACGTGATCTCCAACGTTCCAACCTGTAATTCCTTTTAAAACTAAACAAACTGCCATGTGTTCTCACCCCTTTCCTATTTCAAATTTTTCTTCGATTTCCCCTTTGCTTTTCTTTTCCAGAAACTTAGCTTCCTCAACCCGTTGATCCACCCAGCCGAGGATTTCCGCCACCACTTTTTTAAAAACACTTGTAACTTTTGCCGCATATGTAAATTCTCCTTCATCTTTAAACTGGGACGGGTCCGGGAACGACTGGTTGAGTTTGGCCCCCAAGAATGGCTTGAATACCGCTTGCCATGCCTCCGACTCCGCCAGTTCCCATATCAGCCTGTCCTGCTTGAGTACCTGCTCCTCCTGCGAGGAGAGGATTGATTCCTGCTTGTCCATTTACACCTCCTTGATTGACATTTTCAATGTATTGATCCGCATTCTTAAAACCTATATCTTCCATATAGTCAATAAACAAATCTGAAGCCTTAATCTTTTTTCCTTCCTGTTGGATCATTTGTGCAATTCCCGTTGGTTGACCTGTCTTGGGATTGACACCGGTTAAAAAAGAAATAGCCTGAGACTTTGCCTGTGTTTGCATATCGTTGGCCGTTGAGTTCATTGACCCAACGTCGGGAATAAAATCATAATTACCAGATAAATCATCTTTTTCTATAATCAATTTACCCGTTTGACCACCTGGTTCCGCCGAAAACTTAGTCATAATGCCATCCTTGGTCTTAACAGGAAACAATGGTTTTGTTAAATCACTTGGCCTAACTACATCTGCTAGATCAGGATTAGATAGTGTTTGTATAGCTTGATCATCTAATCCCTCTCCGTCCAAACCCATGTTCTGAAAGAAAGTAATCGCGTCTTTGCCGGCGATTTGAATAACTTTTTGACTTCCCTCTTGATCACTAAGCAAGAACTGTTGATCAAGTTTGTACCAAAAGAGCATTTGCTTTTTAATCGCTTCTCCTAAAAACATTTGATTAAAGTTATCTCTTGCGCTTCGTGAACCTGCTAAATCCCTAATTTCCGTAGCGGTTTTGTTACCCTGTGAAGGGTCTTGATTAGAAACTATGGCTGAAGTTTCCCCTAAGGCCTCCTGAAGAGCAGAAACTAAAAAACGATAAGTTGTTGTAAACTCCGTTACCCCTGTAATGTTTTGGTCAAAAGACATCACGTCAGTCGCTGGATCGTTCATCAGCCATTTCTTTCCCGGACCAAACTCCAATGTATGCATCTCAACCGCACCACCGCCCTTACGAACCTTAATTGGGGCATAAAGGCTCATATTAATAGCATCAAGGTACTGACATAAAACCGCGTTAATCGCCCTTTGTAGTTTTTCCACCGGTTCAATCTCTGACAAACCATACAAATCATCATCAATAGGATAATATTTAAGCATAACTACTGGAATTTGTCCGTGATCGTAAGGATTGGGAATATCGCGCAAGGTCACACCGTGCCTTGGAGCAAAAGTAATCCATCTGTCAGGACGGTATTCGGTTATGACTTCAAGCGTTCTAAAAGAAGGATCACGTCCCAAAAAGTCCTGTAAGCCAAAAAGAGTTTTGTTCTTAATAATATAATTAGTTTCTCTTTGATCGCCACCGATTTTAGCATCTTTGCCAATCTGGGCTTTAAGAAGATCAAGGTTTTTATAAATAGGCTTAGATTTAGCCGTATCATTCACGTCTGATAGTTCCTGAAGGGTTAGATAATCACGGTGCTGAAACCAATTCTTAATTGAAGAATAGGAAGGATTTGGCAAACAATCCCTGTTATTTAAGGGCTTAAAGTTTGGCCCATCATAGAAAGTGGTAGACTTGCCTGCTTTATCTCCGGTTCTGGAGACTTGTCTTTGCCAATGCCATTTGGTTAAAGCAAAAGAAGCTCCGTATTTTCTTGTCGTTAAGTCCATCAACGCCCACTTAGCCAACATCGGCATATTATCTACTCTTTCATTATCATCCCATTGAAAGGAAAGAAGCTCGTTAATAACCTTAGCACCAATGGCATCGCCCGACTCTCTGGGAATAACCCGGCCCCTTGGCTTATTGGCTAGAGTTCTGGCGGTCTTCTCATAAAGAATGGTATAAATACGAGGATCAAAAACCTGAGCCCGATAAGGCCACTTTTTCTCGTCAATATGGGAACGGAAAAGAACATCTTTCTTATCCCAGTCGGTTAATCTTATCTGAAGGTCTTCCTTGGCCATTTGATAGTGGTAAGAAACCTCACTGAAGATGTCTTGTTCTTCCTTGTTTCCAACGGCAGTAATTGCTTTCATAAAATTAATCACAAAAAAACCGATCACGTCCTCGAAATATCGAGAATCTGATCGGCTTTCGCTTACTAGCGTTCCGCCTGATTTATTTAGTTATATCACTAAATTATTATCTTGTCAACTATCTGTCAATAACCGCGTCTTTGTTTACCTCAATGCTTTCTTCCGGCTTGATGTTGGTAACAACTCTTGCCTGCATATAAATTTGAATCTTTCCATAACCACTTCCTAAACTCAAGTTCCCGATTGTTCTAATAACAGGAGGGATAATTGAGGGATTGACGCCACTTTCCTTAAGAGAAATATGAATTAATAATAACTCTGGGCTTAACTTTCTTAGAATTTCCATAAACTGTGGTTCGTTAAGCTTGCTAAAATCAGTCTCTTTGATAATTGTCGCTAAACTATTCATATAAGTGACCAGTTTTTCTTTGACAAATCAGTTTCCGGCATTATATAATCTGGTTCTTCTTTCTTATAACTCACCGCAAAGTATCTCATGGCCGCCATTAAATCATAATGTCCACCCGTCGGATCGCCGGTATCCTCAAGTATGGGAACAATCTCTCCCGTTATCGTTTCCTTCCAACTCAGTCTTTCTATCTGGGCAACAAACTTGTCTGTCTTGCCATTTTTAAGAACAAATAATCTTGGCGCATTTTCTATAACTCTTCCTCCGGGGAGATAAATCTTATGTCCCGGTTGCGGTTTTAACCGTTCATTTACTTTACTTATACAATAATCAACCCAGCCCCTATATCCTTGTCCCACGGTTTTGTTAGCGTCTTGTATATTAATTTCGTGCATCGCAAACTCTTCAACCCATTGTTTGCCTGTTGGATCACCCCAGCATGGAACAAAGCCGAAACCGTAATCTTGCGCTCTTATCGCTTCGGCGTGAGATTTAACATCAGATGTATTATTTAGATAACAATTATCAACAAACCAATTATCCTCATCATCAATCACAACTCTTACCGACGCAGTAAAGTCTACGGAACCATAATCAAATCCCCTTGCCCTCTGCCAATTGCTGGGGATTTCAAATTCTTCAATGAAATTAATCTCTCTATCCCATTCTTTATGAGCGATACCTGTGTGCTTACGGAAGTCCGCCATATACTCTTGCATAAATGTATCTTCTGTAAGTTCTTTTTTCTTTTCATCTATAACTCCTTTCGATAAATATGGATTATTATAACTGGTAAAATGCCATGATTTCCAATTTAGCTCATTTCCTTGTCCTTTATTGAATAATTCATAAAATGCGTTAAAACCTTTCGGGGTAGAAATAAAAATAGCTGGCGCATCATGTCTAACCATCGTTGCTGATAAAACTTCTTCCCATAACCACTCCCAATTATGGATACTTGCGATTTCATCAACGCACAACCCATTAATAATTGCCCCCCGAAGGCTATCGGGATTTTCTGCTCCTTTAAGTTCAATAATTGAACCATTTTTGAGAGTAATTGATAGCTCAACCTCATTGCTATTTTGTATCCATTCTCTTGGTATTTCTTTTTTTAAGTTTAACCAATGGTTTTGCTTTCCTTGCCTATAAGTAGGCGAAACCACCCAATAAATCCCTGGTGTTTTTAAAGCCCATTGCAAAACAATAAGCCGACTTAAAACCGATTTCCCCCATTGCCGACCCGCATTAATAACTCGGTATTTATGCGTATCATTCGCAACTTCATATTGTCCTTCGTGTAGTTTTATCTTCATGTTGTGCCATCTTTAATAAACTCCAAAGTCATTTCCCCGCCGACATTAAATTGCTGATTGACCTGCGTTTCTGCCAATCTTCCCTTTAATTTAAATCCCTGATCTGCCGCTTTTAATCTAGCAGTGTGATCCGCTTCTCTCTCTCCCGTAAAATCGTTCCACTTCGTTGCTTTTAATGCTTCTTTCGGCGCCGTTAGTAAATCTTCATCCGGCAAATACTCATTTAATAAAATAGGCCAAGCCTTAGATTGTGTAAGATTTTTTGGCACCGTAGCCGTTGTAGCTTTATATCCTACTGCCCTCATGGCGGCACTTACGCTTCGATGATTTTCAATGATTTCTTTTACCGCTAATTTTTGTTTAAGAGTTGTCATATTCTTTAATAAACTCCTTAAATAAAGATAAAGCTACAGCCTCACAATCCATTATTCTTGCTTTACCTTCCTTTTGACACTGACTACAATCTTTCAAGTGCCTCTTTTCTAAAAATTCCCTAAAGTCTTTAACAAGCTTATCCTTATTCATCTTCCCCTAGATAATTTATCTCAACTAATAAAATTTCATTTCAAATACTTTCTGTTCAAACTAACAAAAAAATCCTTACAATTAACCCCACAAAAAAAGAAATGGCTATCCCAATCTTTCAACTTATACATACCTTTTTTGTTAAAGGTCTCCGTTCTTAAATGATGACTTGCCGACTGACAATAAACAAAATTGCCACCGGGACCATATTCATTTGATCTTTTCTTTAAATATCGTTTTTTTTTTAATTCTCATCTTGCTTTCTTTATTTGCTATTTAAATCCTTACACATAATACAATACTTGGCCGTGTGACCGCCATAAAAGCCTTCTTTACATTTTTGACAAGTCTTATAGGTAAGTTTCATTCCCACTTCCCGCCGGTGTTCTTTTTGTTCTTCCCTACCCCAATATAAAAGATGTCCTGGTTTCATATAAGCGGGTAACCATTTCTCTTTTGGTTTGTTAGTCATTTAACCTCCTTACACTTGGGGCAAATCTTGTTTGTCCACTTCTCTTTACTTTTAGCTTTCCTACCGCAAAGTTTACAAAAAAGTTTGTGTGCCATAATTTACTCCATCGGTATAAAAATACTAAACAGCCATAGAGCGATTACTACCGTAACAATACCCGCCAGATAACATAAAAGATAAATCATAAGTTCTCCTTCTGTAGGATTTTGCGAGCCAAAATCTAACGATCTGTATACTTGTACTTTCATATATCACAAAGATATTAAAAACAAAAAGGTTCCAATAATCACCGCACTCCAAAACAAACAAACAAATAATGACCATCTTGTTAGCCAACCGAGCATTCCGGTTAAAACGACCCAAAAAAGCAGTATAAATATTAAGCTCCCTACAACCATTATCATTTTCCCTCCTTTCTCCATCCCAAAGTATAAAGAACAAAACAAACAATAAAACCTAACAAAAATTGAATCATACTTGCTCCTTAAAATACTCTTTTAGTATTTTTATTTCTTCTTCGGTAAGAGCTATCTCTTTTGAATTTATTCGGTACATATAGTGTTTTTCTAAATTTACTATATCCTTATTATCATAAACATATAGCGGGTCATTAAACTCCATCGTCATGCCTTTTTTATAGCGTTTAATAATTAGAGTTCCCTTTTTATAAATTTTCATAAATTAGCCCTCTACTCTCTGATGTAAACTTTCGTAATCATTTTTATATTCACACCAAAAACAACCTTTCCAATCCTTATGCCATTTATGCAATTTAGAAAGTAAATATATTATCTTTTTCATTTTTCCCCTAAACCTTTCAAGGTCTTGGCTAAAATTCTTTCCGCTTCTCTTTTCCCCTCGTCATAGCCTTGTTGGAAGGCTTGGTCAAGGGCTTCGGCAAGAAAGTCTTTAATATCTTTTCTTGCTTGTTTCGCAAACTTAACTCCTTCAAAAACCTCTCCATTCCAAGTGAATGAAGCATAGTTAAATTTCTTATAAAATTCCTTTAGTATTTTTTCCCTTGTCGCCTTTTGAGTAGTCATAGGTTAGCCTCACAAATACATTTTTCCATAAAATAAGGTCTTATTAATTTACATTTTGAACATTTATAGCCTTGGGCTACGGTTATATTGTTTACTCGTATTACTTCCCATTTGTCTTTCTTTTTCATCTTACTCCTCCAAAATTTTCTCTAGGGAACTTCTAAATTTATCATCATAATAAGAATACCCCTTAAATTCGTTCCTGCTTACATCTAGAGCTAAATCCGTTGTTATTGTTTCAATCAATAATTCGTCTTTTACCTTTTTCCTAATCTTTGCTTTCATTTCGTCCCTGCCGACTTTAATGCCGTTATTGTAAGCCGTGTTTTTAGCAAACCATTTTTTAGATATTTGGGCTTCCAGTTCCTTTTTCTGGGCGGCTAAAGTTCTTTCTATTAAATATGCTAATTCTTCCTGTTGCCCGTCATTTATTTTAATAATTCCACAAAGTCTATCTAAATCCTTACTCCACTTTGGTTCTGCGGCTAATTTAGGTTCTACATACGAGTCGCAGGAATGTTTACAATTTGAACACATATAAAAGCAAGTTCCATCATCTACTCTTACTGCTTCCATTTCCGCTTTGCAACAACTTGATACTGATTTACTTTTCATGGTTTCCTTTCCTTTAGTTTTGGCTCGTAATTTCTCCAAGTCATTATCTCTTTATGAAAAGTTGAATATTTCATGAAATCAGTAAGACTTGGTTGTATATTAAAATGTTTTCTTAAAAGTCTCCAGAGTTTGTCTTCTATTGTTCTTGGTTGTTTCATTTTCCCTCCTTCGTTATAATTTGATAAATTGCCATTAAACAAACTAACACTCCAACTTTAAAAAAGAAATCACCAATCGAAATTGAAGCTGCTATTAAAATTATCCAAAATAAATCTCTACTTTTCATTTTGGTTTAGCCTTTCTAAAATTTCGTTAATCTTTAATCTTAAAAGGGTTAATTTCCCCTCAATATTGTCAGCTGTTAGTCCATTTATTTCCCAATATTCAACTTCTTGATACCCTGACTTAAAAAGCTCGGTATCAATAGCCTTAACCAACCCCTTTTTTCTAACAATTTCCTCTGTCTTCTTTTTCATTTTGGTTTACCTCCTTTCTAATTATTTTATTTCTAAAAACAAATCATTTAATTATTAACTGCGAACAAACTTTATTATGTTGTTTTATTGCTCCTTCGATAGTAAATGCTCCACTATTATCAGCTACCCATTCTCCCCTTTCATTAGTATTTTTAATTAACTTCCAAGCAAATGTTTCATAATACCAACCATCGGGATTCAACATTGCCGAACTTCTTCGGTAAATTGTTGATACAAAAAAATTGCCTCTTTGTGTATAAAGATAGGTTTGCATTAACTTTTCGCTATTAACTTTTTCTTCCATTTCTCCTCCATTTCTCAATTATTTCCTGACGCAAAGAGTTTCTGCCAGCTTGATAACCCATAAAATATCTTAAGCTATGCTTTTCTTTTTCTTTCTTCCCTACCGCTTCCTCAAGCGTGCGGTCAAAAAGAGAAAGAATACTATCAATGTTTTCTAAAAAAGCATTATAAATTTCGGGCATTGTTTCCTGACATTCTTTTTTGGTTTGTTCGTCCCCAAAAAGTATCTTTTCCACTTCTTCTTTTAATGTTTGTCTAAGCATATCTGTTTCCCTCTAATCTGGGAATTATGGTTTGTTCTTTTAATTCCCCGCACTTGGGACAAATAACATAATGTATCGTCATGTAAATTGCTTGTGTCCCTCTGGCTTCTATAGCCGTATGACTAAATTGAAATTGGTGATTACATTCTTCTTTTAATGTTTGTCTGGTCATAAATCACTCCATTGGGATAAAAACCGATAATATAAATAAAACAGCCATTAAAAAAATAATTCCGAAAATAAAACCCGCTATAAAACTTAATATCACTTTAGCCTCCATATAGTAAAAATAATTATTGAAAGGAATACTCCTAATAAAAAGCTAAACCAGTCTTCATCGTAAAAGTTTTTCATAATTCCTTAAACTTTTTTAAACATCCATTGATCTTTTTGATTAATTGAATTGTATAAATCTTCATGAATTTTAAATTGACCAACTTTTAAAAAATAAAAAATTGCCCTAACTGCATTACAAAGACCTTTTATTGCTTCTATTTCATCCCCCCTAACTTTTTCCATTAAATAATTACCATCTATTTCGTATTGGTTTTTAACTTTTTCCACTTTTCCTCCTTCTAAAAACTTATATGTAATTTCTTGTTGGTGAGCAAGACGCATGAGCCTTGCCCACCGATAAAAAATCAATCGGGCTTGCAGTCCCCCAAATAACCAAAAACTAATTTTCTTTTTTCCTTATAAGCCAAAATCGCCACACAATTAAACTTATGGACTTTTAATACAAAGGCTTTTCTTTCCTTTTCAGTCATGCCACCACCTGAAGTTTTGCATTGAATTAAGTGGGGAATGCCGGCGTTGCTAATCGCAATAATATCGGCGCAAGAATGACTACCGGCCATACGAAAAGTCAAATAACCTTTATCATCAAAATACTTCTTTACACGATATTCAAAATAGCGGCCGGACCGGTAATTGAAGTTACCTTTTTTCTTTAAAACACTTTTACTTAAAACCTTTTTGGCAGTTTTTTTCATACTATCCTTAATAAATATAATCTAATAATTTTCTAATAACTTCACTTGCGCTTAATGTCTTAAGTTCAAATTTTTCTAAAAGTTCTTGCTTTTTGTCATCTTCTGTTGTATAGCCCATGTATCCTGGCTTATGACCAAAATGTTTTACAGTTAAATCAAATTCATAATTATCCATTCTTGTTGCCATATCTCCTCCTTTTAAAAACTTACTAATTAAATTTCCCTATGCCTTTTTTAAAACAGTCATCGCAAATAATAGAGGTATTTTCTAACAAGGATTTATCCCATAATCGTTTTGTTTCTTCGATGACTTCTTCATCACTTCTTCCTTTTTCGTATATTTTTCCGCAAGCCTCACATTTAAATTCAGTTTTTTTCATACTATGCCATGTTGCTTTTTATACTTATTGATCTTTTGCCAAACGGCGGTTACGCTTGTCCCGCTTTTATAGGCAATTTCGACGGGATCAACCCCGTTTTTCCATAGTTTATAATTTTCTTCGCGCTTTTTAGCAAAGTCTAAGAGTTTTTGGCTATAAGCGGTATTCCGGAGAGTGCTTTTGTTTTTCATATAAAAAGAGCTTATCACCTTGTTATCCACTTGTCAAGGGGCAACTTCAAACTAAGACTTGACAAACAAAAAAAGAGGTGGTAAGATAAAAGTAGTTTTCAGTCGGCGTTGAGAATTGTCTGTTTTTATATCGGTTCCGCCTCAACGCCGAGCCGATTTAAAAGCAGATTTTTTTATGGCTAAAGATATTAAGAAAATTACATTTTTTAGTAAACTTCACAAAGAACTTGGTGAAAAATATCACCTTGAACCTTACTTGATTATGGTAATCCGCTCCAGATTTTTAACCGAAAAAAAATCCCAAAAAGAAATAGCAGAAATTATTGTAAAAAAAATACAAAACAAAGCAACAAAACACGATTGGCAATCAACTTTAAATTTTGTTGCTTCTTGTTCTTCTGGGGAATGGGAAGAAATTACACAAATAACTAAATTTGACAAAATAGCAGACAAGCCGGCCGCCGTTTCTATGTAAATAGTTTGCGAGTAATAACGGACTAGGCTACGCTTGACCGACCGACCGAGGGTAATAATGAACAACTGCTTTGACTTAGGCAAGAACCTAAGGCAGGGAGAAGAACATTACCGGAGGGAGAGAGTGAGAGCGGGAATGGGGTAGGAATCAGGGGGGTTTTAGGGGGGATATAGTTTTATATAGTTATATGATAGAACTTATAGATGAATTACAAAAAACGCGCCGGAAGTGGAAGGAAGCCAAACGGGTTAGCGATCCAATTATGATGCACTTATGGGAGCGAGTTGGTAAAGGTTTGAAAGAACGCATCGAAAAAAGATATGGCGTTGTGGCGTGATATTTTGCCTATTGACAAGTCCCTTGCAACCTGCTACTATTAAAACTAGAAAGGACAAAATATGCAACAAACACAACCGGAAACCCAAGTCAACGAATTACTAACTTTAGGCCTGAAAGCCTATTTTGCCGAGAAAGCCAAAGGCCACCAAGCTATGGCTAGCCAAATTCTAGCTTTTAGTTCCAAGATGGCCGAAAATATGCTTTTACTAAACAAAGAAGCTATCCAAAAAGCCCGCCAAGACGAAGACAATAGTAATTTTTATTTTTTACAAGAAGGAGGTGAATTAAATGTCTGATATACACAATGAAGAAATTGAAGAAGCCATGGCCGAAGCCAAAGAAGAAACGCCGGAAGTTGATCCAGCCTGGATCGCTAAAGACAAAAAGTCTTTACCCGAAAGTCCGGCGTCCTTAAATGTAAAGTTTTGGGCTGATGGCTTTGGAGTTATGCTAACTATGCGGGCCGAAACGGTAAGTGAAGTCTTAAAGCAATTTCAAACCATAATGCCGTTTATTAAAAATTCCGGCTACAAAAACGTCTGGGACAAAGAACCCATTACACGGGTTTTACCCGAACAAACACCGGTGGTACAAAACGCGCCGATCTGTGGTATCCACGGTGTACCCATGACATGGAAGTCGGGGATTTCCAAGACAAATGGTAAACCATACGCATTCTTTGCGTGTTCTACTAAAAACGCAAATGGCACATGGTGTAACTACCAACCGAAGAGTTGAGCCTTGCTGGGAGGCTGGTGTCCGCAAGGCCACGAGCTTTCCAAGAAGATTTAAAAGAAAGGATATTATGTATAAAAATACTGATCCGAAATTCTATCAACTTTGGTCAATGGAGCAACTGGTAAAAGAATTATGCCGCATTAACCAATTATTAGAAGATAGCGAAAAAATTTGCGAAGATATATCAAAGAAAATAAAAGAATAAATATGTTAGAAGAATTTTGTCAAAACTGTAAAACAAAACTGCACCCTCGTGTTGCGTCATATTCCTTGGCACAATTTAAAAAGTATCTTTGCATATTATGTCAAAAGGAAGAAAGATTAAGGAAATATCCACCCAAACTGGCGGAGTTTCTTAACAAACAAATATGAGAAAACGCAAGAAGCTAATTAACACTATAAAATACGGTTACGTTTTACTAACCGCTATCGCTATTTTAGGAGGGCATTTTTATGTTTCAGCTCGGACCATTGTTTCCCCATTACCGGATCAACCAAGTATTAAAGTGGTTTTTCCAACGGCTACACCAACGCCGATCCCAACCCCCACCCCCAAACCTACCCCTATTAATGGAACTCCAACTCGCCAAGAAATCGAGAGGGAAATTGAAACGGTTTTTAGTCCATCTGGAGCGGACGCAATACGCCAAGCTAAAATAGTAGTGGGGTGCGAAAGTAACTACAACCCACTAGCTATCAATGAAGTCAGTTTTGACTACGGGCTTTTCCAAATAAATCATATCCACTCTTGGGATACAAAAATTCTTTTAGACTGGAAACAAAACATCAGAATAGCTTATGTGATGTATCTGAAGCAAGGGTGGCAACCGTGGTATTCTTCAAAATTCTGTTGGTCTTCTAAGTTTTAACTATTTTTTAACTTCCCTTACCGGCGGTTTCAGCGCGTCTCGCCGGATAACCCACTTTTCCGGCTTAGTAAATTTACCTACTTTCCCAAACGGTAAATACACCGCCAAATTATGTTGGCGGTTTTCTTGCTTTCTTGCTTGCCATTCTTGATTATATGTTTGTTCTTTTCCCATATTAGCTATTAAATACGCCCCAGTCATTTACCGGAGGCGTATCTTTAATTTCCCCTAACTCTCTTTTTCTGGCAAAATATACTGTTGTAAAATCCCCCTCTACAAATAATTCTTTAGGAAACCTTACTTCGTTTTTGGCTAATTTCTTTCTGACCGCCGCTTCTACATCTATTCCTAAACAATCGCCTAAACAAAATCCACCAATCATTACATCTGCCAATTCGTCTTCTACTCTGGCAATTTCTTCGGGCGTTGGTTCTTTTTCTCCCCATTTAATCTCTGTTAAAAGTTCATCAACCTCGCCTTTTATTCTTTCCGTCATATTTAACGGCGAATTAAACTTATCCATAATCGGTCTGTCTTTATAGAATTGAGCGACTTCATGTTGGATGCCTTCTTGTTTTACTACCATAATGCCGACTCCGGCCAAAAGGTTTATATTACCGTTAATCCGTTTCCGAATATGCCTGTTTCTTTTTTATGTAAAAATTTGTCAATGCCGCTTAATAAAGCAATCAAACCGGCTACCAAGAGAAGTTTATAATCCACGCTCCCGCTTTGCAACTGAATAATCGCTAAAGGAATAACGGCCATCATTGAGGTTCTGATAATTTCTTTTACGCCCTCTTTTAATTCTTCTGACATTTTGTTCACCTCCCTTTTATAATTTCTTTAATAAATTAAATAACCAAAGTTTTAAACCAGTGAAAACAGGCTGTTCCGCATGGCTCTGAAGGTCGCTTAGTTCGCTCTGAAGGCTTGTAACCGCTTGGGTGGTATTAGTTATCGTCTTTTCCTGTTCGGCGATCTGTAAAGTCAGCTTTTGGTTGTCATCGGTCAGTCCTTTTAACTGGGTTTGTAAATTAGTAACCAAAGTTTGTAATTCCGCCGCTTTAGCACTTGTTTCTGATAATTGCTTATCCTTTTGGCTTAAGCCATTTTCTAAAGTTTTAAGTTTTTCTATATCAGCTAAAATGATCGTTTCATTATCTTGCCAAACAAGTGCTTCTCTAATCTTATCGTAAAGGCTAGATTTCCTGACTAATTCTTCAAAAACGGTCTTTTCTACGGGAAGAGTATCATCGGAGGGAGTGGATATTTGTTTTGGTCTTAACCAACCCGTCACCATAAGATACGCATTGCCGGAGTAATCTTTTTCATGGCAAGCAGAACCTAGGGGATCGTTCTGTTCAAAACATTTAAGAACATCTATAGTGCATCCCGACATTGCTATTCCTGTGTGTCCTGCTGTACCGTTAAACTTTAGGGGCCAAACGATAATATCACCCTCTTGAGGAATTGCGTCTGGAGTGTTGAATATTTTTTCAAAGTAGTTTTCGTCGGCATTGACAAAGAGCTGATAAGCGTCTCCCCAAATATGCGGGGCGTTAAGGTTATCCACCCATTTAGCCACTAATCCCACGCATTGTCCCATATTTTGTGTGGTATTCCCGACATTTTTCGCTCCATTATATTTTTCTAAAAAGTTTTTGAAATTCATATTCTGTTTCCGAATATCTCTTTTTTAATCCAGTCAAAAGAGATGGCAATGCCGAAATTAACAATGGCAATTATTGCCGTTACTTTGCCAATAAGTTCTGCTCGCCAAATCTCCAAAGCGGAGATTCTGGTTTCCATCTTGTCCAGTTTTTCGTAAATCTGTTTATTAATGTCTAAAATGTCGTGTAATGAAATTTTGCCATTTATCATATTTTTATCTTTTTTACTCTCGGTATTTTTATTTTTTGTTTTGGGATACGAACCTTCGATACTTTCATTTTACGACCTGTAGGTATTTTAAGCAATGGCAATTTCCTGGGTTTTGTAATTTTAAGACGAAGGGATTTGGGTTTTGCAATTTTAAAACGAAGGGATTTTTGTTTGGTAATTAAATCATTAACCAATCCGGCTCCTTGCTGAGGAGAAAGCTTACCTGCTTGAACGTAGTCGGTTACTTGACTTATCTGGGAAGTAATCTGATTTGCTTGTTTTTTAATAATCTCCCGATCTAAAACCGGCTGGCCGGTAGGTTTGTTAGATTTCATTTTTGAACGAACCTCTGCTTGTTTTTGTTTTAAGTCAAAGATTAAATTATTTCCTTGCTCGGGGGTTAATTCGCCGGCGCCAACAAGATCAACCACGTCTTTTTGCTTTAGTCCTAATTTATTGATATACCCCTGCATAAGTTGCTTATCAAGCTCTGACTGCCCAGTAGAAGTAGGCTCTTTAAGGGGTGTAGTTAGATCAATAAGTCTGTGCCCTGTATCTGTTTTTACCGGAAAATATTGGCTATTCTCTTTTGTCTTCCCTGCTTCCGCTTGTTTTAAGACTTGATTTTTTACAGCATTATCTTGTAGTTTATTTTGTCTTTCTTGTAATAATGGATCATATTGAGACTTATTAGTCGTAATATCATAGGGAGTTAGGTAATTTTGTGGTTCCCGTGTTGAGGGTAAGCCTTCCGGCGTATTATAAGAAGGTAATCCTTTACTCAAAAAAGGAATGTTCTTTTGTAATGATTCGCCAAATCCCGTTCCTTTCCTATAAATCGGGTCAACAATAGTGGAGATATACCTGACTAATCCTTCCATCGGAATTAGCTGTCCGGCGGTAAAAGCAAGATTACCAGCGATAGAATAATCCACATCTCCAGAAAAAAATTTGACAAAGTTGTTTATTCCCTGAAGAAAAGTTTGCCCCGATAAAAACTTCGCCATACTCATAACCGACTTAGTCGCTTTTTCAAGTTGATTGTCGGTTAAGGCAGTTCTATTTTCATCTTGATAGTATTTCATGGCCGCTGGTAAAGCCAGTGCCGCCGCAAATGGCCCCGCATACATCATTGAAACCCATTTATCGCCTATTCTAACCGAGAATGGTTTTTTACCAGAAGCATAAAATAATTCTTTTTGTTTGGGATCGGTTGGTGCGTCCCAAGTTGTATTGCCCGATAAAGCAAAATGTGCGCCCACTGCTGTGGCTACCGAACCAACCATTGTTTTGGCTAATTGTTCTTTTTGGTTATTTGATCCTGGTAAAGTTGCTAATCCCGCCGGCGAATATTCAATCCATTGCTTAGCAAAGTTCATTGGTGTTCTAATAAACGGAACAAACCATCTGACAATTTTTGGCGCCTTATATGTCCAGGCCGTCATATCGTCTATGGCGTTTAATAATTTCCCTTGTCCTTCGGGCTTAAGCCCTTGTCTAAAAAGTGAGTATTCGGCAATCTGCCCCGCTTTTTCAGGGGTTGTTCCCCTTGCTGATTCTCCTCCTTTAATTAAAGCAGAAAAGAATTTATCAGCGGCTTCCATTGCCCTTGTCGGTATAGTCATAAAACGAGGAAGTTTAAGAGAAGGAATATATTCTATATCTGGTTTTCCCAATGCGCCCTTGCCTGTAAAAGACTTAACAAATTCATCAACAGCCGTTGGAAAATTCTTTATTGCCCCCGTGTAGTATTGGGCTGTTCCTTTTATATCTCCTTGAGCTAAAATAGTTGCCGGTCTGGTTATAAAAGTTTGGACTAAGTTAGAAAAAGCATTTCTGATATGCGTTCTAGGATTAGAAAGCATATTATTATAACGATACTCATCGAGAATTGTAGAAACTGACGGCTTAATAAACTTCCTATAAAAAGCGGTAACACTATTAGCGTTATTCCAGTCCACATTAACCGCTTCTTTAAGTATTTGTTCGGTAGTAGCGTTGGTTTTACCGATTTCCTTTAAAACCTGTTGTCTGATACTTTCGTCTCCGGCTTCAATAGCAAAAGACTGTAGTTTTCTTCCAGAGTCGGCGGCATTGGAAGAAACTACTCTCAGGGAATCAATCAAATCGCCCATCTGGGTTTTAAGTTCTTGAGTTTTACCCGCTCTTACCAATTGGTCAATATTTTTATCTAAACTTACTAATCTTTGTCTGGCTTTAAGAGTCGCCGCTTCCGCTTGTAAAGTCTGTTCTCTCGTTGTTATTTGACTTAAAATATCTGAAGTTTTAGCCGCTTTTAATACTTCATCATTAGATAAAACCTTCCCTTTAATCGTCTGTAATTCCGGCTTAATAGCATTAACAGTGGTTTCGAGAGTTTGCTTTTCCTGTGGCGTTAAATCCAACCTCTTCTTATTAATATTAAAACTATATTTGCTTTCTTGTGCTATAATAACCTTTGATGAACCAGTTTGACTCGTCAGACCGCCGGGCTTTTGCAGAGGCACTTCGGAAGGAACGCCCGCACTGCTACTCTTTGGCTGAATCTTTGCTGGGAACCCTGTCTGTATTTGGGGTTTTCCTAATTGTTCCTTTGATATTCGGATTGCTGATTTGGCTTCTTGGGGAATTATTTTAGCCCCCCCCGCTCCCCCTTCACTCTTTATTAGTCCAGAACGATCTAAGAGCTTCGTCGAAGGCATAATGGTGTTTCCGACAGAAGGTAACTGTCCATTTATTTTTCCCTCCTGCAAAGCGGGGTTTAACATGGGCAAGCTGGAGGTCTTCTGTTGTGCCACATTTAAGGCACGTTGTATCTCGGAGCTTTGAAGCAAGATGGGGTGGGATGTCACCGCCATTTTTAGCTCTTCTCCACTCACGTTTATAGGCGTTGAGCTTTTCTTTATTCTGCTGCCTATTCCTTTTTTTCCATTGGTTGTTAAGATAGCGTTTAGAGCATCTATTTGAGCAGTATTTAGCTTCTGGGCGTCTATTAATAATTGGTTTCCCGCATTTAATACAGTTGATGGTAGTTCACTTCCTTTCACTCCCATTGTAGCACTCCCCCCCGAAGGAGTCAATGGGGGAGTGATACCCTGCCCTACTTCTTTAGTAGCCAACTTAACGCCAGTAATTTGTTTTGCCATTCCTGCTAAATCGCCAGCAGGATATTTTTTACCATCAGCAGTAATTATCATTGGAGTTTCCCCACTGCTTTTTAAAATTCTATTTCCTGCATAATCAGGTTTTCCTGGTTCTACATGAAAAGTTCCTTCGATTGTTTTACCATCGCCAGTAATGGCTTTTACTTCCATTCCTTCTGTAATAGGAGTTTGTGGATTAACTACTTGGTATTGCCCTACTTCTTTAGTAGCTTGGGCAATTGGTTTTTTAACCGCATTAAACAAATCCTCAATAGTATTTATGGGGTTTTTGGTATCTTTAAGAATACTTTTAACAAAGACTTTAATCTCGGGTCTGGCGGTGTTTAAACTCTTGGCAAATTCCTCTGCCGTATTAACTTTACTAGCTAAATTTATAACCTCTCTTATGGCTAGCTTGCTTTTTCCTCCACCTAATCCTGTAAAATTAAGTAATCCAGCTCCCAAAACAAGAGGAGCACCAACGGGGTTAGCTATTTTTGGATTAACCCCATAGTTTTTTAAGAATTGAGAAACATCCGCTCCTTGTCCTTGAATGTTTTTTACGGGAGCGTTACCCATTAAAGCCTTAGAAAATCTATCACTTGGTTGGTAAGAAGATTGTCCTTTGGCCGAAAGCGTTAATCCCGCCCCAAATTGAGCCGGAACTTGCCAAATAGAGGGGATAAACTCGGCTATATTTTTTAAAGATGGAGAAGGAAAAGCTGCGATAGGCTGTTGATATACTCTTTGTGGTATTTGCTGAATAGTTTGTTGTATTTGTGGTATTGCTCTCTGTATCGGTTGCGCTGCCTGTGAAAGCCTAGTCTGTAAGAAGTTCATTGGGGTAGGATTTTGCTGAACAAAATTGCCAATGGCGTTACCTGCCCCTTGTAGGCCACCCTGGAGCTTCTGATAAAGCAGGCGTGCGTCCTGTAGGGCATTCAAGGCCATTTTATTCTCCTAATAAAGACCATACTGTTGTCTCAGTTGTCTTTCAAGATCGGATGTTTGACTTTGTCCTTGTGAAAAATTGCCGATAGACCGTCCAGCCCCCATTGTTGGTTGTGTTTGGGTATTGAGACCTCCTCTTATATTAAGATTGTTAGATCCAGCAGAGAATGTCGGCGTTACACCCTGTTTCATTGTATCCTGTGCCCTCTGTCGGTAAAGCGCTAACGTATTCTCCGCATTAACTTGCGACAAAATGAGATTTTGTTTAAAGGTAGCATTCTGGGCCGCTACTTGATTAACCGTTTGTTGATAGACCTGAATGGCGTTGGCCGCTAATTCCGCTTTTCTGACTTGTATGTCTCCTTTTTGCCTTCTAATATCCGCTAGTTGGTTATCTAAATTTTGTTTGGCTTGGCGAACCTGCTCGTTAGATTGTGTTTCAATATCATTCTGAGCAATCTTGGCCACTTCCCTTATCTGAAAGACTTTATTATCAATACCCTGTAGCGCCTCCGAAAGCCCCTGACGAGTTCTACCGATATTTTGGAGGGCTTGTCTGCCTGCTAATTCGGTGGCGAAGGCTCCAGTTCCAGTTGTTCCTCCATAACGAGACTGTATCCCTTGTTGAATTTCCGCATATTGCCGCCTGGCTTCATCGGCAGCGTTTTCTGCTTGGTTTGTATACACCCCACGATTGGCCTCTGTATCCTTTTGTAGTCCGCCATAATATTGCTGTTGTTTTTCTTGCTGAAGTTTTTTGTTGGCCCCTACCGATTCAACCGTGCCTTGATAATTGCTTTCAAGCGTAGGAATATACTGATCTAAAGCTTGCAAAGCTGGGGCGATTAAGGCATCAAAGTCAATCTGTGGAGAACTAGGATAACCCTGTTGTCCCTGATTAAAATAATCTTGATTCATGCCTCCAGAGGGTTGTTCCCCTCCAAAAGATTGTCCACCACCACCTTGTGGTTGTCCACCTCCACCTCCTCCGCTAGGTCTAGATTGCACTCCCAAAATCTGACCTTGGGGTTGTGGGGAAAAATTTATTGTTTGTCTGCTCTGATAATTAGCCGCATAAGGATTAACTTGCGATGATTGTGGAATTGTTGCCCCCCTATAATTAGCCGCATAAGGATTAGTCTGTGATGATTGCGGAACTAACCTAGGCGCTGGTGCTGGCCTGGATGGTTGCGAAAAAGTCTGCTGAACCCTTCGAACCGCTTGCCCTATTGCTCCTCCAAATGTTTTTCTAATAGATGCCATAATTTACCTCCTTTAAAAATTTCTTTTCTAAAAAATGACTATCTTTTGCTTTATAAGATACGGTGTCCCTTAAATGATGTTCAAATTTGCAAATTTACCAAAATATAAATTTGCTGCTTCATTATATTTTTCTGCTGCCTGTCTAATATCAAAAAAGGCTCCTAAATTTATTTTTTGGGTATTTACCCAAATTTCCGCTATCCATTTTTCCTTATCTTTTCTCTTAACTTTCCAAACACCTTTATATCCACTCGTATTATTCTTATGAAGTTTTCTATTCATCATATTTTGTTGATGAATACATAATCTTAAATTATTTTTCCTATTATCAAGACCATTACCATTTATATGATCTATCTCTTGCCCCTTTTTAACAGATAAAATTTCTCTATGCATTAAAAATACAGTTCTTTTTCCTTTAATCTCTTTTTCTCTTCTAGCGTATTCTTTGCCGGATTTAGTCTTTTGATAACTCCACGTATATTTACATAAATACCTATAGTCTTCTTCATCAACCAAAACTTCTTTACCATTAAATAACTTGATAGTTTTCATTTTTAGATACGAAAAAACCCCTTTCTTCTTCAGCTTCCACCGAAAATATAAAGGGGTAAATTGTCTAACTAGACTATTTTACCTATATGTCTTTCCTTTATATCATCTCTTTTTATTTTTGTCAAGATTTACATGAAAAAACTATAATTGCCTGTTGTTACTGGTGTTAAATATCTGATAATTGCAACTCCTGTACCACCCGCACCACCGACATTGCTAACTCCGCTTCCCCCCGCTCCTCCTCCACCACCGCCAGTATTGGCTGTTCCTGCGGTTCCTGCGGCGTTACTTCCACCCGCTCCGCCACCGCCTGTTCCGCCAGCAGACCCGATCCCATTACCCCAAGCCGTTCCGCCCCCACCACCGCAGTAAGTAACCGAAGAGCCACTAATACTGTTTGCTGATCCATTTCCTCCTACGCCTCCAGTATTGGCATCGACAGCATTTCCCCCCACTGCTCCCATACCGCCGCCGCCGCCGCCAGGATAGGGGGCAGCAAACCGTCCAGCGTTAGTTCCGCCATTAGAGCCCGGGTTTCCTGTTCCGCCAGTAGTAGTTTCATTAGTTGAAGTTCCTCCAGCTCCGCCGCCACAGCCTCCGTTTCGTCCGTTCTTGGATGTAGAAGGGTCGGTGTAGTTCATGTTTCCGCTACCTCCACCACCTAATCCCGATAAGCTGTTAAAAGTTGAAGCAGTTCCGTCACTACCTTGTGAACCATTACCAGCGACGTTTGCTGCACCCGCACCACCCGCGCCAACAACAACAGCGTAAGTCTGAACCAAGAGAGTTTGACCAGTAGTATAGGTTAATCCGCCGCCTCCGCCCCCGCCGACTGCCGCACCGCCCCCGCCACCGACCAATAAACTATCCGCCGTTCCCGAAGCATCGGACACGATAAAGTTTTCATTACTATTGAAAGTATGGATGTTATATCCACCGACCTGAGTCAAAGTTCCACCGGTTGCTAAAATTGTACTACCCTCCTTCTAATCCGTCTAATCTGTTCCAGCTTGAATAGTTATTTGCGTTACAAAACCATTAGCGCCCACGCTGGCGACATCCCCTTGTAAAATATTGCCCGCATTAATGTTTGCCGTCGCGATAGATGCGGTTGAGACATAGGTTCCTCCCGCGGCAATCGCTGGTCTGGTTGTGGCGTTGGCAAAGATTGACGCTCCTCTAAGTTGTAAATCAAAGCCTATCGAGGCTGTGGAGACCACAAACCTCGTTAAAGCACTCACCCACTTAATTGTTGCCGGCCGCGGAGAAACTAAAAGCCCACCAATGGTTGTTGTTGGTCCAGAGTAAGCCCCTGACCCAACAAAGACAGCACTCATGGGAAAACCAATCAACGAGGCCCCTGACGCGTTAAGAAGCCCCGAGATGGTTGTTGTTGACAAAAGCGCGGAAGATGACTTAATAAAAGAAATCTCTCCCCTGGCAATAGATACTGGCGAAGCAATCGCTTTTAAATACCCATCGCTGGTCATAGCGGTAGCCACAATCGTGGTTAAAGAGTTCCACATACCGGTTGTTGGCACGGTTTCTACCACTGCTCCGTCAGAATGGCTTCGGGCAGTAGAACCGTCCGCTCCCCTAGTAACTCCGGTTAAATCACTCCCTGAGATGCCCGTGTAAGAAACAACCTCGCGGGCATTAGGCGTTGATGTGCCATTTGAGTCTGTTCGGTCAATCACGACATAACCCGGCGCCTGAAAATTAGTCGTACTCGTTAGAGTAATCGTGGTTACCGCATTAGTAATACTTCCACTTAAAGTGGTTTGTAAAAAATTAACGACTGGGGCAACGTTAAAAACTGGCATAATTTATACTCCTTTATGATTTCCAAGAACTGGGACGTACACCGGACCCAACCGGTTTCGCCTCGCCTCGGATTCCTAATAATTCATAATTATCGTTTGCATTAGTTGTTGAAACAGTTACTTGCATTGTTCGTGCTATTTTATTTAATTCTCTCCATTTAATCGTCTGTTGGGCATCCGCTCCTCCACCCCCGACTCGGCTTGACCCCCATGGAGTAAATCCCCAAAGATCCGCTCCCCAGCCTGAATTACCAGTATTGGGCGTTACGGAAAAGCTTTTAGCGGTTACCGTTGAACCGTTGCGTTGTTCAATCCTTATGTCTACATTTACTGATCCTGTAATGTTTTTAAACTGAACAAACAAGTTTTTAATGTTTTTAAAAAGAGACCAATCCCCAAAATCTTCCTGTCTGGTTAATAATGTTGTTTGTATAGCCGTTCCCTTATCTGTCGTAAAAGTATCCGAGTATTCGTCTACATTTACCGAGTCATCATTGCCATAAAGCAAATGTTCGGTTGAATCACTATCATAGTAAACTTCAAAAACCTGAGAATCTATGCTCCAAGGACCAAGCCAAGCCCCTCTTTCGGTATCAAAAACCAAAGACTTGTTTAATCCTGGAAAAGCAATAATATATTTTTTCTTATGATAAACCGCGACTGCTGCCTGTTTTTGAGCAATTGTTAAATTATCAAAAAATGTCCGTACCTTAACTGATATTTCATTGGTACGCAAAACATCAAATGCAAATCCTGACTGATAACCTAAGGTACTAACCCCCGTCCGAGTAAGAAAAAATATATCATTTTCTACTGCAACTACACTTTTGGGCGCAATGCACCCATAAGAACTAGTAACCAACTGTAGGGTTGGCGTAGTCACAAAGAAATTTCCTACTTGTTCGCTTGAAAGCGTTGACTGCCAAATTGACCGTTGTTTTAGTATAATAATTCTATCTCTAAAGCTAACTAACTGAACAATGTTGTCTCCCGCATCCTGCTCTATGTTGAGAAAGTTACCTCCAAACGAAATATCAAACTTTTCTTGATTAGGCGCTCTCCCGGAGATAAGCATCTTTGATGGTTCTCCCGACAAACCTGCAAAAACCAATCTATCATTATGACGGATAATTCTTGACGCATTCGGTCCGCCTGTTGAGTCAGCTGTTGGCGGAAAAGTAAAATCCTTCGGAATTGCCAAACCATTATCGTCAAAAGTTGTAGCTGATGCGGCTACGCCCCCTAAAAATCTTTCATTGCCTGTATCTCTTCCATAAATATTAAACCCCTGTAAAACTCCCGATGCTGTTGAAACCCCCGTCCAGATTAGCCTAACTGTTCCCCCCGCCGTCCCTCCTAAAACTGCCGGTTGGTTCTTTAGCTCAAAAGTCGAGTTCGCCAAGGTTTCTCCGACATTAGAAATAGACGATACTCTATATCCTTTTGTCGTTGTTCCCGACGCGTTGGAAAGATTAGTTGCTCCCGTAGTAACCGGCAAAGCAATCGTTGGAAAACCCACCAGTGTTGGACTAGAATATTTTACTAATTCACGTTGACCATTAACGAGATACATCGTGTTAGATAACTGCGCCATATAGACATCATTACCTGATGCCCAACTCGTTCCTGTTAAGGTGCTATAACTGGCCCCGCTTTTCTTAGTTAAAAAACCGTCATCGGTTAAGGATAAAAGCTCGTTAGTTCCGTCTGATTTGTAAAATCCCTTTAAACCCCTGACCGAACCCGTAGCATTACCCGATTGATAATAAAGAGCTGTTCCCCAACGCTTTGTTGGTATACCTCTTCCTTTAAGAAGAAGATTATCTGCTTGTACCAACTCTTCTTTATCAATCTCGTTTTGTCTTAAAAGAGTATTTAGGCCCTTACGAAAGGTATCCCACGCAAACTCTATGTTCTTTTCCGGCTTATATGGTATCTGTCTCTTAGTAAAGATTGCCACTTTAATCCTTTCCCCATGAAAAATCCCCAAATCTCATTTCATCAACCGTATGTATCCGATCATCCGTAGAGGCTTCACTAAATACATTTTCGTAATCTATCATTTGTGCTAGAATACGCTCCGCTTCTTGTTTCATTTCCGTAAATCTTCCGTCTTCTCTTGATTCCCATAAGTAAGCGATTGTTCTTTTTACTAAATATTCAGGATTAGGTATTTCGGCTATATCTGCTGGCGAAGCCAACGATTGTGCCGACATATAATAGGGAACTTTTACCGATGCCCCGCTAACCAAAGTTACTCCATAAACCCTTAGGGTAAGATTGTCTTGATTGTTTCCTAGTATTTCTATTCTTTTGTCAGTATCAAGGTAGCGTGACGCTTCCTGAGGCCTTGTTTCTGGAAACAAATTTGTTGTTGTCCCATCCCAGGTAATCGCTGGAAAAGAGGCTAACTTGCGAAAATCACTAGGTAAAACAATAGATGCGTTACCCGTTGATGTTGAAACTCTTGCGTTATATTCCGTGTAAAGAGATTGCCAATTATTAGACTCTTGCCACTCCGACAGAGCCATATTCATGTAGGTTAAACGCAAAGCGTAATCACCTGAACTGATGTTGGCGGTGTTTTGATCTTGATCTACAATCGCTCCAATTTTTGACTGGCATAAGTCTACAGAAATTTTAGCCATATTAGTTTATGCTCCTATATTCTTGACCAAAATACATAATCATATCTGTTCTTGTTTTATTTTTATGACATTCTTTACACAAAGTTCTACCATTGTCTATCGCAAACCTAAGCTCTGGGAATACTGACCAAGGCTTAATATGGTCTGCTTCAAGAGTTTTTCCTGTTTTAAGACACTTTGTACATTTATAATCATCTCTTTCAAAAACTGATCGTCTCCATAATTTATATTCTAAACTTTCCATTTCGTTTTGGCGTTCAGTTTTACGTATTTTTGATATTCCACCTTTCCAAAAAGGATGATTAGCTCCTCTTATGTCGTAGCGTGGTATACCTTTTCTCCATTCATTTGTTACATTTGGATGTTTCATACCTTTCATGGATTTACTAATCTTTTCTTTTGTTTCTTCTGACCTCGGTTGAACGCCTTTTAAACCTTTATTCCAAGGAATATGTTCTTTATTAAATCTATATTTTTTAAGATGCGAATTACTCAACAAATAACATTTATGAGAACAATATTTTTGGTTATTCCATTGTTTATAAGAAATCTCAGAATTTTTATAGAATGATTTTTTGCAAACTATACACTTTTTCATATTTTGTCCTCATCTCTACTCCCAGATTATTAGAAGTAGAGTGAATACAAAAAGTATTCTAAATATCAAGTAAAGGCCGCTGTTCCTACGAGAGCCCCGTCCTTAAATAGTGGAATCCATCTCGTCTCTAAACCAACCTGTACCCTAAGGGCATAGTCAGTATTAGCAACAGTTGTCAAAACAACTGAAGTAATGGAAGCGAATGCTTTGTTGCTAAATTCTAAAACCGCGCCAGAGGCAACCGAGTTACCTACAATTTTCAAAACACCGATAGACATATTACCTACCACTCCTTGAGTGAAAATGCCTGCCGGCACCGTTGCTGAATTACTGACAGCGTTTAAAATATCAACAGAAGCAGTGGAAGTCGCCACTAAACCAAAAACCCTCAAGCCTGGCCCTGTGCCAGTATTTTTAAGAGCAATGGCTGGTTGGGCGTCATCACCAATATAATCTGCCCCGATTTCCGCATCTAAATTAGAAAGATTTGCCATTAAATCTCACCTGCCTTTCACGGAAAAGTTCCGCTAATTGAAAAATCATAAAATTGCTGACCATATCTATTTGAAGTTGATCCTGAGCCATTGGCTGGGTCAAATTTTACATGGGCGTCTGATGTTTTTGTATTTACCACCGTCGCGTCTGTATTTTTTCCCCGAAGATAAACTAATTCATCATATTTGCTTCCCCGTCCGCCGAATAAAGCGTTGCGTTGATCTGAGAGACGATATGAAGACTGCGTTGTTTTAACACTCATTTTTTCTATAATTCCTTGATTCTTATAAAATAAGCCCATAAGTCACAAAAAAACTCCAAACTTGTCGGCAATAGCCGATAATATTTGGAGCTATTCTCTAATAAGAGTTTTAACTCTTTGTCAGAACATCTGCACGATTATTTTTATTTTACCTCTTTTTTCTACTTTGTCAAGATCTTTCTATGATTTTTTGTAGTTTATCTATCAAATCGGCCACGAACCGACTGTCTTTTCCTGTAATACTAGCGACGTTTAAAGCATTAAAAAGAATACTTAACTCTTCTTTTGTTAATTCTGGTTTTTCTATCTCGTCGGCCATAATTCACCTCCTTAGTTTTGCGGTGTTAGTACGTTAAATTTCTTTACAAAAGTGTCAATCTCCGCTATTTGAGCTAAAAGTTCTACCTTTTTGTCAGTGTATTCCTTGATATTACCACCAATTACCTCTTCTGAAAGTTCCTCTCCCGTTGATGGATCGAATTTCTTAGTAGAAATGGCCAGAGCGTCATCGGTTACACGAACTAAGGTTACCAATCTCTTTGCTTCTTTGTCTGTAAAATCTTTTAAGTCAATCATAAAGTATCACCTTCTTTCATTGTATCATAAGTATGATGGGTTATAAAACAAATATTCCTGTTTTACTCGTTGCGGTGACGATTTAGCGTATATCATCGTTGTCCGAATATCTGAATGTCCTAATAATGCCTGGATCGTCATTATATTTGCTCCTCTATTTAATAAATTACAGGCTAGGGAATGCCTAAAAAGGTGGGGAAAGACTCTTTTTTTAATTCCCGCCCTTTTAGCCACCACCTTAACCATTTTTCGTAATGCCCAACCGTTGTACGGATTGTGCATAACTAAAGTATAAAACAAAATATGATTTGGCCTATACTCCGATTTATACTCCGAAACCATCTGCCCGCATTCAGAAGTAAAATAAACGACTCTGTCTTTATTCCCTTTACCTTCTATTACCCGCACGTTTTGGTTTCCTATGTCAACGTCCTCTGTTTTTAACTGGCATAGTTCCTTATTACGTAATCCTGTATAAATTAAAATTGCTAACAAGGCTCTTTCTCTAGTATTCTTGCAAGCCGCCAACATTCTGGCAATTTCTCCTTCAGTTAAAGTGTTTTTAATTAACTGTTTAGGTTTCCTTGGTCTGCCTAACTTAATCGGCTTATGTAAAAATTCAGATAATTTTTCTAAAGCCATTGACGTATTGGCAATATGTGAGTATGAATAATCGCCTTGCCTCATTTTGGCAATATAATTTTCAACTGTATTTTTATTAAAGTGCCTATTCTCTTTGAAAAATCTCTTAAATACTCCTCTGTAACCCCCTACGGTTATCGTTTGTAGTCCTTTCTGGACTAACAAATAGTTGTAAAAGTTCTCTAATTTCATTCATTTTTTTAATCAACGTCAATTAATAATCCGTAAGCTGTTAGTTTAGTTTCGAGTTCGTTTACCCTTGCTTGTAAATTCACAATCACCGAAAGTACTGTGTTGGCTTCATCTGCCGTAACAAAACCGAACGGGGTGGTTTGGGTAAAATTCTGAATAGCATAATCAGGCGTCCCTGGAGCAGTATGGGTAATTGTTGTCAATTCATCTGTCAATTCTGTCTGGCGAGTAACTGGAGTTTGACCGAAGAAGGCCAATTTGTTTCCCAATAACTGGATGCCCAAAGTTTGTGTTCTGTCTGCCGTTCCCGTTACTCCCGCTACGCATCCATAAATTTGTACTCCGCTTTCGCCTGTACCCGTAGACAATCCACCCTGTAAAAGCATATCTCCACCATTTTTGTCTGTCGCTCCAGAAGTTGCACCCCCAGCAGTAATGGTTAATGTATTTCCAGCTGTATTTGCAGTAGTGTGTCTTTCCATCCAGAAGATGC
>ERZ1292629.507-Hain-H43-01um-R1-507-length-42709-cov-12_pt1 | contig 42709 bp, 60 predicted proteins | sample MGYA00564399_ERZ1292629 | MGnify/ENA primary metagenome ERZ1292629 (study PRJEB36523, sample SAMEA6512636) | groundwater metagenome | collected 2019-01-08 | study: AquaDiva: Metagenomics assemblies of 32 groundwater samples
AGTTCTCGGTGGTCACCTCAACCATGTCCGTCAGGTCCATTCGCATCGAATAGGCGTCGTACTGGATGACGACTTGATAGTAGCGTCCGGCCCTGGTCGTGGCTGTGGAGTTGCTGGTGACCACAGAGCCCAAGGTCGGGTAGGCAAGGCGAATCTGGCCTGTCCCGATCACCTGAACATAGCCCGTCCCCTGGCTCCCGTCCCAACTGAAAGGCACGGCATTGATGCACCCGTCCGTATCCCCGCGCAGGAAGGAATACTTGATCGTGCCGACGGTCCCAAGATCGTTCATCACGGACACAGGCAGGGAGATGTAACCCGCCGTGGTTCGGATGGCGTACTGGCCTTGGATCGGAACGGCGGTGTCCTGGATGAAGGCCGGGCCACCGGAAACGAGCGTCCCGTCATAGGCATTGATGGAGTCTTGGGCGTTGTTTTCCATCCGGTACTCGGCCTTCCTCACGATCACCGTGGCGGTGAACGTCGGCGTAACCGTGTAGGTGGGAGTGTGGGTGCGCGTGGGAGTGTTCGTAGCCGACACGGTGGGGGTGGCTGAAATCGTGGGGGTGCTGGTGTCAGTCGGCATATCGCCGTAGTGATAGTTCACACCCCCACCGAAGTAGGCGTTGGCGAAGGCCACAGAGACGGGCACGTCCCCCTCGGCCCCGGCGGGGCTGGTGATACTGACGCTGGTGTTGGAAACGAAGGTGTAGCTGGTTCCAGGCGCGGACCCGAAACTGACAGCCATGCAATCGCCCAGGTCCGTCCCGGTGAGTTGAACAGCCGTGCCTCCGACGGTAGGCCCGAAACTCGGAGAAACAGCGGACAGGGACAAGGCCGTGTTTGGCACGAAGCGATCAAGGGTGATCGTGACCCCGGAGGCAAAAGCGTTGCCGTCGAAACCCGCCCGCCCGCTGGAGAACCTAGTCCCCGTTGTGACCGGGCCGACAGTCAGCGAATCGTCAATATAGAGTTTGAGTTCCTTGTCGCTGACTCCAACGTCCGCTGTTTCAATTCGGATCAGATAATACTGGTTCGTATTGATCGCCGCCGCCGTTGAAGCCAAAGGCGTGTACCCGCCATCCTTGAGGTAGATTCTCCAAAACCCAGCCGCGACATCGGCATAGCCCATGTAAAGCTGTGTATTGCTTTGCCAGTTGGCAACGACACCTCCGGGACCAAGAACGGAGTTCGTTTTCCAGCGAATTTCCACGACGGCGGCATTGGCCGTCTGCGTCTTTCGGATCAGCCTGGAATCGCTGGTACCAGCGGCCCAGGACTGTTCAAGGACGGAAGACCCAACATTCCACACCCATACCGGAGGGTTGGCGTCGTTGGACTCGTCAAAGTCGGCAGACAGGTCAAGGCAAAAGTCATAGGGCTGATTGGCGAGAGCCAGGGCGGGGGCCAGCAACGGAAAAAGAAGATGTCTTAGCTTCATTTCACGCGCACCAAGTTCTTGCCCAGGAGGGTATGCAAGGAAGAAGGCGCGGTGACGCGGAGAAGTTTCCCATCGGCGCTCAACTGGTACTTCAGCCCCTTGCAGTTCTTCCCGCCCAAGTTCATTGTGTCAAGGACCGTTCCCCTCACCCTTTTTCCATAGCGATCCTTGAACCAGACTGGCTTGACGGCGTAGGTGCGGGTCACCACCGAACCCGAAAACGGAGTGCTGACGGGCGTAGCCGTCTGGACAAGAGTGGGCGTCGGCATCTGCGGAATGCGAATGGTGAAAGTGAAGGTCGGCTTCTGTTTGGCTCGAACAGGAGTCGGTGTGAGTTTAGGAGCCGCAAGCCCCGGAGAGGCAAGCGCCAGAAAACAAAGAGCCCGGATCACGGGGCTACGGAGCTTCCGTGTATCCGCAGGTCAGGGTGCAGGTTGTGGCCTGTGAAAGATTCAGGTAGACACCGACGCTGACGGGTCCGGTAGGACGGAGATCCACGGGATAGTCATGAGCCGAACCTACAGCCGGAGCCTGGACGGCATCAATGCTATTTCCAGCCGTCACGGTGGCTTGGAAATGAACCGCTGCGGTGGCCGTTCCGTCCGTCGAGAGAGTGTGCCACAGCCAGACGATCCGCTTTCCAGCCGTGGGTGTGGACACCAGAACCTCGCTTGCGACGGTCACGGCGGCGGACACTTTCACCAATACAACGGTGGGAGTGTATGTCGGGGTGGCGACTGGTGTGAGCGGGGCCACAGGCTCCCCTACAATCTGGACGTTCTGCACCAGGGCCGTAGCCGTTCCTGCCTTAGACACGGTTCTTGAGTCCTGGGCCATGCTTGATGCAACCACGCCGACAACCAAAGCCAAAGCCAGAAGTCGTTTCATCTTGGGTCCTCCTCTGCGGGGCTTACCCGCCTTGACATCTCCAATAGTGCCACACGCCTGTCCAAAGCGTCAAGGCCCCGGTAGGGGTCTACGATTTTCTTGGATTCATGGTCGAGGCGTTCAAGGACGTTTTGGTTGGCCGCCTTGAGAGCCGAAATCTCGTTTTTGATGCCTTCCAGGGCCACCTCCGTACCACTCTTTATGCCCATCTGGTTCTTGATGTAGAAGCCAGCGGCGGCGATCATGAACAGCAGACTCAAAAGGTTGAGGTCGGCAACAAGGGTGGTGCCGGAGCCGTTTTTCTTTCTCTTCATAGGGCGCTTCTCCCATGTGGCTTTCAAAAAGGCCAGGATCACCTCGATGACAAATTTAGGCATCAGTATCCCCTCATCATTCTGCCCATGGTCACCCGCATGATCTCCCAGGCCTCCTCTGGTTTGCTGCGTCTCAGGGCTCCGGTGTACGCCCGACGCCCTTCTGCGGCAATTCTGGCCATCCTGAACTTCAGGTCTTCCAGCCCCTTCTGTTCGCTCACCTCGACGTAGGAACCGCCGAGGGCCATCCTGGCCACGACTGTCTTGAAGACGCTCAAGGGCGTCTTGTCGTTCCCTACTAATTGTATAAGACGATCCATTTCATTGAAAGCCCTGATGTTCCGCAGGACGTGGGCTACCCGCCTCGGAACGGAGAGATTCAGGAAGTCCTCGTTTTCCGTGTCCATTTCCCAGATTCCGGGGAACGTGGTCAAGGGCTTCCGCATCATGAAGTCGAAGTTGGCGATCTGGGTCAGCGGCTCCCTAAATAGCGGGGAGAGCTGGCTGATGAAGTAGCTCCCTGGGTCGAAGAGGCGGGTCAGGTCCGTGGTGGATACGAACCCGTCCAGCATCCAGTAGGTGAACTTGTCGGGGTCATTCCGCTTCCGGCCCAGGAAGAACGGGGCACCGTCCCGGATCCAGTCTCGGAGGAGTCTGGCTTCGAGCTGCCTGTCGTTCTTGCCCAGGGTCTCTGGGACGATCTCGGAGCTGGCCAGGTGGGCCAGGCGGGCGATGTCCCCGGACCTCTGCGCCAACATCTCAAAGGAGAACGGGATATTGAATCTGGCGAAGGGGTAGAACGGAAAGCTCCTTTTGCCCCAGGTCCTCTCCAACGGGCTCAGTTCGTCGTAGTCGAACAGATACCGCTTGACGCTCTGGGCGGCATCCAGAGGGCTGTCCCCCTTGATTCGCCTGTCGATGTAGTGGGCAAGCCTCATGGGGTTCTCGACCTTGGCTCTGCCGAACTCAAAGCCCTTCTTGATGATGTGCTTGTTGATCCCTCCGACAACCTTGGTGCCAAGCACGGCGGGGTTCAGGATGTTTCCAACGGGGGCGTTCACCTTGCCCTTCCCAATGGCCTCGGTGATTCTGTCGGACTCCCTGGTCAGGACGTCTTGGTGGCGGGCCGAAGGCTGGAGGACGTGCATCCCCTCGGCCTCGTTCAGCAGGTCATTGAGGGACAGGCGCTCCCCTCGCTGAGTCGCTATGTTTCTGAGCATCCCCGTCTTCGCCCATTCTTCGGGGTTCTTGGAGTATCGGCCCAGGGCTTGGAAGGCGTAGACGTGGCTCCCCACCGAAACCCTGGCCAGGAAATTCCGCCAGAGGTTGTCCACCCAATTGCGAAAATGGTATGAAGGCCAGGGGGCAAGCGTAATTCCCTTCCAGAACCCAAGGGCGGCGTCATAGTATCTGAAGAAGTCGCCCACGCTCTCGACGTCGTTGTAGTTGGCGAAGTGCTTGTCAATCTCCCCAACCACCGAGGAGTCCGAGAACAGGAAGTCTCCGAGCAACTCATTCTTTGACTTGTGGATGAGACCAAGTTTCCTGGCAGCGGCGGTGTTGGAAATCCTAGATTCCTTGGCCAGGGCCTGGACCCTGGCGTAGTCGGTGGGAGACAGTGTCTCCTTCAGGATTTTCTCGGCTGCCGCCATTCTGACTTTCTTGATCCCGGCAGCCTCGGCCTGGAGGGCACCCATGCTTTCCTTCAGGCCACGGACCCTCGCCGCGAGACGCCCGGCATCTCCCTTGATCTTCCCGACGGTCTTGGCGTTCCTGGTCAGGGCGATGCGACGCCCAAGGGCCGCCTGGGCGTTTCTGGCCTTCTGGAGCTTTGATGCGGCGTCGGCAATCTTCTCCATAAGTTCGACGGGCGGCCCGGAAGGCAGCTTCTTTCCGAACTGGTGCCCCATGGTCTTCAGGAACTGGGCCGAGACCACGGAGCGGCTGGCCCGCCACATCCTGGTCGTCATGAGTTGGAGGGGATTCGCCTGGAAGAACTGGCCAACCTTGATACCGGGGATGATTTCGAGCTTCCCCTCCCGTGCCAGGTCGTTGACCTCCTTGATGGTCTTGTCCCGGAGGAGCCTTCTGATGAAGCTGGCGTGTTCCGTACTCCAGGCATCCAGGGTCTTGCTCAGGACTTGGCTCTTGCGAAGCGCCGCTTTGGCTTCGTCCGACATCAGGTGCAGGGCGTAGTTGATGTCGTCTTCAAGTTGGCCAATCTTGAGCCCCTCGGCCCGCTCGGCGGAGAAAGAATCGCGGAAGGCATCCCTCATCCCCCGCAGGACGTTCTGGATGTCGGCGTTGTTGGCGAGGTTCTTGGGCAGCCCGGCTTTTATCATGGCCTGTGCGCTGAAGTCCGACTTGGCCAGATCAAAAGCCTTCCTGCTTTCAAAGGCGTGTTCCACCTTTTCCCAGACGTCGGCATCGAACTTGGAGACCTTATCCCCGTACTTGTCCACGAAATGCTTGAGGACCACCTGCTGCTTGCCCTTCAGGATATTTCGGAAGAAGTAGTCGGCCTCTTTGACGGGGGTGGGGGGTTTCAGGAACGAGGTCAAGGCGAGGTCGGCAAGGGTCATCCCTGGCCGTTTGGGAACGGGGATGTATTTCGCCCCGGCCAGGAATCCCTTCCGAAGAATCCTCGGCATCCCGAAGGCCAGCATGGACACCTCTCTGGGGACAATGGGTATCTTCCCGAAACTTGTGAAGGGGACGTTGAGGTACAGAAGCGCCCTGTGCCCCCTGGCGGCATCCTCATACCAGTTGACCCCTCGTTCCAGGTTGAACCCAGCTTCCGTGGCGGCGGCGATTCTTTGGGCCATCGGGGAACCCTTGGCGATGTCGAACCCAGCCAGAATCGCCTTTGTTCTTTCCGCGTCCCCAATAACACCTTCGAGAGGTTTCAGAAATTTTCCAGCAGCCTTGGCCAGCTTCTGGGATTTTAGAGTTTGGGCCAGAACCCCCTTGGCCGTGAGTTGGAACGGCCCCTCGATGAAGTTCAGGGGATGGAGGATCAGATCCAGCCCCATGCCCCCTCTCCGGGAGGCGTCCTCGGTGAATCCTCTGGATTTCAGAACATCCCTCCAGGACACCTGGGTCTTGAGCTTCAGAATGTCCATCAGCTTTGGCGCCTCGCCCTTGACGAGAGCCTTGGACATGATGGACAAAGGCACATCCAAGACGCGACTGGCCTTGCCGAGGAAGTTGAGGTCGTCCCAGGACTTGGGGGCGGGCATGGCCTTGGGGTTTCTCACCACAGGACTCGTGAGGAAGTCCCTGGCCAGGCGGGGGTCCTGAGCCAGGATCACACCCTCGGGGACGCCCTCCAGGGGCTTCCCGGCGAAGGGGACGACGGACTTGAACTCGGGGGTAGGGCTAGACTGTGAGTCTGGCTCCGCCACTCTCTTCGCCCCCCACTCCCAATTCAGCGCCTATCTCCTGGAGGTCGTCATCCTCGAAGATCGAGGCCATGGCGTTTTCCAGGTAGCGGCTCTGCTCTGTGCTGAGGGGTTCCCCGGACGTGAAAGCCTTGGAGATCCCCTGCACGAGTCTCGGAGTGGAAAGCTGAACTGGCGGAAGGGCCGCTCCTGCGGCTCCGGCCCTGGCTCTGGCCACGGCGGGAGACTCAGGGGCAAGTCCGGACTGCCCGATTTCGAGTTGCGCCCCGATCTGCTCGGCCAACTGGTCGAGTTCGGGGCTTCCCGTGGTGGTTCCACCCTCGGGTATTTCGAGAAGGGCTTGCTGGCCCCCCGGCTCCAGGCCTGTCTCGCCACGCGGTCCTGATTGGCGGATAAGGTCCCTGATTGATTCATCGACCTGAAGACCAAGAGTGGCGATTTCCCTGCGTCTGCCAAGATCCGCTATGCGGGATGGGTTCAGGAGTTCATCCTGAGAGGCGAATCCTCCCGATGCCAGGGCCTGTTCCACAAGGCTCCGGGTGGCCTCGAAAACCTCGTCGGCACTCCGCCCTTGGGCGAAGTATTGACCGACGACAGGACCAGCCGCCTGTGTGGCGGCGGCCACGGCCTGTTGTGCATTTCTGGCTCCCCTGACAGCCTGGGCCATGGACTCGGAGGCCCCCTGCTCCACATCAGCCAAGAACCTGCTGGCGTCAGGAGTCGGAGTCGTCCCGGGTTGTGGAATCTGGATGGGCACGTTTTGCTGTGCGGCCCCGGGTGTCGGGACGGCAGGGGCGCCGGGGGCTCCAGCGACAGCGGTGGGGGCCAGTCCGGCGGGGGGTGGAGCCGGAATCTGAAGCGCCGCCTGTTCCGTGCCCAGTGGAGCCCCTGCGATAACCGGGGGCGGAGGAGCGGCACCGACTGGCGCTGCGGTAGTCTCCGGTATGGCAGCCCCCTCTGGATAAATGCTGGCCAGGGCCGAGGTTTGCCTCGACTTCTCAGCCTCCGCGAGGGAGGTTCTGGTTCCCCGAACCTGGCCCCTGGCAAAGTTTTGGGCCGCAGTTGACGCCGCCGCTCTTATGGCTTTTACGGCAGGAGTATCAAGAACCATGCCCGCAAGCCTGGCGGGGGGGAGGTTCCCTCCGATCGCACCCACGAGCTTTCTTGCGGCGGCTTCGGCGGGACCGATGACTCCCGCTCCGACGTAGACTTCGGCCAAGACCGGACCCAGGGCATCAGCGAGAAGTTGCTGGGCTGCGGGATCGCCTAGACCTGCCGGAAATTTCTGGGCGATTTGGACCCCGAGACGCGATGCGTTTAGTTGGGACGCCGCCTTCTCCGCAAAGTTTGCGAACTCAGAGGAATTTGTGATGCCCGAAATGTCTCCCCCAAGCACCCGATTCTTGAGCCTGGCGCCAAGGCCCCTTGCGGCGGCGGCGAGGTCGGGGGCCTGCGCCTCTCCGCCTCCACCGCCCTCGGACACGGCAGCTAGGACTCTTGAGGCGGCGTATTCGTAGGCGAAACGACGACCTTGCTTCAGGACGGCCTTTGTTTCAGGCGGAATTCCCATCGCATCCACCTCTTTGTCGAGCTTGATGTAGTCCGAAGGCCTGGCGGCGTTGATTTCCTTGATGGCCTGGAGCGGATTCTCGTCAGGATCCACAGAAAGCCGTGTCACATATTTCGGGTTCGATAGGTCGTCAAGAATCCTCGTGACCACGAACTGGCTATTTTCAAAGTTCGGTACGTTTTTTATCCCGTACTTGAGAGCCGTCGCTTTGGCAACGAGGTCCCTTGCGTTTTTCAATTCAGCCTTGGAGACCCTGAAGAGTTCTGGCGCTTTGTCCTCTGGAATCCCCAGGTTCTTCACAAACTGGCTGAACTTCAGGCTGTCGTTGGCCGTTTCCTGAAATGCTTCAAGACTTTTCACGCGGTCCCTGGCGTCCTGGGTGAAGTCCAGGTCCGGGATGTCCTTTTCCTTGCCCGTCGAAATCTTCAGCTTGGCCTGCCTCTTGACCTCTTCCCTGCCGCTCTGCTGTCCGAGGACGCCGATCAGCTCCGAGCGGGCACGTTCCTGGGTGCCCGAGCCGATGCGAAAGCCTTGAAAGGCTCCGCCTAGGGCACCCCCAGCTCCGGCTGCGAGAAAGTCTTCGTCTGCCATTACCTACCCGGAAGGGGCGGCAGGCCAGCGGGCAGGGCCGTCCCCTGTGGGAGATACCTGGAGAGCAGGGCAAGGACAGCGGAGAAAGCCGTGGCCTTCCTCGCCCTTTCGTTGGGGTCGTCTTCAGTGGCAGGAAGAAGTCCGGCCAAACGTTCTGCCCCAAGGAGCCCGATGGTGCCCTTCTGAGTCGCGGCCCCACCGATGATGCCAGGGAGCCCAAGTCCCAGGGTCGTGCCAGCGGAAAGCAGGGACTGGACGAGGGCAAGTCCACGGGCTCTCCTGGCCTCGCGGACGGCATCTCCGGCGGTGGTGGCCTGGAGCATCAGCCCCTGACGGAATCGTCTCTCCCCGGACCTTGCCTGGGCACCCTGCACCCTGGCCTGGAGCCCGGCACCGACGAGACTTCCAGACAGAGCCCCTTCGGACTGGGTGAAAGCCTGCACCTGTTGCCCAGGGGAAGCACCTCTGGTTCCAAGAAGCTGCATGAGGCGGGGGCTCTGACTCCTGGCCCTGGCTTGACTACGAGCCAGCGTCATCAGATCCTCTTCGCTGAACTCGGGGGCCAGCGGTTCTCCCAAGAGTCCTGCGGCGTAGCGTTCACCCTCGGTTCTAAAGGCCATGGTTCACCCCCTGTTTATAGACTACGGAATAGCGTTCAGCCTGTCAATGATCTCGTTCAGTTTCTGGGCCAGCCGCTGGAGAAGGTCGTTCAGGGCGGGGTCCTCAAACCTCTCAGCCAGGATGATTTTCTCGATTTTTGCGGCCATCAGAACCTCTCCTCCTTCCGCATTTCCTCAATCTCGAACTCCGTGAGGATGCCGAACAACTTGAACCCGCCGTCCACATCTTCCTGGCGGACTCGGTATCCCAGGTTCCGTACCCCGGCCCGGTCAATCCGGAACCTTTCCTCCACGATTCCGGTCCTTCTGGCGTTCACCAGATCCATGACCCGCTCGGGATAGACGGCAACTCCGTCAAGGATGGGAAGGATCAGGAGCCTTCGCACCCTGGTCTGGGCTTGCCTCATGGAAATGTCATCCAGCCACGTCGTTCCGCTCGGCACCCCCAAGGGTTCGTACTCGAATTGGAACCTCACCGGGAGGGCCGAGGTGATGTCAGAAGGGGTCGTGAACGACAGCACCACCTCGGTCCAAGAGTTGCCGACATCAGGAAGGCTGAAGTAGGGATTGCCTATAACCCATGTCCCGTTGGTGAATTCGAGGATGCGATTGTCGTCGGCTTGGATCAGCAACCTCCCTGGGTCTCCGACGTTCTTCATCCAGAATCGAAGCTCGTATGGGGTCGAGTTGAGGAGGGTCACGAACTGCCTCATGTAGACAGGGACCACGTTGACGCCGGATCTCGTCCCGTCCATCCTTGCCGAGAAAAGGCCCGTGTTGACGTAAAGCCTGGAGTTCTCCCGCTGGAGAGCCACACCGAAGGGCTGGGCTGGCCCCGGAACGATCTCCCAGGCTGTCGGCATCAAGGACGCCTGCGTGATGGGGCCTGGCCCCGTGGGGAAAGCGGTCCAGTCCTCAAGGCTCCCGTTGGTGAGCAGTTCTGGGAATCCCTCCGCCTCGTTTCTGGCGGCCACGATGAAGCCACGGATGGACTTGGTGGTCATCTGCTCCCCCAAGTCGGTCCTCGGAGTCTCCAGAACCGACCTCACGGCCCTTCCGGCCTTGCTTGTCAGGCGACGGTTCTGAAGGTTGCGGACGTTGCGATAAACTTCCCCGGCCACGGCGGAGCCAGCGTAGAGAACGCCGTCATGGACCGTCCAGCATGAGAATTGGTAGTCGTTGTGTTCTCCGGCCTCCTGGAACCTTCCAATCTTCCACAGCCCGCTATTTGTGGTCTGGTTCCTCGGGACGTAATTCAGCCAGTATCGCCCCTCGAAAAAGATGGCGGCGGACTCGAAGACGGGGGGCAGAAGGTTCGTATTGGCGACGTTGAACGACAGCATCAGGGAGTCCACCCTTGGCGCTTCTCGCCCGTTGCTGTAGAGGAAGACCTTGAACCGGACGTGCTGGTTGGCCGGAACCGTGGCGGGGTCCGGGGGGGCCGCGAGAACCACGGGCGCGTAGGGGGCCGTGTCAAGGCCGTTGGCCGTCGTGGCGCTTTTCATGAATATCTGGATGTCGTTGGGAACCACAGACAGAACGTTCCCGTCCACCTTCAGGTACTCGTAGGGGTCCACTCCCAAGTCGATTTTTGGGCTTTCCCAGGAGGAGGCGATCTTGTAGCCGCGCTCGAAGACCCTGATTTCCAGCACGTCGAAGCGGGCGTAAAGGTCCACACCCTTCATGAAATCAATCCTCACGGAATCGGCGTCAGTCCTGGTGAACCTAAACACGAATGTCTTCAGCCCGGATATGGCTGGCCCCGCCGCCTGCGCCCGCAAAATTTGAGACCCGGCTCCAAGGCGTGTTCTGACGTCTATAGAACTCAGCACAGTGGTTTCCGCAGCGTCCTTGGCGTTCCTCACAACCACCTCGACCCTGTTTATCGTCTTGGCCTGAGCCAGGGTGATGTTTATAGTTGCAGTTCCGGTACCCGTGCCGAGCTGATTCACAAGGAAACCCGTGGTCGTGTCTCCGTCCAATGCGCTGCTTCCTGAACCGACAATCTCAAGGTCTCCGCCGTCGTTCAGAGCCGAGGCCCTTCTAAAGGCGAGGTTGACAGTCCTTGAAAAACTGTCGTCCGGGGCGGGGATGAAGCTACCCAGAATCTCGGTGGTGGAAATGTTCGTCGCCACGGTTCCGGCCTGTTCCCAGTCGGCCTTGGTGTCGAAAATCTTGTCGATGGGGCTTCCCGCAACAGGGGGACGGGTGATATTGGCCGAGACATCCTCGACTCCAGGATAGAGGCCGTCGGTGTTTTTGACTTTCCGGCCCAGTTCCCGCACGTCGGTTCCCACCAGGTCCAAAGGTCCGAACCTCGAACTCCACATCCTCAAGCTGAACCCCGTGTCCGCGATGGACCGCTGGGAAATGGCCCCATAAACGTTGCTGATCTTTCGGATGGCGTTGGCCCTTGGGTCAATGACAAAAAGAGATTTCCTCTTCACCGGATAGACAAATTCCCTGTGAGCCGAGATGCCGACCAGCACATCGCCGTCGCTGGCATCCGACCTCAGCTCATCCAAGGGATCCCATTGTTCGATGGTCCTGTTGGCCAGGAACGTCTTGTCGGAATGGCGAATGAAGGAAGGCAGGGTTTTGGGGACTCCCCAGAGCTTTCCCCCTCCCTTGGAGATGAACCTCAGTACCGGGGGTTTGCCCCCATTGGTTGTGACCTCGTCGCCCAGGCTTGAGTCGGCGTTCAGCGATTGGGCCGTGGTGGCGGTGTTGTTGTTGATGGCGACGTCAAACATCCACGGCCCCCCTGGATTTCCCGCCGAGGATCTGTAGATCAAGCGTTTCACGGTCCCCGGAGGCCCAATGGGAACATTGGTGTAGTTGATGGCGTTGGCCCCGGCGGGAGGGGCCGCAACCGCAAAAGACGCGGAAGGTGCCGAGGGGTTCCCTTCTCCGTGAACTCCCATGTCGAAAGTCACCTTGGCAGAATAGGTTCCCGCAGCCACGGCCCCGCCCGCGACAAAGGCATCGGTTCCGACAAACGCAGGGCTCCCCAGAGCCGGAGCTGGGACTCCCACGTCCCTTGACGAGACCTCCGCTGGAAGCCAGCGCCTGGGATTCTCGCTGCCGTTGACCCACACAGCCATGTCGTTTGCCGTCTCGAAGTGGACCATGCTCTTGAACTGGAGCTTGGCATCCCTCTTGGTCAGGCTTCCGTTTTCCTCTGAGTAGACCATGTCCGAGGTGGCCACCATAAGGTACTTCTTGGCATCCCCTGGGATCTGGAAGCTGTGGATTCCCGTAACGGGGTCGGTGGCCGTGGCGGATTCGATGTAGAGGTCGTTGAAGGAGATCAGCGTTGCCCCCGTGGCGGTACTCATGATTCTGACCTGCGCCACCTCGGCCCAGGTCAGAGCCCCGGTCTGCGACATGGACGACCTGAGCCAGGAGAGGTTCGTCCCTGTGTTGTCTCCCGCCGGGATGGAGGCGTCAAGATCGGCCTCGAAGTAATTGGCGGCGTCCTTCTCCAGCCTCACCTTGAAGTCGCTCAGGTTCGCCCTGGTGGTCACGAAGACGAACAGCTTGAAGGCGTCTCCGGCGACAAAGTCATTCAGAAAGCTCAGATCCCTTACCAGCACCCCGGCCAGCGATCCCGCTCCAGCGTGGGTGTGGTTCCTGGCGAAGAAACCGTAGCGCCTGTGGGTGGGTGTGTCGGCGGCCCCCAGGGCAGGATCGAGGGTGGCATCCCCCGTCCAGGACTCGCCGGACCCGTCGAAGGTGTCCTCCATCGTGGCCAACTGCCTGCGCTTTGGAATGGTCAGGAAAAGTTCGTACCCAGGGGCGGCTTCCGGGAGCCCGTCGTCAGCGATGTCTACGTTCTTGCTTTCCTTCAGTTCGACGGGCCGCAGGCGTTCCGGCTCGAAGGAGAGGTTCTGACCCCCCGTGAAGATTTCGTGGCGTTGAAGGGCCTTCCTGCCCATGCGCTACGGCTCCAGGAGAATTGTGATGAGGAGATTCGAGAGCGGGCCAAGGTCAGCCTGCTCGACATCCACGGCAATTCTGTCGCCCGCCGCGAGAGTCACCCCGGCGTCTGCCGTGACGAAAGCCGAGGCCCCTGAAACGTTGCCACCGGCAAGAGTCAAGAGTTCGGGAAGCGTGACGAAAAGTGCGGTTCCACCAGCCCCGCCTCCGGGTTCCCCGTTCTTGTAGAGGTTGACCTTTACGGATTGCCCGGCGGGATACGCTGGAGACGAGAGGGACACCTTGACTGTCGCGGGGGCCGTTTCAAGGAGGATGATGTGCTTTCTTCCGGTGGTCAAAGCCCCTGGGACAAGAAGCCTGGCGGCCCCTCCAGACCCGCGCTCCAGGGCGTCAAGCCTTCCGTCAAGGCTTGAGAAACGGGCGTTGAACTCCGCGTCCGAGAGGGATGTGGCGCTGAACTCGTAATCAGGAAACTTCTGGGACATGGTTTCTCCTTACCCCGCCGTCTGGGTCCAGGTTGTGAACGTCAGGTGCGGCAGGAACACAGGGAGGGGATCACCGGACCTCAGCCCGTCTGTGGTTCTGACTCCGTCAGCCGAAGTCACCACCCTGGTTGACAGGCCGTTCATCGTCCAGACTGTCGCCATCAGTCCTCCCCCGTGGAGCCGCCAGCCGCCCCTGAGTCCACAATAAGTTGGGCCATGCCGTCAGTCAAGAGCATCTGGTCCTGGTGGTCAAGATCGCCTGCCTCGGCCTGCCGCAGTTCTCCAACCCCGGCGAGGAACCTGCGTTCCCACTGTTGGGTCCGCGCTGGGTCATGCCAGAGCCAGTCGGCCCCAAGCATGGTGGCCCCGTGTTCCAAAACGTCAGCGAAGGTGTCCGGGAAGATGGGCGGATCGGTGTCGGCAATCATTTCCGGCGGTGTCTGAAGACCGCGAAGGACCAGGACGTAGCCCGTTGGGCTTGCGAACCTCGGGGTGAGGAGGGCCAGTTTGGACGTGAAGGTGACGGTGTCAGGAGCCGTCTCTGCCGTGGTCTGGTCAGGTCTCACCCGGTCCAGACTCTGCACGGTCCTTGAAACAAGCGGCTTTCCAACCACTCCCGCCGGGGTCTTGATCCTCATGCTCAGGGGAGCCATGAGGTTCTGCGGCCACTGGTAGTAGTTGGGGGAGTCAGAGGTGGCCGGGGCGGTCCATTCGGCTTCGAGGTAGGTCCAGGGGAACTTCCTTGCGACAAGACGTGCGGACTGGTTGACCCAGTCCTTCACGTCCTGCCGCAGGTCGTCCCTGTTGAGCAGGTTTCGCTCGACATTCCGAATGATGTCCCCGAAGAGGACCAGTGTTTAGTCCTCGTCTTTGTCGGCGGGAGGAGTCGCCGGGAGGTCGGGATCCCTTTCCACCGGACCCTTGCCCTTCCCCTTGACTGTCTTCCCTCCGGCCAACCGCGCTTTGAGAGCGGCGTTCTCCTCGCGGAGCTTCTTGTTCTCGTCGCCGCTGGTGTCCCCTGCGAAGTCAAGGACCGCCTGGAGGTGGCGCTCGTTGTCGATGCCGTACCTCTTGAGGTTGGTCTTGCGGTTGACGCCGAGGAACTCGGGATCGAGCATCCTCTTCTGCTTGTCATTCATGGCGTCGTAGCAGACCAAACGGCCCACTTTGTAGGCGCGGGTTTCCATCAGCGCCTTGCGGCAGAGATCGTAGTCGGAGTCTTTCTTGTCCAGGTAGACGATGTGGTTCTGGAAGCAGACGGCAACGCCCCCGGAAAGCACCTTGTCTCCCTTGCCCGTGAATGAAGTCGTGGTGCGCTCGACCAGGACGACGGGGGCCGCCATGCGGTGAACCCACCGCTCATACCTTCCCTTGTCCCCCTTGGCCAGGACCAGCGCCGACGGCGAAACGACCCGCTTTGTCTCTCTTGACTCCATGTTTGTTTCCTCCGCCCTTCGTTAGAAGCCCCCAGGGAGGAACGCTCCCCCCTGGGGGCTGGGTGTGGCTGGTGGTTAGCCTGTCACGCCTTCCAAACGGGCGTGGGCGGCTTCGTTCTCAAGCATGAGGCCGCACTTGGTGATGTAGACGTCCTTCTCGGTGTCGTTGTCGTTGGCCTGGATGTTGTCCTTCCTGTAGGTGTCCCTGAGAACCTTCAGGGCCATCAGGTTCATGTCCAGGAGGAACCCCATCTTCTGCCCCACGCTGAACGTCCTGAACCGACGGTGCTGGATCAGGTTGGTGGTGCCGTGGGCCGACTCGTACTGCATGATCTTGATGCCGAACAGCTTGTCGTCCGGTGAAACCCTGATGCTCGGAGCGGCAAACTGCGAGATCACCGAATGGACCCTGGGGGCCGCGAACAGCCACTTGGTCCCGGAAGATCCGCCCTTGGCAAACGCGGGCTCCAGGAACAGGTTGATGAAGTCAGGTTCCGTCAGCGTCCCACCACCGCCGGAAACGTCGAGTTCGTTGGTGACGATGAACTCGTTGACTCCACCCGTGGACCGCCTGGGCTTGGAAGTGTCCCCGAGGTCTTCGTTCTTGACCCCGAACCAGAGCTGCCATTCGATCCGCTGGAGATGCTCCTCCAGGGCCTTCTGGCGCTGGTAAGCCTTGTCGTCCTCGGCCAGCTCGTCCACCTCGTCGCCCCACTCGTTGGTCAGCTCGAAGGCCCACTTGAAGGTCTGGATGAAGTTATAGACCTCCCCTTCGACGGTGGTGCGGATTTCCGGGGCCCCGGAGCCTTCCTCCATGGCGATCCCCAGGATGACGATTTCCTCCTGGTCCTGAACATCGACCCCGTTGGTCGCCCCCCATCCACGCGCAACGGTCAGCGCATCAACGAGGATGGAAGTGACGCTCATCACTTCGCCTGACGCCGGGACGAAGACGAGGTCGTTGGGACGGAAATACTTGCCCGTCCCTGCGGTGACCTCGAAGGTGGTGTCAGCGGCCAACTGAACGCCGTCGGCTTTTGTCACCTGGGGGACATACTGGTCCTCCAGCCAGCGGAACTTCGAGTCAAACGCCTGTTTCCGCTGGATCTGCGAAAGCAGGATGACGAGGGGAATGTCGCTCGTGTCCAGGTTCACGATCTCTTTCTTCAGATCAATGAAACGCCGGACTTGGTTGACATTCGCCGTACTGCGCTGCTTGTCAAGTATTGTCGGGGGCATCGTTGTTCTTCTCCCTACCCCGTCCCTACCCTTTTGTCAGGCTATGACGCCTGGGCCTCAAGTTCTTCCAGAGCTTCGGTGGCCGCCATCAACTTCAGGGTCGGCGCGTGGAACCTGTTTTGCTCCGGGTTGGGCTTGATGCCGTATCTCTTCAGGATGTTGGGATCGAGGTCTTGCGCCGCAGACGCCTTTCTCGGGGCTGCGGGCACCCTGCCGCGAGACCCTGCCGCCGGGATTCCAGTAACCCTGGCTGCACCGCCCCCGGGTGAGGGGGCTGCGCCTCTTTTCCTCTCGGCTTCGGCATACAGGGATTCCATCATTTCGTCCTTCGACTTGAAGGAACTCCCGTACCCTGGGTTTCGGGTGATCCGCTCCTGGGCGATCTTCTCGATCTCCGGGAGGAACTCCCTCATCCTTGGGAACCGGGGGTCCGCTTCGTACCGCCGAAGTTCGGCCATCCCCTGCGCCTGGGCCGCCGTGAGGCGTGTCTCGCCAATCGCCTTCTCCAGCGATTGGAAGCGTTTGCCGTAGTAGACGTCCAGGGCCTTGTCATGCTCCCCGGCGTTCCACAACCGGACAAACTCTTCTTTGGCATTGGCAGACAACCCGCTTGATGCCGGGGCCGGGGAAGGATCTCCCTGGGGCTCGGCTGGGCCTTTTTCGAGGATGTGCTGGTAGGTCTGGTTCTCTCGCTGAAGTTGATCCTTCAGCTCGATCAAACTCTCCAAACCGCGCTGCGCTTCCTCCATCGTCGCATACTTGCCGAAGATGAGGCCATCTTGGCCCTTGGCTGGCTCGGACTCAGGGGTCGTCCCCGTTCCTTGCTCGGCCTCGGCACCTACCGCCGCTTCGGGGGTCGTCCCCTCGGCAGGCAGAATTTCCGGGTCGTCTGGCATACCTGTCTCCTTTCACCCTGGAGGTCGTCTCGTCAGGGGTTAGGGTCTTTCCAACCAGTTCAACCATACAACAGGTGGTGGGGGGTAAGTCAAGCCCCGCTACTTCTTGGGATTCTCTTTCAGTTCCTCGATCTCGCGTTCCAGCTCCTGCTTGGCATCGTCGGCGTCGTTTAGGATGGCCAGAACCGCCCGTCTCAAGGCCACCACACCGATGAACTCCCCTTGGTGTTTCATGACTTCCAGGGCATCCTTGGAGTTGGCGATTTCGTCCTGGGTCGTCCCCTGCATGGAAGCCACGAACTTCTCAAGGGCCACGAAACCCTCAGAAGAAACAAGTTCCTTGATGAGCCTCCCCCGCATGATTCTCTGTTCGTGGGTGAGTTCCCGTTCCGCGAGGTCAGCCTCCATCCTTGCCGCGAAAAGGTTCTTGAGGTCGATCATTGTGGGACGCTTATCATCCTGGACCCGCCCGTATCAGTGGCCGTTGGCTGGAGCGCAAGCGGGGTGATGGGCTGGCCCTCTCCCCCGCCCTCTCCTGGGAATGGGATGGGCTGTTCCCCGCCTTGCCCCTCGGCAAGTCCGCCGAGCATTTCGAGCAGGGCGTCCGTCCCCCCGGCGGGGGGTTCCCCTTCCACCGGAACCTCTCCGGCCCCCTCGGCTGGCGTTGGCGGCTTGTCGGGGATGATTTCCGCGATGTTGTTCATCCCAGCCAATTCCAGGACCGTCTGGTCCAGAGCCTTCTGGTTGACGTGGGGCTTCTGCTGCCAGTCCCTGGAAAGCTCGACAAGTTTCTGGAGGAGGAAGTCGGGGTTACCGGAGGACGCCTTGCCCACGGGGATTAGGTCCAGGAAGGTGCTGTTGAACTTGTCCTTGCTGATTTCCGGGAACTTGAAGCCCTCGCGGCTTGAGAACCTGGCCATGATTTTAGGGTCCAGGTACTTCTTGTTGATCTCGTGGGTCATGGCGATGACCTTCTTCAGACTCTCAAAGTAGCTGGCCGTGGTCATCTTGAACCGCCCGGTGGTCGCCCTGAGCAGCAGGCTTATGCCTGATGCCGGGAACCTCGAAGTGTCCGGCGGCTCTCCCCTGAAGAACTCCTGGATCCCCGTCCCCATTTCGACCCAGCTCATCAGTTCCCGCAAGTTCGACATGGCGTTCTGGGTGACGTCGGGCATTTCGATGGGGGTCACGTCGTCGGGCTGGTTGACGTGGACGTAGCCGTTGGGGCGCATGGCAAGCTGTCGGGTGGCGATGGCACCCGAGCGCCTTACCTTCCACATGGGATTCAGGACGGCGTTCAAGTTGTCCAGGCGCTGGTTCAGGACGACGTTCATGGTCTTGTGGAGGGACTTCATGATGTCGATGAGACCGATGCCGTAGAAGAAGTCCGGGTCTCTGGTGCCCCGGAAGGCCACGAGGTTGATGGACTGGAAGGGCAGGGGGTTCACATCCCTATAGATGACGGCCTTCCTGTTGGCCAGGATGTTGAGCCAGGGGCCGGAGCGCCAGTAGAGGAGTTCGACCATCGTGTCCTCCCGGCCCTTGTCCAGTTGCTGGTCCCTGTCGGAGTTGTTCCCCGACGTCCCCTGGGCGGCCAGACGCCGGAGCCTGTCCTGGTTGGCGTCGTCTGGCATATGAGTCCCCGCGACTTTGTCCAGGTTGAAGAGGACCCGCTCACCCGTCTCGTCAAACTCCATGTCCTTGAGCTTTCCAAGGCTCGTGACCAGGCGCGTGATGGCGAATCTCATGTCTTCTATTTCGTTGAACTCGTAGTCCGGGAAGACGTCGTAGGGCATCTTGATCCTGACATCGGGGCCTGAATAGGAGATTCGCCGGACGTACTTCCCAGCCTTCCTGATTTCCTCCTGCCCCACCTCCCCATTCATGATCTTTTCGCGGTCCTCCTTGGAGAGGGCGCGGAGGTCGATGTAGGACTCGTGGCGGAGGTAGGGTTCCTGGTAGGAGATTCCTGCGATCTGGCTCATGCGGATCGTGTCGATGAGCTTGTTCAGGTACATCATCTGGTGGACGTACTGGTATGTGGTGATCTGGCCGATGGTCTTGGCGTCTTCGAGCTGGTCGGCCTTGCGGGCCAGGCCCACGATGAACTGCCTGTCGTCGTAGAGGGCGTCAACGTAGAACGGCGTGACGGTCTCGACAAAGCCGTAGGAGAGGGGCAGGAAGGATCGGCTGGCCAGGGGATAGTTCTTTCCGACGACCAGGCGGTTGCGCCACAGTTCGTAGTTCTCGTCCCAGTTCCTGCGGAAGGAATCCTGGTGGGACCTGGAGGTCTCGAAATCCTGGACGACCCTCCGTATCACCGCGTCTTCGCTTTCCTTGAACTTCTCGGTGTCCTGGACGACGGGGTCCTTCAGTTCTGGCATCAGTCATCCTCCTCGTCCCCGGGATAGGGGACGGACTCAGTATGAACATAACCCGTTGTGGCGTCAACCACGGTGACGGCCCTTTCCCGCATTTCCTTCAGCCTCTCGGATTCCGGGGGTGGGACGAAGTATATCTGGGGGATATAGGCCAGGGCGTCGATCAGGTCGTCTGATTTCCCCTTGGGATAGGTGAAGAACTCGTCCAGAAGGGCGGGGGTGTGCTTGTGGTTGGCCGGGATGTGAAGAATCCGGTTCTCCCAGATCGGGATGAGCCCAGACCTGATCCTCATGTCCTTGGTCCCCACGGTGGCCTTGAGATCCCGAAGCTCGAAAGACCGCCCTCTCTTGACCATCATTTCCTCGATGGTCTGCTTGAAGCCCCTCTGGTTGAAGACGGTCTCGATTCCACCCACGAGGATTCCCCACCGAGCGTGGAATCCAAGGACGGCTTCGGCCAGGTCCAGTTCTGAGCAGTGTTCCCGGAACATATCCCGGATCCACAGGTGGCCCCACTCATCGACTCCCACAACCTGCATGGCGGCCCAGTGGGCCTTTTTGGACCCGCTCCAGGCCGGGTCGATGGTGGCGAAGTTGTAGAGGAGGCGGGGTTTGGGAGGCTTGGACCCAGGGATGATCAGGTCGTCCTCAACGTAGAGGTGGTAGTAAGGGGTGCCGCCCTTGTCCTTGCGCTTGAACGGGGCCGTGACCTCGTCTACAGGGTTGTTCAGATACTCAGTGGCGAAAGCCTCTGAACCGATTTCGGCCCGCTTGGCCTCGATGCGAATGAGGCTCCACTGTTGGGGCCAGGTTGGGGTGCCGTCTTCGTTGAACACCGACACGCTCTTGGCGTCGAAGGAGGGATAGGCGAGGACGCGGACCAGGACGGAGTCGTGGTGGATTTTGGTGCCGATCATCACGAAGTCCCCGCCTTCGGGCAGAATGTTGAGCAGGGCTTTCTTGAGCCAGCGTTCCATGAGGTCGCGCTGCTCGATGGTGTTGATGAGGTCGTCCTTTTCAAGGTCGTCCACGATGACCAGATCCGGCCTCTGGTTCCTGTGTTTCAAGCCTCGCACGGAAGTCTTGGGGCCACGGGCGATGAACCTACACCCGTTGCTGGTGACGAAGGTTTCCTTGCCCCATGTCCCGGTGGAGACCAGATCCCCGAAGTCATCGCGCAGAGCGTCGTTGGATTCAAGATGCTCCCTGACCCAGGTGAGCCAGAGGATGGACTTGCCCCGTTCTTCGCAGACCACGGCGGGGAACTTTTTCCTGTCGGTGACACAGCACCAGATGGCGAAGCCCTGGAGGATGGTGGTCTTGCCGTGTTCTCGGGGGAGGGCTCTGACTATCCTCGCCCCCTTGCCCACGCCGTTCTGGAGCTTGAGGATCAGGTCGAGTTGTTCTGGGCCGAAATCGTTGGTGAAGTCGTCGGGGAAGTAGGTGACGAGGAAGTAGGCCAGGTCTTCCCTGGCCCGAACAACCCTCAGTCGTTTTTTGGCGGCCTCAAGGCGGGCCTTGGCCTGGTCCTCGGTGAGCAGGCCCTGGGTCATCCGAAGGAAACTTCCTTGACGGCCTCGTCAAGGTGGGCCTGCATGGAGGAGATTTCCTCCTGGAGTTTTTCCGGGTCGGTCTCCTTCTCGATCTCAAGGAGCTTCGGATCTTTCTTGAGGAGGGGCAAGACCTCCTTGCGGTAGACCTCGCCCATTTCCTTGATGACGGTGGTGGCGACACCGATCAGGCGGGCGCGGGCGACCCCTCGCCCGACGTGCTGGCTTATGATCGAGTAGAGTTCCTGGTAGTCCTTGTCGCCCTCGTCGTCCCTGGGGAACTCCCGGAGCATGAAGTCCGGGGACATCTTGGTGATGGTGTCCAGGGCATCGTAGAAGCAGACCTTGAGGGCGTGGAATCTCGCCAGCGGAAGTTGGAGTGCTGTTGAGTCTCTGAGACCCTGAAGGACATCCTTGATTTCCCGTTCAGCCGTGACAAGGCCCTGTTCGGCCATGTCGGTTACGTCGCCGTGGGCGTGGCGGTGGGCGTGGCGGTTGGCGTCGGAGTCTCCGTCTCGGTGCCTGTCGGAGAATCCGTCGGGGTCTCGGTCGGGGTGGCTGTAGGCGTGTCCGTGAAGGTCGGGCTGGACGTCGGGGTCCATGTCGGAGTGGGTGTTCGAGTCCATGTCCTTGTCCAAGTGCGCGTGGCCGTCCGAGTCCAAGTGCTGGTGGCGGTCGTGGTCCAGTCAACCCACCCCTTGTGGATCATCCTTTGGCGGGCATCGGCACGATTGACCTTCACCTGGAAATTAGAGTTGACAGTCCTGCGAGGTTCGCGGTACTCCTGGAAGACCTTGAACTTGTAGCGTGCGTTCCGCATCCACCACTCCGGCGTTGGGCTCGGCGTGATCGTCGGGACGTAGGTTCTGGTGGGAGTCACGGTCTTTGTTACCGTCGAGGTTTTGGTGAAGGTCAGAGAGGGGACAGCGAAAGCTGAACTCGAAAGACAGAACAGGACAAAAGCTGCGGCGGCTCTTTTCATGGGGGTGCCTCCTTGGTGCTTCAAGGGTAGATCAGAGGCGGCCCCCGAGTCAAGGGTGGTTCCATGTGAAACCTACATCAGGAAATAACTCAAGGCACCAAAGGCGGCCCCGAGACCAGCGGCCAGAGCATAGCCGCCATACCCGCCGCCTAAACAGTCCTGTTCAGGACTGTCCACGGTGATCCCCGTCAGCCTGCCGTGGGCCGTCTCGTTGTGGATTTCCAGGGTCATCAAGGTCCTGAACTCGACGTCGTACTGCTTCTCAGGCTCGGTCATGCGGGCCTGTCAAAGAGTTTGGCCACGTCCTTGGCCGACATCCAACTCTCGAATACCCCGTTGCGGTAGGTCCACCCGGCATCAAGCATATGCCTCCTGTGGTCCGCCATGAGTCTGCGGCGCCTCCACATCTTGTAGAAGAGTGGGATCCAGACCCAGACCTTGAGAGGGGCCGCCAGTCTCTGGCCCCAGGTCATAGGTTCGAGGATGAGGGCCTCGGTGGCGGAGCGGTAGGTCACGACAATGCCTTCTTGGATGCCTTTTTGGCAACCTTCCCACAAAAGCTGCACTTATATTCCTTCACTGGCCACGCGCTTAGATACCAGATGTGCCCCGTGAGTCCGCAGACCCACTGGAAAAAAAGCTGTGGGATTCCCAGACTCAGGACGTCCAGCCACTTCTGGATCTTGATGAGGTTCATGCCACCTCCCTTTTCAAGTAGTAGATCATCTCCCCCTCCCCTCCGTCGGCCTTCGGGTCGTAGACCACGGCAAAGGGCTCAAAACCGTCTTCGAGGGCCCCTTCAAGCGCCTCAAAGGTGCAGGATGTGACCTCCCACCTGGTCACCTACGCCGCCACCCTCTCCCGGATCACCACGGGAGCCCCATCCTCGAAAAGGTCGTAGGCCACAATCCTCTCCCGGCTGTGCAGGTAACTCAGGACGAAAAGCCTGGCCTCCAGCCCAGGACCAAGGCAAATCGAACTCCTGTGGGCGACCAGAACCGTAGGCCCCCTCCCCCTGGGCCTGGCCTCCCACCAAACCTCGTCCTCCGCCACCGTCTTTGTCTCCATGCCCCATATTCTAGCACCCTGATTGCCCCCGAGTCAAGGCCCCCCATGCCTTTTTACGTCCGAATCCTGGCCCCAAGGCAGGAAAAGGTGTCCTGGACCAGGGCCCCAAGGCCAAAAGGCCCCCCGGGAAGGGCCCGATGTCACTTCGGAAGGCCAGTTTGGGCGGGGGGCTATGTATAGGGGGGGCGGGGGGCCCTTGGGGGCGCTTGGGGGCCTCCCCTCCCCTGTCCCCTCCCCTCGGCCTAGGGCCCGTGGCCTATCGGCCTAGGGCCCGGCCATCAGCTAGGCCCCCATGCCCTAGGGCCCGGGGCATGGGCATCAAGGGCCCGGCGGTCTAGGCTCTAGGTCTAAGGCGTCGCGGAGGGTCAAGGCTTAGGATGGTGGCTTCTATATCAGATTATAGTTTGATATAGGCTGCCCCCTGTCCCGAGGCCCTGCTACCGGGCCCGTCAAGGCCCTGCGGCCATGCGTCAAGGCCCCATGGCCATAGGGCCCGGACCTGGACAGGGCCCCGGGGCCTGGGTGCCAGCTTTTCGGCACAGGCGCATCCTCCCCGTTATCAGCCTTTTGTCCTGGGCCCTAGGCCCTAGGCCCTGGCAGCATTAGCCTTGACGGGCCTTGACAGACTGCTAGCACCCTGATAGGATCTTGGCAGGCCGATAAGGCCCGGGTCTAAGGGCCCGTAACCATGGAGGAAGACGCGATGAGGATCACGGAGATACTAGAAGCTGTAGCGGACCTACACAGTAGGGAAGGGGTGGGAGAGCCTGGCCCTGGTGTATCAATGGCTGCTGATGGCGTAGCCTATGCTTTCCGGGCCGGGCCGCGTGATGCCGATAGGCCCGGGGCCCATATCAGGGTTGAGTTATGGCGGCATGACATGACCCTAGCCTGGACGGGGCCCGCTAGCCATGTCCCGTTCTTGAGCAGTCCACGGGCCCGGGCCCTGTAGTACCGGGCCCTAGGGCCCGGTAGACCCTGGACCTAGTACCAGGGTCTATCAGGCCTTTCGGCCTATGGCCGGGCCCCCATTAGGGCCCTGTAGACGTAACGGAAACGGAGACAGGAATGAACGGTCTAGATACGTTGAACGCGGTATCTGAACGGGACGCGGCCGCCGCCGTCATGGGGGCTGAGTCTGTCAACGGGACAGACTTCTGGGCCCTGGTAGGCGAAATGCTCCGGGCCCGGCGCCTAGACTGGGTCCTGGAGCATATCGAGGACCTAGAAGGCCCATCCTGGACGGGCATGGGTGCCTATGTCGCCGGGGCATGCCCAGTATGTGGCAAAGGACGCAAGGCGGGCCCTGAGTCCGGTGGCAAGCCTTACTACGTTCATGGCGGATACTTGACCATGGCGGATGAAACCTGCCAGCCATGCGTCAAATGCTTCGACCGTCTATACAGGGCCCGGGACAGGGCCCGCATGACAGGCCGGGCTTAGAGTCTAGGCCCGTAGTAGCAGGCCCCGGGGCTCTCAAGGCCCCGGGGCCTTTTTGTTTCCGGGCCCCATGTCCTACCGGTCCCGGGCCCCGGACCCCTGCCTACCAGCTCTCACGGGCCCCGGGCCCGCCCCCGGCCAGGTCCAGGGCCCTCCCGCAGGGGGCCGGGCCTGCCCCCGCAGGGGGCCGGGCCTGCCCCCGCAGGGGGCCGGGCCTGCCCCCGCAGGGGGCGCAGGCGGGGCCAGCTCCCGCAGGGGGCCCCGCAGGGGGGGCTTGACACCGTGCTAGTCTAGTACTAGAATAATGATGGCCAAGAAGTCTAACGGGGGAGGAACTCATGGAAACGATGGTACAGGATGCGCGGCTCGGGACGCGGCCTCAGAAGAAAATCGGGCACAATACCTGGCTTCTGAGGAAGCCGGACGGGGCCGTGGCCCTGAAGTATCACGAAACGGAAGTCGTGACATGGAAGCCGGACGGCTCTATCGTCCTGGATTCCGGGGGCTGGCGGACGTCTACCACGAAGGTTCGCCTGAACTACTACGCTTCCCTGAACGTCTACCAGGATAACCGGGTCTGGTACGTCAAGCACGGCGGGGCCGTCTACACCTTCAAGGACGGCATGGTCCTGAAGCCGGATGGTTCCGTGGAAGGGGCCGGGCCGAAGGCTTCGCAGGCGTCCCGGGAGGGCGCGAAGCTCCGGGGCCGGATCAATCGCTACGTCAAGGGGTACATGGCTGCCCTGGCCGCCGGGAAGGTAGGGGCCCCGGGGGCCGGGGACTGTTTCTTCTGCGGCATGGTGACCGTAGAAGGCCGCATCCCCCTCGGGGAAGCTCAAAAGGACACTTCGCACCTGGACACGCACTTCAAGGAACGGTATTACGTCCCGTCCCTTCTGGCCAGGGCCGCCGAAGTGTTCGGGGTGTCCATGGCTGCCAAGGACTATATGGCCGCCCGCATGACAGGGGACTCTCAGGCCGCCGAGACATGGGGGGGCGGAATTTGCACCCGCCAGCTCAGTTCCGCCTTGCGCCGCTACCTGTACCGCCAGTTAGGACTGGCGGCCTAAGCTAACCCCGAAGGGGGCCCCCGGGGGTGAAACGAGACTCACCCCGGAGGGCCCGGACTTCTAAACCACGGAGGATACACGCATGGACGCAAAACACCTGAAGAAAGTAGCCCGGTTCCGGGTCAAAGTCGAGGGGATGGCGCAGGACCGGGCCTATTCCATATGCTCCGCCGAGACGGACGGCTACCCCGAGGGCTTGACGGTCAAGCCCGTGGACCGGGTGGCCGCTGCCATGAAGCTATGGCCCGCGGTCAAGGCATGGCAGATCCCGGGACGTATGGGGCGCTGGTGCGAAGACGTCCTCACGGATGAAGCGGCGAAGGGGGACGAGGCCCTGGTGAGGGCGTCTTGACTGCCCCCCGCCACACGGTCCAGGAGGCCCTTGAGAACCTCATTCTCAAGGCTTCCCTGGCCGAGGGCCACCTTCGCGAAGTCGCCACGTCCCAGCCCCTCTACACCACGGCTATCCGCCAGTCCCTGAATCTAGCCGTGGTCCAGGCCCGGAAGGCCCTCAAGGACGCGCAGGGGGAACCCGCCCATGCCTAACCGTGAGGACGTCTTCGCAGGCGGCCCGGGCCTGGACGCCTACGCCTACCAGTCCGAAGTCTACTGCCCGGGATGCGCCCGGAAACTGGACTTTGGGACTGGACCCTGGACGGACAATGACTTCGGGGACTCCGAAGTCGTGCCCTTCCCCGTGTTTTTCGGGGAGTCGGACGCGGAGCAGGACTGCGCCCAGTGCGGGGTGTACCTGTACGGGGAACGGATTGAGGAACCGCCCGACTACCTGCTGGACGCCGAAGTCGAGGACCGCCTGAGCGCAGGCGGAAACGAAACGGAGGACTGACCATGAACCAGACACCGAAGCCGGGGACGCCGTTCACGCAAAAAGAAATGATGGCCTTTGAGGCCCGACATTACGACAACGGATTCGGGGAGATCGGGACTTCATTTGATGCACCCGCCCGCCCCATCCTCACAATATGCGGGCGTTTCCGAGACAACGAACTGGACGAGTGTATACAGGTCATACGAGAATCTGAACGCAGATTCAACGCCCTCCCCTCCCTGGAGGCCAGGGTCAAGGTGCTGGAGGAGGCGCTAGGCTATCTGCTCGATAACGTCAACGACTCCTCACCTGCGATGTATGCCTGCATCTCCGCCGCCCGTGCCGCCCTCAACCCCCGGCCCCTGGCCGGAAAGGAGGAATAGCATGACCATCGAAACCAAAGGCCCGTACTCACCTGTAGGCCCGGACTTCAAGCGCCTGACCCTGGCCGACGCCCCCCCGGACGCAGGGGAGAACGAGGCCCGGGTCAAGCAGTTCCTGGCCGACGGGCACTTTGTCGCGGTCTACATCAACCAAGACCTCGGGCACCCGGACCTGGGCCTGCGGAAATACTGGGCCGGGGGCAACGGGTTCACGGTGCCGACCCCGGAGCAGATGCCCCGGTGCCTGCCCGACACGCCCACGACGATCAACTGGCGGTACTGGCTGGAGGGGGTGATCCTCCCCGAGGCGCCCGCCGTCAAGGACTCAACTCTTGACAGGATGGAGGCCGAAGCGACACCCGAACAGTAGCCCGGGGTTCGCCCCCGACCCCCGGCCACCCGCCCCCTCCGTGGCGGGCCCGGGGAGTGCCCCCCATGCCCGGCGGTCCTCGCCCGGGGGGTGGACGCAGGGGGTTCCTGCGACTGGTCCGGGCACGGAGAAACAAAGGAGGCCGAAATGGGAAACAGAGCTGCCGTGGTGTTCGAGTCCGATGGCAATTTTTCGCCCGTCGTCTACCTGCATTGGAACGGGGGCCCAGAGTCCGTTTGGGCGTTCCTCGCGGAGCTGGATCGCAGGGGGATTCGGGAGGACGCCGACTACGAAGCGGCCAGGTTCATTCACGTTGTCGGGGACTTTTTCGACAATGAGAAGACGACGGGCCTGAGCCTCGGGGTCTTGAACCTCCCCAAGGGGTTCCCTAAACCCGGAGCCCTGAAAATCCTCGACCCAGGGGACAACGGCATCTACATCATCAACCGCAAGGACAGGAAGATAACGCGCTTCAGGTATGGCAACACGCACACGGCGGAGGAGGTGGCCGAGGAGTTCAAGGCGGCCATGGCCCACGACTACAACAAGTCGGATGGAATACCCGCCACCTTCCTCAAGGCCAGGCCCAAGGTGGAGACGGAGAACTACAAGGAGGCCGCGAGGAAGCCTTGGCCCTGGGAGGCCCGCGATGCCCAGTAACTTGCCGCCAGGCGTGACAGAGAGCATGATTCCCGGGAACCGTCCCGAGGACCAAGCCTGGGAGAGGGTCCACGAGGACATTGACAACGACGCCGCCAAGCATGGGTTGTCCGACATGGAAGTGGCCCACGCTTGGAAGTCTGGCCTCGCCGCCTACCTTGCCCTGAAACGTATGGGGGTCAAGATGCCTTGGGAGCATCCATGAGAATCCACATCGAGGCCAGGGTGCCCGGCCAGGAATACAGGGCCTCGGTCAATTCGAAGGCGGGGGTCGAGGAGGCCATGAAGAAGCTGGAAAGCTGGGTCAAAGAGCGAGGGGGCGAGGCCGACCTCAACGTCTTCACGCAGGGGTGCCACGGCCCCGACTTCGTTGTGGCCCATGCCGTTCTGAGGACGGCATGACCGACGCCGAGGCCAAGCGCCTCGCCTTCGAGAAGTATGGCCCCGAGGCCCTGGCCCTGAAGCGGGGCGCGGACGCCCGCGCATGGGGCCAGTTCGGGCGGTGCCAGATCCACCGCATCCGTCCAGGGGGTCGCACCATGCTCATCGGTTCCGGCCCGGCTTGGGAATGGGCCTTCATCGAGGCCGACGCACTTGGGAACAGGTAGGCTGATAGTTCTATGCTATCATCCTTCTGGAAAGGAGGGCCTATGCCCGAACCCAAGCGATTCACAACGCAGGAAGCGATGGCCATGACAGGACTGTCATTCAAGGGGCTGATCTACCGTAGGATGGCGGCGGGGGTCAAACCGCAGAAGAAATACATCGGTGAGGTGCGGACCAACGAATACACCGAGGCTGATATTCAGAAGCTCCTGGCCTACCCCGGAGCGAGGAAGTTGCCCGAGGTGATAGAGCCGCCGCCCAACATCAAGAAGCTCAGGCTTGGCCGGATCAAGGTTTAGAATCCCGGGCCATGAATCCGTCTACTCCACCGCCCAGGTGGCCAGACTCCTGCGCCTGACGGAGTCCGGGCTCAAGAAACGGATCTTCAAGTACCGGATTCCCACGGTGTCCGTGGACGGCCAGCCTGGAATGTGGATCAAGGCCACCGATGTCCCGATGCTGGTGGCGGCGAAGAAGGCCAAGCCGTTTTTCCTGATCCACACCAGCAACGGCAAGAAGATGGCGATACCAAACCCGAAGGTGGGGGCCTACTCAAGGGTGTACCTCACACAGCCCCAACGAATGAACATGGTCAAGCTGTGGCATTACGTCCGTGGCCTGGGGCGAAAGCGGTACACCTGGGAGGCTTTCCTGTCCCAATGTCTGGGAGGGTGCAGCGGGTGGTACCAGGAACGGATAGCGAGTCACGAGAAGTTCTGGCAGAACTGGGTCACACACGCCAGAGACCTCGAACCAAAGCAAAGAGAGGCCAGGCCCATGAACCGGGGGAATTGGCCGACCCCCGTGTCCGTGCCGGAGTGGCTTCTCAAGGAGGAACACAGGCATGGTCGTCATAAGAGTCCTCGAAGTCTTAGCTTTTCTAGCCCTGTGTCTGTCCGTGCCCCTGATTCTGAGGATGAAGTAGATGACGACTGAGCAAGGCCACCTCGACTTCACCGGGCCCCAGAGGACGGTCCTCTTGGAGACGGGCCGGAAGATCAAGGCCAAGGGCCAACGCATGAGGGCCTGGGAGATCGAGCGGGACCGCCTGTTGGGTTCCCTGGGGGCCAGGGGTCAGCTCTCGGGGATTGACTTAGCCGACTTCCAGGAGGCCCAGGGGAAGATCCTGAACCTCATGCTGGACGGGGACTTCCACACCAAGGACGAAATGCGGGCCGTCACAGGCCAGGACGAGGCCCCCCGCAGGATGCGCCAGCTCCGGCCCATCCTGGATCGTCTGGGGTACAAGATCGAGGTCAAGCGCATGGAGGTGCCAGGCCGGGTCTACCACTACCGCCTCGTCAAGGTCCAGGGGGAGCTGGCGTGAAGTTCGCCTACGCCGACCCACCCTACCCCGGGTGCGGGCACCTATACTCCGAGAAGAAAGAGGTGGACCACGTCGCCCTGGTCAACTCCCTGGTGGCCAACTACCCCGACGGGTGGGCCCTCAGCACCTCAAGCCCCGGGCTCCGCATCGTCCTGCCACTTTGCCCGCCCGACATTCGGGTCATGGCTTGGGTCAAGCCCTTCGCCATCTTCAAGCCCAACGTCAACCCAGGGTACTGCTGGGAGCCAGTCCTGGTGCATGGGGGGCGCAGGCGAACTCGGAAAGATCCAACGGTGAGAGACTTTATCCTTGCCAACATCACCCTGAAAAAGGGCATGGTGGGGGCCAAGCCCGTCACCTTCTGCCGCTGGCTGTTCGATGTGCTAGGGGCACAAGGGGGCGACGAACTGGACGACCTGTTCCCAGGAAGCGGGATCGTCTCCCGCGAATGGACCGCCTTCATGGACAGGGTTGCGGGGGCGGCTCCGTGAGGCACCCACGAGGGGTGGTGTCAATCAAGAAGCCTGCCCCAATATCTATGGGTCGAGGACCGATGGTGAGAAAAGCGTTGACGAGACGCAGGGGGGGCTACTAAAATATGTGCCTGAAACACGAAAGCCCCAGGCGGCGGGCCCGGGGCTTCGGCAAGGAAGGCGGCTGTGCAGGAGCCACCCGAGGCCATACTAGCACATGGCGCTCTAGGTGGGAAAGGGGCGTCGTTGAAGAAACCCATCACCTTTGGACCGCTGCCGGACCTCTCGCCAGGGGCTCAACGTTGTTTGCTCTTTCTCATGGCCATGACCGGACGCCGGATCACCTTCATGAGTAGCCGAAACATGGCAAAAAAGTGGCACATGAATCGCGGCGTGGTTCTGGAAGGTATTGAGGAACTTGTCCAGAAACGAATTATCTGGAGAAACCGCCCTAAGAACCCACGGATGGCGACCTGCTATGCGGTTCCTGCTTCAACTTGGAGATTTCTAGGCTTTGAACTGAAGGACGGAGGCTTCATTCAACCACCTCCAATAGGACCAGACTTCGGAATGGACGTGGTACGGAAACAGGTACCACGACTGGTACGGAAACAGGTACCACACGATGTAAAGACTTTAGACTCTACGATAAAAGCTAACTGCATTAGCGGCTGGCGGGATTCTCCCGCTCGGAGAAACGCACTTCAAGACCAAGCCAAGAGGCTCAGAGACCAAGCCCAAGGAGGGCTCTCATGATTACCCCATCCGGGGTGCCCGTAGCTAGGTTGTCCGAACCCGCCCAGAAGTGCCTGACCCTGCTGATGGATTGCCACTACCACAGTTCGGTTGCCCTGGACTCCGTCGCAGGGGGGCCGTGTGAGACCGCCCTCAAGGAGTTGATGGACTCTGGGATAAAGTTCAGGCAGAAACCCAAGGACATTCTCTTGTGGGTCGAGGAGAAACACGACTACGAGGTCGCCAAGGTGGTCCACATCAGGGCTCTGCCCATGAAGGACGCTGTCCCCGAGTCGCCCTTTGGGCAGATTGAACTGTGAGCCTCATCGGGAAGGTGCTGGACAGGTGGCGGGTCAACGCTATCCGTCGCAAGCTCGGAAAGGCCGAGGTCCACTGTATATTTTGCGGATCCGGGACCGGGGTGCCCATAAAGAAGTACCTGGCCCTGGTGAATTTCAAACGGGTCACGGACTACCCGGCCTGCGGGAAATGCTCGGCCCTCCTGGCTGAGGCTAGGTTGGAAGAGGCCGACGAACTGTTGAGGAAAATATGACCGAACCCGACTGGAAAGCCAGAGCCTTGAAAGCCGAATCCTCTCTTCAAGCGGCGCTAGGGGAACTTTCTGAGGCGAGGGAGTTGATAGAGGCGATGAGTCCGAGCGATGTTCATACAGACACAGGGCCAGAGCGCGGAAATCAGCACGAGCCAGGGTGCGTAGGATGCTGGGCCGAAGCCTTCCTCTCCAGGGCCACACCCTCGTCCGCCAGGGCTAGGTACATTGTGGCGGCGCTAAAACTGGCGGAGTGCCATTTCAGATTAGAAAACCTGTTGTCCAGCGACGACCAATGGCTTCCGGCGAAAGAGGCGTGGCGTGAATCCTTTGTCGCCTTCCGTTCCGCCAAAGAGGCCCTAGCGGCAGAGGAGGGGAAGTGAGGGGTCAAGAGGCAAGGGAGCGGTTTGAATGGCTCAAGAGCCAGTGGCGGTTCATGAATGACGTTCTCACCGGGAGGCACCCCACGATTATTCGGCCCCTGATGCGAAGCCAGGAGGAAAGCGATTTCATGAAGGCAAGAGCGGAGTTGCGGCGAGAAATAGAGCTCCATTACAGTTTGGCCTCGGACAGGAAGGCAAGAGCGGCAGAGGAGGCGGGAGCATGAGCGATAGGACCGAAGCCCAAATCATGGCCGGGTGCTACCGGACGGGCGGGACAAGGGCGACTCGGAAGGTAACGCCGCATCGCTGGACCATCTGTAACGGCTGGAAGTTCTGCGGATACTGCGGGACGGTCTACGCCCCGGCGGACAAAAGGAAACGGGCTCCCATGGCGGAAGCCTACAGACTTTTGAATCCCCCGCCCCCGGTCTCCAGCGAAACCTTGAAGGAGGGACGATGACGGAGCAGGCACAGAGACTTTCTTTGGCCCGGCGGGTGTTCGTTGGCCTGACGGTTATTTGGTCGTGCTTTGCTTCTTTCGCCGCCTACAAGTTGTGGGGATGGTGGGGAGTGGTGGTAATCACGGGATTCCAAACCGGGGAGTGGGCGAAAGCGCAAATGCAAATAGAGACTAGGGCGAACTGGCAGAGGTCCGAAGCCGCTTTGCAGAAAGCAGAACAGTTGCTAGAAAGACTCAAGGTGGCTTTGAGGAAAGTTTCATGACCACCCCCCTCCACTCGGCGGGAGAAAGAGAGATGGCGGAAATGGACACGGAGTCCCGGCCTTACACGATCCGTCATGCGAACGGGGAAAGTTTCTCTCTCGCCCCACCCCCTCGTCCGCCAGGGCTAGGTACATTGTGGCGGCTGTGAGGTTGGCGGAATTGGAAATGATTGCGGACGGCTACCTTGATACCGGGGTGCGGGCGGAAGGAACACTCGAAGCCATGGACGCATTCCGCAAAGCCAAAGAGGCCCTAGCGGCAGAGGAGGGGAAGCATGAAGGACGATAAGCTGTCGGAGGCCATTGACGATTTTGGATGGAAGATCAAGCGTTGGCGGAAGGCGTATCCCAGGAAGGTCTTTCCAGGCCCCCACACGCAGGATTGGATCGGCGGGGCGGAACACGTTCTCAAATGTCTGGACGAGAGTTTCGATGAAGTCAGAAGGCTCAACTCGGCTGGGAAGAGGCAGTCCAAGTCAACGGGGAGGGGGAAATGATAGGCCGAAAACGGGATAAACTTCACGCCTCAAGAACGGGTGACTACCAGACGGGTTTGTGCGGGTCGGAGCGCAATAACACCACGAATTGGAGCCTTCTCTTTTCTTACAGGCACGGAAGGCGGTCTTGCAAAAAGTGCAAGGCGGCCATTCGGAGCAGGCCATGACAATCGAGAAAGCCGTCCAGGTTCTTGAGTGGGGCGTGGAGTGATGGCCCTGACCCGCGAGAGTAGGAAGGGCGTTGCTGGTCACAAGGGCAAGAAGGGTCATCCACCCAAGAAGGGTCATCCTTGGAAGGCATGGACAAGGCCGGGGCCAAACCCCAGGGACGAAAAGAAAGTTCTTGACACACCAGCAATCACTGTTCTATAATACTGCCAGAAACGAGAGGAGCCAACTTGAAGATCGAAGGTTTGCCAGAGGAAATGAAGCGACGGGCCGAGCTGGACGAGACGGGGCGGTATCTCAGGGGCGTCGAGGACGGGATGAAGCTGGCCCCATCAGATGACAAGAAGCTCCGCCGGATCATGCTCCACATTGAGGGGGCCCTGGTCCTCTTGAACCAGCACCTCGACATAAAGGAGGCCAGCACCGATGAGCAACGTTGACTTTGGCGGCAAGGTTCTCGATGAAGATCCGGTGCCGACGGCCCCGGACCACTACTCCTTCAGCCAACTCCAGACCTTCCTGAAGTGTCCTCAGTCCTACTACAGGAAATACATCCTCAAGGAGCCGTGGGCGTCGGGCTTTGGCATGACCACGGGCAAGGCATTTCACATCGCCGTCGAGTCCATGTGGAAAACGAAGTCTCCGAAGTCGGCGGCGAAGGACTACGACGCCTTCTGGCAATCGGTGGACGTCAGCCAACTGTTGGATCCGCCTGAACCCGAAGACCTCGGCAACCACAAGGCCAGGATGCTGACGCTGGCGGACATCGCCTATGCCCGCTACTCCGAGTCGCTGCCTCCCAAGGAAGTCGAGCATCGCTTCGAGGTCGGCATCGAGGACTTCAAGGTGGTGGGGGTCATGGACCTCGTGACTCAGGACGGAAAGGTCATCGACTGGAAGACCGGGGCCAAGCCCCCGGCCCAGGACATCGCCACGACCTCGCGCCAGTTGACCCTCTATGACTACGCCTTCCGCCAGGAATACGGCCAAGCCCCCTCTGGGCTTGGAATCATCTGGGCCGGATACCTCAAGGCCGGGGCTACCTTCGAGGAGCGGTGGGCAGGGGTCAGGCTACAGAAGGATTTCGACAGGCTGGTCAAAGCGTTCCAGGCCCTGCACAAGGCCGTCAAGAACGACGGCCCCTGGGCTCCGGCCCCAGACGGTCCCGGGATCTGGTGGTGTTCAGAGGAGAAGTGCCCGGCCTGGCATACTTGCCCGGTGCGGACCTGAAACGTCATGGCCCGATCAAGAGGGGGAAGCCGCTCAAGAGGACAGGCTGGCTCCGGCGTTCCGGGAAGTGGAGGGTCAGCCAGACCGCCATCGAGAGACACGCTGACAGGGTCAACGCCGAGCGCCAACTCCGGGAATGGTTCATTGGAGTGCATCGTGCGTGGTGTTCTTCGACTGGCCAACGCGAGAGATGTCAGTCTCCGAAATGCGGACGTGCCATGTTCCTTGAGGTTGACCATGTGCAATCCAGGGTTCGCCACCCTGAAAGGCGGCTCGATCCTCATAACCTCCAACGTCTCTGTGGGAGTTGCAATTCTGATAAAGGATCAGCCGAAGCCGACCACAGGCCGAAAGCGTTCAAGGACTTCATCAAGGCGGCGGTCTTGAGGGATTGGATTCGTGAAGGAAAAAGGTGGGAACTGAAACCCAAGGAGGGTGGAAATGAGCGAGGAACCCGTGCAGGCTGAGATTGTCCCCTACGGAAGGAACCCCCACGTCCCGGACCTCATCGAGTCCGTCGAAGGGCTGATCGCCAAGAGGAAGACCCTGGAGAAGTACGCCTCCCAGGCCCTGGTGCCGGACCACGACTACGGTGTGATCCCGGGGACCAGCAGGAAGAACCTCCTGAAGCCCGGGGCCGAGAAACTCCTGCACATCTACGGCCTCTTCCCGCGCTTCACCTGCACCGACAAGGTCGAGGTCTGGGGCGGCCCGGAGATGGTGGCCTACGGAGGTCGTCCGTTCTTCCGCTACATCTACCGCTGTGACGTGGTCTGGGCCCGGAACATGGGCGACGGAACCCTGGTGGACGTCGTCGTCGCCAACTGCGACGGTGAGGCCAACTCCAGGGAGTCGAAGTACGACTTCCGCTGGGAGCCTGAATTCAAGCTCACACCGGAGCAGGTCGAGCAGGCCACCACCCAGGGTTGGGAGCGCGAGGAGCGCGTCGCAAAGACCTCGGGCAAGAAGTTCTGGTGGGTCAAGATGCCCAACGCCGATCCCTTCACCCTGGTCAACACCCTGATGAAGATGGCCCAGAAGCGGGCCATGGTGGGGGCTACTCTCATCGCCGTCAAGGCGTCCGACCTCTTCACCCAGGATTTGGAGGACATGGCCCCGGACACCGTCAAGCCTGACACGGCTCCGAAGGCGTCCGCCGCTCCAACCCCTTCGGCCTCCATCAACCTCCTGGTCGAGGAGTTCTCGGCGCTCCTGAAGGAAAAGGCGTACACCCAGGCCGAGGTCCAGGCCCTGGCTATGGACGTCACCCACAGGGAGTGCAAGACCACGAGGGATTTCAGCCCCGACGAACTGAAGTCCATGGTCGAGGCCATGAGGCAGGGCAAGGGGAAGAAGTCCGCTGTCGCCCAGGCCCCCGCTCCCGCCCCTACCCCCAAGCCTGAGCCCGAGGTGAATCCCAACGACGTCCCCGCGACTCTCGGACAGGTCGAGCCCATCATGGAGTTTGAGAAGGTGATGGGCAAAGCCGCCTTCGACGAGGCCTCCGCCGATTTCCTTGGCCGGAAGTTCGATCCCTCTGACGTCAGCGAGGCCGAGGCCAAGGGGCTTTTGGAATACCTCTCAGCAAACCCCGACACCAAAGCCGCCAAGCGCCCCGATGTGGACGGCAAGGGCGTCAAGATCGAGGCGTCAGAGTGGGGCAAGTGCGGTAGCGCCAAGAAAGAGGGGTGTGGGAAAGAGATCCTCTGGAGGAAGAATCCCAACACCGGAAGGCCGCAACCCCTGGACCCCGAGACTGGGGAGTCACACCTGAAGACCTGCCCCAAGGGCACGACGTTCAGGAAGCCGACCACCCCCGGGGCCGGGCCGGACGACACCAAGTGCGCGACCTGCGACAGGATCGTGGACAAGGCATCGGCTGACATCCAGAAGCGGATCAAGAAGGCCCCGCGTTGCTTCACCTGCATCCAGAAGGACCAGCCCGCAGAAGTGGGGTTCTGATGGAAAAACAGGGGGGTCTGGCCCCCACAGACAGGCAGGGGCAAGACTCGTCCTGGGGCTCCGTAGGGCAAAAGACGGGCATTGTAGGGGCCGTCTCCAGGGTGGCCCTAATAGCCAATCTGACCGCTTTTATTGGGGCCTGCGCCCACTCTCCCCAGGTCGCAGCCCTGGGCAGGCCCCTTGATGGCAAGCCCCTGGTGCCCATCGCCACCGACGCCCAGGGCCTCATCCCGGCCATGGGCTGGTGCGAGGAAGAAAAACAGTGGCGGCAGATCGCCGTGGACACGAAGGGCCGTGTGATACTCTCCCCAAACCAGGAGGAAAGATGACCACTATGAGTGCTGAAATCTTTGTCCCGCCCATCGTCGCCGCCGAGGCTGAGAAGGTCGGGGGAACCGAGTGGATGGAGAAGGCCGAGAAGTGGTCCATCACCAACTCCGGCGAGTACCTCCTGGCGTCTGACTTTCTGAAGCAGTTGAAGGGGGCGCAGAAGTCCATCGCGGAGCTGTTCGCCGCCCCTGTCAAGGCCGCCCACGAGGCGCACAAGGCCGTCTGCGCCTTCCGGGACAGGTTCCTGATCCCCATGGAGGGCGCGGAGACCGTCATCAAGTCCAAGATGAAGTCCTTCGCCGTCATGGAGGAGTTCAAGCGGAAGAAGGAGGAGGAGCGCATCCAGAAAGAGGCCGAAGCCAGGGCCAAGGCCGAACAGGAGAAGAAGGTCATGGAGTCCCTGGCCAAGGGGAAGACCGAGGAGGCCGCCACCGTTCTGGACAAGCCCGTCGAAGTTCCCAGGGTTCAGATCGCCCCGACACTCCCAAAACCGAGCGGCGTCACCATGAAGAAGGTCTGGTACGGGGAGTGCGTGGACATGATGGCCATGCTGAAGGGCATCGTCGAAGGTAGGCTTCCCATCAACCTCGTCTCATACAAGCCCTCGGCCCTGAATGACCTGGCGAAGCTGAAGGGTGTCGAGGGGACCGCAGACGGAATCAGGATGTACCAGGACTCCGTGGTGTCTTCGAGGGCGTTCTGAACCAGCGAACCTTAGAGGCCATCGAGCGCATCAAGGCCCGCCTCCAACAGAGGCGGTGTCCGTTCTGCAACACCAAGCTCAGGAAGATGAAGGTCATAGCCGAGGGGAGGTCCGGGTTCATCCTCATGCAGATCAAGCATTGGGCCACGAGGGCCACGGTGGTCGAGTGCAAGAAGTGCAAGCAGACCTTCAAGCTCAACTTCGGTCCCAAGACCAAACCCATCAAGGAGAAGGTGGCCGGGGAGAACCTGATTCAGGAGATTGAAACAGACCAGATCAACCAGTCCGAGAAGATCAAGGATCTGAAGTCCGGCAAGCCCAAAGCCTGGAGGCACATACCCTATGATTCACGGCATCGAGGAAAGCCCGGAGATCCCGGACCCGAAGGATCCGTTCCTGGCAAGGATGAGAAGCTCGGAAAACCCGAAGGAGATTCAGGCTCACCTGACTGAGGCCGCCGTCTGCATCGTGGAGACGTGCCAGGAGAAAGTCGCTGGTGTTGCAGCCTACCTGCCCAGGTTCGGGAACGGCTCACCGATCATGATGACGGTGTGCCACTGTGCCAATCCCAACCACAAGACGGCAGCACAGAACACCGTGGCCCAGGTGGCGAAGATGTTCCACATGATGAGGACCGGAGACCAGACGGCGGGGTTCAGCCCGAACTAGTAGCGGGAGCGCCTCCGGCGTCCGGTGGAGGACAGCTTGGCGAACTTCTTCTTGCCGTACTTCTTGCGACCGATGTAGGCGGTGAGTGCCCCGGGGTCCGTGACGCCCTTGCGTTTGGCCAGTTTGCCCTTCAGGGCCTTGAACCTCGCCCCGCTTCCAAGGCGGGGTGGATCCTTGATGCGACCCGAGGGCAGGACTTTCCAGGCCGAGCCCATGTTGGTCATCATCTTGCGGTGCTTTTGGGCGTCCACCACCATCATCTTGCCCATGCCCATGCCATGCCCCTTGTGCATCATCACGGCCTCCTATTGTTCGACAGCCAGGACCACGGCGGCTCCGAAGAGGGCGCCGATCCCGTACTTCTTGACCGATGGCCAGAACCCAGTCTTCTTTCTAAGGATTATGTTCGTGTCCAAACAATGCTCGAACCTGTTCTTCCACGAGGTATCGTCATTCCAAGCCACGAGCGCGGCGGCGGCGTCGGCACCCAGGCCGGAGTCAATGAGGAGCCCGTCGCGTCCCGCGATCTCTCCAGCCTTGATGGCCGAGACGCCAGCCGACTCCGGCTGGTCCGTGATCCGGGGGGCCTTCCTGAGTTTCTCGGCCACGGCCTCGGCCCCCATGGCCCTGACCTTCCAAGACTCCGCCTTGGCCTTCTCCTCGTCAGCGGTACGCGAGGCGATCTCCTTCTGGTCCAGGACGGCCTTCACCTCTTCGGCGTGGTTCTTGATCTCGGTCCTGCGGGCGCAGGCCAGCCGCCCGGCAAGGGCCCACCCGGCCCCGACCAAGATGGCCAGGAGGCCAGGGGTGAGCTTCTTGCCGAGAGAGCGGAGCATCACTTCGGGGGGGTCGCCTCTGGAAGATAGGCCTTCATCCCTTCGAGGACGGCTTTGACGCCGCCGCGCTTGTAGTCACCGAGCCCGGCGACCACGACGAAGGCCACGGCGATGATGGTGATGCAGACCCCGGCCCAGTTAGGGTCCATCCCGAGCTGGGTCAGGGCGGCGATGGCTCCCCCGGAAATGCCCAGCTTGGTCGAGACCAGCTTGTCAAGTCTGTTGGCTACCATGGGTGGAACTTTCATGTTGCCTCCTATTTTACCACCACGCTCGGTGGTTTCTTGAAGACATCCTTGGCCTTGATTATACGATAGGCCGCCATCACATTTCGACCCCATGCCTCCCGGTTTCCTTCCGGCTTCCAAGCCTCATCCTGCAGGAACTCGACGAACTTGGTGACGTACTGCTCCGTGAACTCGGCGTCACTTTTGGCCCATCCCAAATACCAGTCTGGGTGTAGCTGGACGAACCTTCGCCTTGCGTTCCTGAGCGTTCTGGCCGCCTGGGCCATTTGCTTTTCCTCTGGGAAAAGGACTGGGACTTCCCACGAGTAGCGGCGCTGGCCCCACTCGTAGCCTTCAACACCCTGCTCCGCCCTCCAACAGGCGAGGAGGATGGCGAAGGACACATCCTGGTATTCCGCGAAAAGCCTGACCCGCTCCAGGTTCGGGGGTTTCCCTGGAGGACTGGCCGCAAGAGCGCAGACGAGAAAGAGGCATTTCAGTCAGCCGCCTTTCCGCCCAAGCGGGCCGCTTCGGGTGAGAGAGGCCGTCTGCTCATGTCCCAAACCAAGCCCGCCACTGGTCCCTGGTGAACCTGCTTGAAACGTCATGCGGGGTGTATCGCAGGAGCGCCCAGGTGGCGGCGTTCTTCGGCTTCCTGATTTCGTAGGAATCGTCATCCACGGTGTACGGGTCATCCCCGTTGTTGTAGTTGACCTTGATCGTCATGCCAGGCCCCCACTCCCTGAACCTTTTGGCGTAGGTCTTAGCGGCCCCGTAGAGTTGGTTCTTGAAACCGATGTTCTTGGCCCTCAATTCGATCCTGCGCCGCTGCCCCTCCGGGGGGTCCGTGGGCCTTGGGTCGAAGACGGCCTGGCCGCAGGCTTTGTCGAGGCGCTTGGGGTCCAGGGCCGGAGCCCGGATCAAACTCTGTTCCCGCTGGAGGGTGACGATCAAGAGTTTCCTGTTGACCCCCACCGCGTCGGCGGCGTCCTGGATGATCTTCCAGGCTGGCTCCCCGGTGGGGCCGTAGACGAAGCCCTTGAGAGCCCCTCCACGGGCCTCCAACCAGGGCTTCACGGGGAAGGCGTCCTTTTGGGGAGGGCAGACGAAGCAATCCGGGAACACCAGTTCCGGGTCGAAGTAGGGAAGCCAGTCCTTCTTGAAGTAGTCCGGGTCGCTCACTTTACATCCACCCCCGACTCGGAAAACGTATTCCTCGTCAGTTGTCTGGGCCCTGTTCCGTCCACCTGCATGACCCATATTTCAGGAAACCCAGAGCGTCTCGAAATGAAGAAAATCCTCGAACCTCCCGGACTCAGTTTTGGGCTTGAATCGTCTGCGGGATGAAAGGTGAGTCGCCTCAGCCCGGTGCCGTCCTCCTTGCACGAGTATATCTCATTGTTCCCGTCCTTGTCAGAGCAGAACACCAGGATTGATCCGTCAGGGGTCGGCGTCACCGTGGCAGTATCCGTCACCGTGGCGGTATCCGTGCCCGTCGGCGTATGTGTTTCGGTGCCAGTTCCCGTCGGAGAATGAGTTGGGGTCGGCGTCCCCGTTGGCGTTGGAGTCCAGGTGAAAGTGGGTGAACTCGTGGGAGTCGCCGTGGGCGTCCACGTTTCAGTTCCGGTTGACGTGGCGGTGTCGGTGGGTGTGGACGTTGGGGTTGACGACGGCGTATCCGTCTGCGTCTGCGTGTAAGTAGGACTGTCCGTGCTGGTCGGCGTGGCGCTGGGCGTCCAAGTGAAGGTTCCCGTGTGCGTGTATGTGCCCGTAAAGGTGCTTGTCTCATTCGGAGTCTCAGTGAACGTCGGGCTGGCTGTTGCCGTCCATGTCGCCGTGTCCGTGTGGGTTCCCGTATCAGTCGGCGTCCAGGTCTGAGTTGGACTATCCGTTGGGGTCCAAGTGGCCGTCGGGCTGTCAGTTGGGGTCCAGGTTTCCGTGGGTGAATCCGTAGGAGTGTGAGTTGCCGTCGGCGTGTCAGTAGGGCTATCCGTGGACGTTGGGGATGCGGTAGGCGTCCAAGTGGGTGTCCAGGTTGCCGTCGGGGTCACGGTGTAAGTGTCAGTCTCCGCGCTCGTATCCGTGGGCGATGCCGTAACCGTCGGCGTGTCGGTCGGCGTCCAAGTAGGCGTATCAGTCGGAGTCCAGGTGTAGGTAGGCGTGACCGTATCGGTTGGGCTCCAAGTCGCCGTATCCGTATCCGTTGGCGTCCAAGTAAAAGTGGGTGTCCATGTCGGGGTCTGCGTCCATTGGCCCTCCAAGCTCTCCTGAATATTGACCCAGGTGTCGCCGTTGGCCCCACCTGTCCCGCCGTCTGTCCCCACAGAAACAAAACGGCTAGCCGCCATCGTCACCCCACTACCGTCATCGGCAAAAATCCTAACACCTAGCCTGTCGCCGTCTGCAATCGTAACTGCGGCGCAGGCTTTCCCCCAAAGATTCGCGGCCTGGGAGGTTGTCAATTCGGCTCGGACTGTCACCGCGGCGATGGTCTGCATGATGCTCGTCCCAGCGTTGTTGACCCGATAAAGTTCAGCCCCGATGCAGGCATTGGCTTGGTTCGCGGATTCGGAAGCCCAAATGTTGAACGTCACCGGATTTGACCCAAAGGTCACGGGGCCATGTAGGGGGACGGTAATAAACGAATACCGGAATCCGCCGCTTGTCAAAGTGTGCTGAGTGGCTTGGGTCGGCGGTGTCACGGGTCCAGCGGAAGTCGCCATAATTTCTTTCACGACTCCCGATCCTGCCGAGGTGAGAAGAGAAAGCACCGTCGTCCCATCAGCCCAGGGTGACGTAATCGTGATAGGCGCAATCGGGACAGTCCGCAGAAAGTATTTTGTCGCGGCCCCGGCCTGCGAAACCAAGAGCAGGCCAAAAACGAACCCGAATCTCACCTTCCAACGCCCATCATTGTCAGTCCGCCTGGAGTAGTGCAGTTGCCAAGATACGCGCACCTGACCTTGGTGGCGATGTAGGTGCCGATGAGCGTGTAGGTGGCATCGTCGGGGTGCAATCCGTCCACGCACAGGACAGATCCGGGGACCAAGTTCGTGTCAATCAGGTAGGTATTCCGCCCACTCAGGATGACGCCATTCCGAATGGCCGTGTTGACCGTGGTGACGGTAACTCCGTCCGTCCGCTCCAGGGCCGTGCAGAAAAACACCTTGGTCTCAGGGCTGAGAGCATGAATCTTGGAGGCGATAGTGACTACGTTGGAGAGCGTGGCCGCGTAGGTGGCTCCGGCGTTGGCATCGTTGGTTCCGGCGAAGACCACGGCCCCCTCATGAGCCGAGCCCGTGGTGTAGTCGTTGTTGAAAACAGTGGTCACGTCTCCGGCGATGTCCAAGAGTTTCTTTCCGGGGACGGCGTCACTTCCGTTCACGAAGATCGTGCCCTGATTGGTCGTGGTTCCGTAGGGGTAGGCGTTGAACCTCTGACTCATCCAGTAGTCAATCATCGGTCCCCTGAGCCCGCCTGCGTTTCCGCAAGTCCCACCGATCACCTGGCCGAGCATGATGGAGTCACCGAAGGTGGCGACCGAAACATGGGGAGTCGCCGTGTAATCCAAGGTCGGGTCGTTGCCCTGGTAGAACTCGAACTCATCAATCGTGTAGTTGGCCTCAAAACCTCCGCCTCCCACGAAAGTTCCGACACGGATGTCCGTCACCCCGGTCATGAAAGGCAGGGTGCCCACGTCGTTGATGTAGTTCTCGGTGGTCCCCTCAACCATGTCC